>MDTG01383140.1_pt1 | contig 14811 bp, 11 predicted proteins | sample 811421 | NCBI WGS metagenome assembly MDTG01 (sample SAMN05326645, study PRJNA326480) | marine metagenome | isolation source: seawater | place: Pacific Ocean: South East | collected 2011
AAAAATCAAAAGAATTTAAGAAAATTGTTAAAGTTGGTAGGACACATCTTCAAGACGCTACACCGATAACACTAGGTCAAGAATTTTCAGGATATCACTCACAACTTAAAAAATGTATTGATAGAGTTAAAATTGCATTAGAAGAAATTTATTTTTTAGCTCAAGGAGGTACTGCAGTTGGTACTGGATTAAATACAAAAAAAAAATTTGATGTAAAAATAATTAAAGAAATTTCTAAAATTACAAAACTTCCCTTTAAACCAGCTAAAAATAAATTTGCTGCGCTTGCCGCACATGATGCAATAGTTAATTTTTCTGGAGCTATGAATACCGCTGCAGTTTGTTTAATGAAAATAGCAAATGACATAAGATTTTTAGGTTCGGGGCCTCGTGCAGGATATGGAGAATTAATATTACCTTCTAACGAGCCAGGCTCTTCGATAATGCCTGGAAAAGTAAATCCAACTCAATCTGAAGCAGTGACAATGGTTTGTGTAAAAGTAATTGGTAATCACAATGGAATAACTATGGCTGGTTCTCATGGTCATTTTGAATTAAATGTTTTTAAACCCTTAATAATTCATAATATTCTTCAATCTATTGAGATTATGTCCGATTCTTCAAAAACTTTTGCGCTTTACTGCATTAAAGGTATTAAGGCAGATAAAAAAAGAATTAAAAGTCTTTTAGATAATTCCTTAATGGTTGTCACTGCACTTGCCCCCAAAATTGGATACGATAATGCTGCGAAAATAGCAAAACTAGCGCATAAAAATGGAACAACATTAAAAGAGGAAATTTTAAAAACAAATCTTATGTCTCCAAAAGATTATGAAAAAGTCATGGATCCTCTTAAGATGACGAAGCCTAAATAAAATTAATTAAAAGTCATGTCATCTGAAAATAAATTATTAAATAACTTAAATGATGAACAAAAAAAAGCTGTATTAGATACAGAGGGACCAAACTTAATTGTCGCTGGTGCAGGATCTGGTAAAACGAGAGTTCTTACAACAAAATTAGCTTATATTATTAGTGAAAAAAAAGCGTGGCCAAATCAAATCTTATGCGTAACTTTCACGAATAAAGCTGCAAAAGAAATGCAAAATAGAGTTCTTGAATTCATAAAGGGTGAAAATAGTGCTGTTCCATGGTTGGGAACTTTTCACTCAATTAGTGTAAAATTTTTAAGAAGACACGCAGAGGCAATTGGTTTTAAAAGTAATTTTACAATACTTGATACAGATGATCAAAAAAAATTAATCAAAAATATTTGCGAAGCTGAAAATATTGATGCTAAAAAAATTTCTCCTCAATTCATAATCTCTTTTATTGATAATTGGAAAAATAAAGGGTTAATGCATAATGATGTTAAAACTAAAAATATTAACACCCTAGAAAAACAAATTTTAAAAGTTTATTCGATTTATCAAAAAAAAACGCAAGATTTAAATGCAATGGATTTTGGAGATTTGATATTATTTGTGGTAAAATTATTCGAGAAAAATAGTGATATAGTTGAAATTTATCGTAAAAACTTTAAATATATTTTAGTTGATGAATATCAAGACACTAATTTTATTCAAAATAAATGGCTAAATTTATTGGTAAACTCAAATCAAAATATTTGTTGTGTTGGAGATGATGATCAATCTATTTATAGTTGGAGGGGAGCAGAAATAAAAAATTTTTTAACATTTGATAAAATTTATTCTAATTGTAAAGTTTATAAATTAGAGCAAAATTATAGATCAACAAAAAATATTCTCGAAACTGCATCGAGTTTAATTTCAAATAATAATAGTCGTGTTGGTAAAAAACTTTGGTCTGCAGGAAATAACGGTGAACTGGTAAAATTAAACTGTTATGCCACAGGAAAAGACGAAGCTGAAGGAGTTAGTGATATTATTGAAAAAAAGATTAAAGAAAAATATTCATTAAACAATGTAAGTATACTTGTGAGAGCTATTTATCAAACAAGAGAGTTTGAAGAAAGATTTCTTAAAATCGGTTTAGGTTATAGGGTTTTGGGTGGTATTAGATTTTATGAAAGAGCTGAAATTAAAGATGCAATAAGTTATTTGCGTATTATAAATCAAAAATATGATGATTTGGCCTTAGAAAGAGTAATCGGTGCTCCTAAAAAAGGTATCGGAAATGCTACTTTAAAGAAAATATATGAATTCGGAGCTAAAAATAAATTATGTTTAGAAGATTCTATAATAAAATTAATTGAATTAGACAAACTAAAACCAAAAGTAAAAAAAACATTTTCAGTTTTAATTAGATTGATTGGGAAATGGAGAAAAGATTCTAAAGAAATTAAACACTATGATTTATTAAAGTTGATTTTAGATGAGTCAGGATATTCTAATATTATTAAAAATAAAAAAGACTTAGAAAATGAAAATAGACTAGAGAATTTAAAGGAACTTATTAGAGCGATGCAAGACTATGATAATTTGCAGAATTTTTTAGAGCATGTATCTTTAGCAACATCAGCAGACCAGCAATGGGAAGGTGAAAAAGTTAATTTAATGACAATGCATGCTGCTAAAGGATTAGAATTTGATGTTGTATTTTTGCCAGGTTGGGAGGAAGGTTTATTTCCTCATCAAAAATCTTTACAAGAAAAAGGTGATTTTGCTTTAGAGGAAGAGAGAAGACTAGCTTATGTTGGTATAACAAGAGCAAAAAAAGAAGCTTTTTTATCTTTTGCAATAAGACGAGCTTATCAAGGCGATTGGATGGACGCTATTCCGTCTAGATTTATAAATGAATTACCGGACAATAATATTGAAAAAAATGAGGTTGTAGAAAAAGAAACTGAGGAAGATTTTGAATTTAATCAAGATAATACTATAGAACTGGGAGATGAGTATCGAAGTCCTGGTTGGGATAGGCTTAAAAAAAGATTAATTAAATGGAAAAAATAAAATTATTAAAAAAAAACATAAACAAATATAATTTAGATGGATACCTTATACCTAAGAATGATGAGTTTTTTGGTGAATATGTCCCTGATTATAAAGATGATTTAAAATTTATTACAAACTTTACTGGATCTTATGGTTTTGCTTTAGTTTTAAAAAAAAAAAATTTTCTTTTTGTCGATGGGAGATACACAGTTCAGGCCAATAATCAAAGTGGCAATAATTTCAAAATTATAACACTGCCTTTTAGTAAAAATAAGAAGAGTTTGAATATAAGTAACAAAAGGATTGGATTTGATCCAAAATTATTTAATGAAAATTCTATTAATCAATTTTCTAAAAGTTTTGGAATAAAATGTATAGCAATAAAAAATAATTTAGTCAGACTTATTAAAAGAAAAAAAAATATGATTGAAAAAAAAAATACCTTTTATATTTTGGAAAAATCTGTCACTGGTAAAAATAATTTAGAGAAAATTTTGAATTTAAAAAAAGAATTTAAGAAAAAAAATTTAGATTTAATGCTTATAACATCATCTGAAAATATCGCATGGCTTTTAAATATTAGGGGACGAGATTCAAATTACTCTCCACTTCCTAACTCATTTTTAATTATTGATAAAAAATTGAGAACTTTTCTATTTTGCGATTTAAGAAAAATAGACATCAAACTTAAAAAAAAATTAGGATTTGTTAAAATTTTAAAAATAAAAGAATTAGACAATTTTATAAATAAAATCAAAAATAAAAATTTTTTAATAGATAAATTAACGTGTTCAATTCATTATAAAAATATAATTTTAAAAAATAACAAAATTAATAAAGATGAAGATCCAATTTACCTATTGAAATCACAAAAAAATATTACAGAAATTAATAATATCAAAAAAATTCATGAGTATGACGGTGCTGCGGTAACTAAATTTCTTTTTTGGATTAAAAATAATTTTAGAAAGAAAAAAGTAACAGAATTGACAGCACAAAAAAAATTATTAAGTTTCAGGAAAGAGTTTAAACAATTTAAATTTCCTAGTTTTCCCACTATTTCTAGCACAGGACCAAACGGTGCAATTGTTCATTACAACGCTACGAAAAAAACTAACAGAGAACTTAAAGATGGTAATATTTATCTTGTAGACTCAGGGGGTCAATATCATTTTGGTACCACGGATGTTACAAGAACAATATCTTTAAATAATAATAACAAAAAAATTAAAGAGGTTTTTACACGTGTTTTGCAAGGACATTTAAATTTATCTAATTATAAATTAACAAATAATATAACTGGTTCAATATTAGATATCGTTGCAAGAAAAAAATTAAAAAAAATAAAATTGGATTATGCTCATGGAACAGGACATGGTGTTGGATATTTTTTAAACGTGCATGAAGGACCACAATCAATTTCTAAATCAAATAAAGTTAAGTTAAAGCCTGGAATGATACTTTCTAATGAACCTGGATATTATAAAAAAGGCAAGTATGGTTTGCGTATTGAAAATCTTATCTATATTAAAAAAGATAAAAAGAAAATTAAATTTGATAATCTTACTTATGTGCCTATTGATAAAAATTTAATAATAAAAAAATTATTAAGTAAAAAAGAGCTTCTCTGGTTAAATCAATATCATAAATTAGTTTTTCGTAAACTGAAAAAGTATATGAATAGAAAAGAATTAATTAGTTTAAAAAGTTCTTGTTCAAATATTTAATAATTTATACCATTCTTTTTCTGTATAAATTTTTATTTTAAGTTCTTTCGCTTTATCAATTTTTTTTTTGGTTGGTTTAGAGTCTCCTACTACTAAAAAATTTAATTTTTTTGAAACTGTTCCTAAAACTTTACCGCCAAGATTTTCAGCCAATGTTTTTGCTTCAGATCTGCTAATTTTTTTAAACGAACCAGTAAACATTACATTTGTATTACTTAACTTACCTTTTTGATATATTTCTTTATAATTTTGGATATTTAATTTTGTTATAAAATTTTTAACAATTTCTATGTTTTTATTATTTTCAAAGAAATTTTGTATTGAATTGATTTGTGTCTCACCTATTCCATCAAGATCTTTAAGGTTTCTTAGTATCACAACCCTTTGATCTTTTTTAAATAAATCTGAAAATTGTTTGATAGATTTAAAAAAACTTGCCAAAATTTTTGCATTTTCTTGACCAATATGCCTAATTCCAATTGCGTAAATAAATTTGTTAAGAGAAACGGACTTTGCTTGATCAATTGCTTTTTTTAAATTTTTTACGGATAGTTCGCCCCATCCTTCTAAATTTTTAATTTTATTAAAATTTAATTCAAATATATCAGAAGGATTTTTAATCAATTCTAAATTCCAAAATTGGTCAATAACTTTTTTTCCTAAACCGTCAATGTTAAAAGCTTCTTTAGAAACTATATGTTTCAATTTTTCTCTAGCAGTATAAGGACAATTATAACCTTTGGTACATCGTCTTACAGCATCCTTTTTTTTTGTAGATAGATTAAACTCTTTGTTGATTTTACCTCCACATAAACATTTATTTGGAAATATAAATTTTTTTGAATTTTTCTCTCTTTTCTGTATATCTACCGAAACGACTTGCGGAATTACATCTCCAGCTCTTTGAATCACAATAGTGTCACCAACTCTGACGTCTTTTCTCTCTATTTCATCCTCATTATGTAAAGTGGCATTCGATACTACTACTCCTCCTACTGTTACAGGTTCTATCTTGGCTACTGGAGTAATTGCGCCTGTTCTACCTACTTGAATGATTATATCTTTAATTTTAGATATGGCTTTTTCAGAAGAAAATTTATACGCAGTAGCCCATCTAGGAGAGTTAGATGTGTTACCAAGTCTTTTTTGTAAACCTAAATCATTAATTTTGTATACTATACCATCAATATCATAATCTAGTGATGATCTTTTGCTCTCAATATCTTTATGATTTTTTTCAATTTCTTTAATACCATTAACTACAACATTATGAGGATTAACATCAAATCCCCACTTCTTAAGTTTTGATGTAAATTCCGACTGTGTCTTAAAAACCATTGGATTGATTATACCGAAACCATAAGCGAAAAAATTTAAAGGTATTTTTTTTGTTTCATTTGGATTTTTTTGTCTAAGGGAACCTCCTGCAGCATTTCTTGGGTTAGCAAAATTTTTGCTAATTGATTTGAAGTCTTTTTTTCCTATATAAACCTCTCCTCTAATTTCAAGTGTTTGTGGTAGACTTTCATCAAATATTTTCTTAGGGATATTTCTAATAGTTTTTAAATTTTCTAAAATATCTTCTCCAGTTATTCCATCACCTCTAGACAAACCCTTTATTAAGATACCATTTTCATATGTTAAGGAAGCTGATATTCCATCTATTTTTAGTTCAGATGAAAAATCAAAATTTTTATTATCAATATTTAAATAATTTGAAACTTTACTTATAAAGTCTTCCATACCTTCTGCATTAAAGGTGTTAGATAATGAAAGCATTGGTATAGAGTGTTTGATCTTTTTAAATTTTTTTACAACCGGCGCACCAACTTTCGACTCTATTGATCCATATTTTTTAAGATAAGTAAATTTATTTTCTAGTTTAACTAAAGCTGTTTTAGCCTTATCGTATTCCGCATCAGAAACTATAGGTGAATCTAAATTAAAATAATGATGGTCATATTTTAATATTAATTTTTTTTTACCTGTAAATTCTTTTATAATATCCCTTTTACTTTTCATTTATTTAAGATTTTATTAATTGTCCTTTTAATAAGACCTGTTTCTTTCTTTTTTGCTGCCTGTTTTAAAATGTCTGTTTCTTTGACATAATCTTTGTTTAATAAAGCGTAAGAGTTTTCATACCATTCACTTGAATTATAATTATAGCCTAAAGTTTTGGCTATTTTTTGTGCCTCATCAATTAATCCTAAATTATAATAAATTTCTACTAGTCTGTGTAACGCTTCCTCTATGTAAACAGTCTCATCGTATAAATTAACAACTTTTTTAAGTCTATTAATCGCTGGTATCCATTTTTGTGTTTTTATATAGTATTTTGCAACATAGACTTCTTTGGCGGCTAACTGATTTTGTATTAAATCTAGTTTAAATTTTAAGTCTAAAGTGTATTCATTATTTGGGTATTTCTTAATATATTCTTTTATAATTTTTTTTGATTCTAAAAGTGGACTAAGATCTTTTTTCTCATCAAGTATTTGTTCATAATATGTCAGTGCGTTAAGGTATGAAACATATTCTATATCTTCACTTGCAGGATATTTTTTTAAATAAGTTTCAAGTGCGAATGATGCTTCCTCATAAAAATTAATTGAGTAGTAACAAAATCCTGACATAAGAAGTGCTTTTGCAGAATGATCAATTTGAGGTAAAATTTTTTCAGCTTCTTCAAATTTCTTAGCAGCATAAAAAAACTCATAATTTTTCATTGCATTTAAACCTTCTTCATAAATTTTATATGATTGACCTATATCGGGCGGTTTAACTGATAACTCTTTTTTAGAACATTGTAATAATACAACAAAACAGAAAAAGATGATTATAATTTTTTGATACATTTTTTATACATATCAAATAAATTATATTAGGTAAAATTAAGTTTTGTTATGCACTTGCCACAAATGATTTTTGGTCTTTTTTAGATGACGCACTTTCAAGATTGCCTTGTCCATCATCTAAACTCCAATTAGATTGATTGGAAAAGAATTTTCGTAGTAGTTTATTAGTTAAAGCATGACCACCTTGTGAAGTTTTAATATGACCGAATATTCTTTTTCCTGATAACATCAAATCTCCTAGACAATCTAAAATTTTATGGTAAACAAACTCGTGTCTGTTTCTTAGTCCATCCTCATTTAAAATCTGATTATCTTTTACAACAACTGCATTATCAAGAGAACCACCTTTTGCAAGTCCTTTGCTTTTTATAAAATCTATATCTTCGTACAAACAAAATGTTCTTGAACTATAAATTTCGTTTAAATTATCTTTGCTAAGATTAAAAACTTTTCGTCTTGTTCTAATTAAAGGATTTTTATAAATAATTTCAAAATCTACTACAAGATCATTGTCTAGTGGCTCAATAGATATATATTTATTTCCATCTACGACTTCAACTTTTTTGAGCACTCTAATAAATTCTCTGCTCATTTCTTGTTCTTTTATTCCGGCTGATCTAATTGCTTCAACAAAGTCATTTGCTGAACCATCAAGTATTGGTATTTCAGATGAGTTAACTTCTACCAAGGCATTATCAATCCCCTCACCAAAGAAAGCTGCCATAAGATGTTCAACTGTAGAAACAGAAACTCCATTCTTATTTTTAAGTTTGGTACAAAGAACAGGATCAACTACATTTTTGAAGCTAGCTGATATGTAATCATTTTTATTAACATCTATTCGACTAAATTTTATACCAAAATTTTCTGGCGCAGGCTTGATAACCAAATTTACTTTATTACCACTATGTAGCCCAATACCATTAAGCTGAATTGTTTCTCTAAGAGTTTTTTGATTATTTAACTGCATACGATTGTATACAAAATCGAGTTAATAAAATTAAAACAACAAATGTTTCAAATAATAACAAATTTAGTCAAAAATACTTGAAAAAATTCTTGATATTATTGACTTTTTTTTTAGTTTTAATGGAAGTGCCTCCGTAACCCAACCTTTACCTACTAAATCTCCAGAAGCTTTAAGAGTATCTGTTGTTTCGAAGTTGTGTTCAGATTTAATGTTATCGAGAGATACGTAATTTAAATTTTTTTTTATAATATTTTCAAAATTTTTTAAGTTGCCATCCTTTAATTGTAAAAACAATGGTTTCTTTTTAATTTCTATACTTAAAGAATTATTATTATTAAATACTACATTATTTATTTCTTCGATTCTCGCTAAAGCAACATTAAAAATATGTTCTAAACTGATTTTTCTAAAACTTTGATTTTTAAAAAACTTATAATCTAAGAAATTATTACTAAGATTTTCTAAATTATTAAAATTATAATGATTAATTATATCATTTAGTGTTTCAAAATTAAGCAAACATACTTTTGAAATATCTTTCAATATCAAATCAGATCCAAACTTATAATTTTTAAAATAACAAAAAGATGACTCTACAAACGAGAGAACATGAATTTTGTTTTTAAAAATTATTATTTTGTTAAATGTTTCATTTTGGTTTTTATTAATTGTTTGTATTCCTTCTGCAAAACTTTTTACTATTATTCTATTGAGCCTTAAGTTACATTTATTTAAAAGACTCTCTATATTTTTTACATTATTTCTATTTGTCAAAAAAAATGTTAATTGATGAGAATAAAATTGACCATATAATCCAATTGGTAAGTTCTTGATTAATTTATGATCTAATTCAAATTTTGTGTTAAATAAATGTAAAATAAATTTATCTTTTTCATTTTCAATAATATTTTTTCTCAAATTATTTAGGATAAAAGCTACATCTTCAGACAACAATTGGTTGCCATTTAATTTTTTAAAACCACAAACATTAATGCTTTCTAGGTCAGAGAAATGAGTTATAACATTTGCTTGTTTAAAAATAAAATTTGTTTTTTTTTCAACATTTTCTAATGCTTTTTTAAGATTATCGCTACATGCTTCGATATCTAATATTTCTCCATCATTATAGCCTGAATTCTTAAAAATTTCTTTTTCTAATACTTTGAAATTTAGCTCATCATCATATTCGCCAACACCTAAGGTTAAATCATTATCTCTTAGTTCAATAAATAAATTTTTTTCGAGTTTAATATCCATTTAATTTAAAATTAATTGATTATTAATTCTATAATCAAATATTGTATAATTATCAAAATCAATTTTATCCATATATTTAACAAAATTTTGAATACTTTTCTGAAAGTTTTGTGCAGGTAATTTTATTATTTTTTTATTTTTAAGTGCTATGTCCCATCGACCTATCTCAAAAAAATAAAAAGCTTTAATTTCTTTTAAGGGAAATTTTTCCATTATTAATGCTTTATATATATCAACGAAATTTTCTTTTTTTCCATAAATACTGGGTAATTTCTCTAGCTTTTTATTCTTAAAAAATTTTATAACTTTTCCATCAGAAATTATATAAAAATTGTCTTTGCCTTTATGTAAAATCCCGATAGGAATTTTTTCAAAAATTTTTAATTTAATTTTGTTAGGATAAACTTTTTTTATCTCTATTGTTTCTATTAGTTGATATTTCTTAGTAAGATTTATAATTTTTTTTTTATTAAGAAAAAGAAGATTATTTGCTTTTAAATTTTCTAAAAAATAATTCTCTAATTCTATTGAGTCTAATATCTTTAAATTTAATACCTCTATTTTTTCTATAGGAAATAACTTTATATTTAAATTTAATGAATTTGGATTATAGGTTGTTAGAAGTAAAAAAAATATTACTAAATATGAAATTATTAAATATTTTCTCATTTATTAAGACTAGCATCTAATAATATTTTTTTTATTAAATTCATAAATGAAATCTTTTTATATTCTGCTATTTCAGGGACCAATGAAAGTTTTGTCATCCCAGGTTGAGTATTAAGTTCAAGAAGGAAAAACTTATTATTGAAAAATTTAAAATCCGATCTAGTCACTCCCCTGCATTTAAGGATTTTATGAGCCTTTTCAGCAATTTTTAAAACTTCAAAATATTTTTTTTTTTCTATATTAGCGGGCATAATATGGTTTGTTTTTGCTGACTTTAAATATTTAGCCTTATAATCGTAAAACTTTCTTTTGGGTCTTAGTTCAATTGCTCCAATAGCTTTACCATTAAGTACAGCTACTTGTATTTCTTGACCAGGAATAAAATTCTCTAAGATAAGAGTATTGTAAGTTTGAAACAATGAATTAATATTTTTTAATAAGTTGTTTTTGTTGCTGCAAATTTTTACACCAATACTTGAGCCTTCGCTAATTGGTTTTACAACGAATGGAAAATTAAAATTTGATTTTTTTATTACATTCTTTAATTTTTTTTTTGAAAAGAAATTTTTTCTTAAAACTACATACTTTGGTGTATTAACTTTATTTTCAATAAATATTTTTTTTGAGCTTATTTTGTTCATTGAATTCAATGATGAAATGACTCCAGAGTGGGTATACGGAATTTTTAAATATTCAAAAAAACTCTGAGCGTAGCCATCTTCCCCCTCTTCCCCGTGTAGAGCATTAAAAATAATATCTGTTTTACTTTTATCAATATCCAAAAAATTACCTTTTTTTGGATCAAATATTTTTGTTTTATAGCCAAGTTTTTTAATTTGTTTTATACATGCCTTTCCAGTTTGAATGCTTATTTCTCTTTCTCTTGAATTACCGCCCATTACGATTAACACAGTTTTTTTAGTCATTAATTTTCTTATCTCCTATTAATTTAATTTCTAAATCTAGTTTGATGTTTTTTTCGTTGTAAACTTTTTCTTTAACAAAATTAATCAATTTCTCAATATCATTTGATGTGGCATCACCATTATTTACAAAAAAATTATTGTGTTTTTTTGAAATACTAGCTCCACCGAAAGAAATTTTTTCACAATTAGATTCTTTTATTAATTTCCACGCTTTTTCATTTTCAGGATTTTTAAATGTACTTCCACAAGTTTTGATTTGACTAGGTTGTGTTTTTTTTTTTATTTCTAGAAATTCTGTAATTTTTTTTTCGATTTTTTTCTTTGCGCTACTAAAGCCTCTAAATTTGGCAGATATAATAATTAAGTCATTAGGTAAATTTGTGCCTCTGTAATCAAATTTAATTTCTTCTGAATTGATCTCTTTTAAGTTTCCACTCCTATCAACTACTTTAATTGATATTAAGATCTGTGAAATTTCATTAGAGTAGCAGCCACTATTCATAATAATTGCTCCTCCGATGGAACCAGGTATACAAGACAAAAACTCGAAACCACCAAGAGAGTTGTCAGCTGCGTAACTAGACAATTTTTTATCAAGAGTTGCAGCACCGACCTCTAAAATATTTTTTTCTTCCTTTTTAATAAAAGAAAACTTTGGACTTAATTTAATTATTGCACCATTATATCCACCATCTCTTATTAAAGTATTTGATCCAGCACCCAAACATTTTATAGGTACATCTTTTTTTAATATTTTTAAAAATTTAGTTATTTGTGAAATGTTCTTCGGCTTAAAAAATACTTTTGCAGGTCCACCTAAATTAAACCAACTATATTTCGATAATTTTTCATTAAAAAAAATATTATCCTTAAAATTTTCTATAAGTATTTTATTATCAATTTGCATATATTGTTTTTAAATTTCTCATCCAACTGGAAATTGAGCCTGCGCCCATTCCAATGATAATTTCATTTTTAATTAAGTTTTTTTTCATAAATTTTCTAAGTTCTTCCTCATTTTTAACTATAACTACTTGAGCTTTTGAATTTTTAGATAGTAGTTTTGCAAATTTTACTAAATTGAAATTTTTATCAATTTTTTCTCCTGCCGCATAAACAGGACAAAGTATTACCTGGTCAGAAAAAATGAAAGACTTAGAGAATTCTTTTTTTAAAATCTTTAATCTAGAAAATCTATGTGGTTGGAAAACAGAAATTATTTTTCTTTTACCAGAAACTTTTCTTATACCCTCTAAAACAGAAGATATCTCAGTGGGATGATGGGCATAATCATCATAAAATTCATTATCTTCATTTACAAAAATTTTTGTCATCCTTCTTTGTACACCAGTGAATTTAGAAAGGGCTTTTTTGATAATTTTGATATTTATACCTAAGCTTAAACAAACACTAATAGCTGCCACTGAGTTAAGAATATTATGTTTACCAATTAAATTTAGTGTAATATTTTTAAAAATTGTTTTTTTATTATCTAATTTTTTAATTATTAAATCAAATTTGCATTTATTTAAATTAAATTTAGGCCTTGTAATCTGGTAATTATTAGATTTATTAAATCCATAGGTTAAAATATTATTTGTATTAATTTCTCTTAAAATTTTTTTTATATTTTTATCATCACCACAAATGATACATTTTCCAATTGGAGGTGTTTTATTAATAAATTTTATAAAATCCCTTTCTAAATTTTTGAAATTTTTATAATAATCTAAATGTTCTTTATCTATATTGGTTACTATAGAATAGTTAATTGGTAGTTTTAAAAAACTTCCATCAGACTCATCAGCTTCTAATACTGTCCATTCACCTTTACCCAGTTTAGCATTATTCTTTAATGAATTTATAACGCCGCCATTTATTATTGTGGGATCTAATTTTGACTCCAAAAGGATTTTAGCGATTAATGATGTGGTTGTAGTTTTGCCATGTGACCCCGTTACGATAATATTCTTTTTTAACGAAACTATATTCGCTAACATTTCTACCCTCTCGTATACTGGAATTTTTCTTTTTTTTGCTTCTACTACTTCACTGTTACCGCTTTTGATAGCTGATGATTTAACTAGTATAGTTGCATTTTTAATATTAGATTTTTTATGTCCTTTAAAAAATTTAATTCCTAATTTTTTACAGTTTTCAATATTTTTATTTACATTTAAATCGCTACCTTGAATTTTAAAACCCATTGTTTTCATCACTTGAGCAAGACCGCTCATACCTATTCCACCTAAACCAATAAAATGTATATTTTCTTTTTGACCAATATTAATTTTCATCTCAAAAATTCTTTTAATTCTTCATTAATTTTTTTTAATACATCTGCATCTGAATATTTACTTTGATTAAACCTTATCGATTTTAGATCAGATTTATTGTTATATAATCTTTGAAGTAAATTTAACAAATCACTATCTATTTTATCTTCTTTAATCATTATACCAAATCCTTTTTTTTCGTAGAATTCCGCGTTTTTAATTTGATGGCAGTCAGCAGATTGTTCGAGAGGTATAGCAATTATAGGTATTCTACAATTGAGTAGTTCTGCTAATGCAGATGAGCCTGCACGAGAAATAGCTAAATTGGCTTGCCTATAAATATTGACAATATCATTAGTATAATTAAATACCATATGATCAATTTTGTATTGTTCATAGATTTTTTTTAAATCTAAATTTTGTTCTGGCCGACATTGTTGAAAAATTTTTATTTTAATTTTACGTTTATTAAGTTCAATGAATATTTTCGGAAGTTTTTCAGCAAATTTTTTAGCAGCCTGGCTTCCTCCAAGAATTAAAATGTTCAATATTTCATAATTATCTTCTTTATCATTTCGAAAATTTAATATTTTTTCTCTTAAAATATTTCCAATTACCTTAATTTTATTTTTATGATTTCCTTTAATTCCTTCAATCCCGTTATAATTAACAAGTATTTTTTTTGCGAAGGGTACTAAGAATTTATTTGCTTTTCCGAAAAACATATTGTTTTCATAAATAATTATTGGAATTTTAAGAAGCACTGCTGAAAAACTAATTGGAAAAGAAGAATAACCTCCCATACCAATAATTAAAGCTGGTTTTTCTTTTATTAAAAAAACAAAAGATTTTATTATAGCTAATGTAATTTTTAAGAGAGACCTAAGTCTTTTAAATTTTACTATAGTAGATGTATCGATTATTTTGATTTTTTCAGTATTGATACTATTAATATATTTCACCCCCTTTACATCAGTAGATAGTTTTACATCATAATTTTTATCTTTTAAAAAATGAAATAAACTGAGTGCGGGTATAACGTGCCCCCCTGTTCCTCCTGATGCAATTAGAATTTTATTTATTTTACTCATTTTTGTATCTATTTTTAGTTAAGTTTAAAATTATACCAGCTAGTATAGAACTTCCTATTAAAGATGAACCACCATAACTTAAAAATGGAAGTGTCATTCCAGTAGTTGGTAATAAGCTA
>MDTG01027811.1_pt1 | contig 14810 bp, 15 predicted proteins | sample 811421 | NCBI WGS metagenome assembly MDTG01 (sample SAMN05326645, study PRJNA326480) | marine metagenome | isolation source: seawater | place: Pacific Ocean: South East | collected 2011
AAAAATATTTTGTCCTAAAATTATAATAAACTAAACCTAAAAAAGTTAAAAGAAAATCTTCTAGTTTAATTAATAGTTTTTTCATAAATCTTAGAATTAATATGAAATGCCTGAACAGCTGCATAGCCACAAAAATAAAATCCAGCTTTACCGTCAAGAAAACCTAATTTAAAAATGAAAAAATACAGGAATACCAAAATTGGATAAAAAATAGATTTTTCAAACATAATTCTAAAATACCTTCTTCTGCTAGCTTGATTTCCAAATATTGAGGGTTTAATTTGAGTTTCAATAGAACTCATTGCTACCTCGGCATTCCAATCGGAATAAAAATTATGTTTTTCGATGTAAGAATGCAAATTATTAACATTTTTATGTAAAATAGGATTTTTAAGTTTTTTAGATTTTCCTTTTATGATAAAATGTTCATGAGTTTCAATTGGCAATTCATTATTAGAATATTTTTTGTCTAATAATCTTTCGTATTCCCCAAAACCTTTTCTAAATAGAAGCGATTTATATAATCCTGGGTAAGCAAACCTTAATCTTTTACCAAGAAACTCCATTTGAAATAATAAACAAAAACCATTATAATCATTCAACTTAATTGAATCTTTTATTTCATTTTTAATTTCTGTTAATAATATTTCATCTGCATCAAGCAATAAAATCCATTCATATTTTAATTTTAAGTTATTTATTGCCCACTGTCTTTTCTTTGGCCAAACTAAATTGTTTTCATATATGTGTATTTTTGTGTTAAAACTTTTTGCGATATTAAGAGTATTGTCTTTACTATGTGAGTCTACGATGTGAATATCATCTGTCCAACCATTCAATGCCTTAAGACACTCTGTCAAATTTTTTTCTTCATTATACGTTGGAATTATTACAGAAATTGGTATCATGATTACTTTATTAGATTATTATAAAATTCTATCCAATTATTAATTTTATGACTAATATCAAATTCCTTTGAAACTAATTCTAAGCAATTTGATCTCATAGTGCTGTAATCGCTATCTGAAAGGGATAATATTTCGTCTATTTTATTTGCAATATTCTCTGGGCTATTTTCAACCCAATAACCAGCATTGTACTTTTGTAGAATTGACCAAGGAGTACCAGTTGATGCTATAACAGGTGTTCCCTGTGATAAAGATTCAACAACAACATTTCCAAAATTTTCATTATGCGATGGCATAATAGTAAAGTATGAATTTGCATATAATTTATCTTTTTTTAGTTTTTCTACATGACCAATAAATTCTACAATGTTTGATAAATTTAAATCTTCACAAAGCTTTTTTAAATTATCTCCGTAATTATTTTTATAATTTCCAGCAATAATTAATTTCATTTTTTTCGTCTTAAAAATGGGTGACATATTGATTGCCTTTATCAAATTTTCAATCGCTTTTTTTGGACTAATGCGTCCAATAAAAAATAAATAATTAAATTTATTATTAGACTCTATCTTTTTTCTAGGTTTTAAATAGTTAGGTAATTGAATTATCTTCCTTTGATTAAAATGATTTTTAATCAAAATAGTTTCTTCATTACTAGTAGTATGGAAATAAAAATCATTCATTAATAGTCTTTTAATTAGCTTTAAGTAGTATTTTTTTAACCATGAACCGTATACAAGAGCCTCCGTTGCTAGTTCTCCTCTAGGTGACCAAACAACTTTTTTTTTATAAAATATTTTATTTATTAAATAGATAATTAAAGATGGGGGATAAAATATACCTGTCAAATGCACAATATTTACTTCTCTCAACTTAAGAATTGATTCGTAAAGAAACCTAAAAGGAAAATAATGAATCAAGGTTTTACAATAAATTACCTCACCAATACTCGAGGATAACCATTTATTTAATTTTATATTATGAGATATGAGGATATCTAAATCTGTAGTTACTACATATACATCAACATTTTGTTTAGTTAATTCCTCAGTCATCCAATAAATTGTATTATTCGGCCCTCCAGATTGGGCTGGATAAAAGGCCCCCAAAGGAAATAAAATTTTCATATTTCTTTTAAGTTAGATACAGTTTTGAAATAGTATTCGTAGATATCTTTATTGGAATCATTAAAGTTTTTTTGGTTTTTGAAAAAATCTTTTTTTTCGAATTTAGAAATGTATTGGTTAATATTAGATCCAAATAATGAATCTAATACGAGAGATAATCCTGAACCAAAAGAAATAAAGTTTGTTGGTAATGTTAATTGATTCAAAACCCATAATTCAAAACAGCCTTTAGATTCAATAATTTTTAAATCTGTCTCTACTAAATCTTCTAATTTTTCTCTTCTGTGCGGTAAGTAAAAAATTTTAGAGTTCATGGGAAGTTTTTTTTTTAAATAATTGATTTTATCTATATACCTAGATTTTGAAAGATAATTATCTGAAATTAATGGAGATCCAATAATGATATATTCATCACTATTAAATTTGATTTTTGTGGATTTATCTTTTAAATAAAGTAAATTATTTTTAATTACCCTTTTAAAGGGTAGTGAAATTAATGAAAAATGATTAATTAAATTTTTAATTTTACTGGCAAATGGGGATTTTCCACTTGTAAATTCTACTAGATTAGCATTCCCATCATCAAGAGAATAAATATTCTTTTTTGGTGTAAAATAAGCAAAAATTGAATGGTGACTACACCATATCTGACCGGAAATTAATTTGTATTTAAAACTAAGTAAATACAAAAATAAATGAAAAATTACATTATAATACCAGTATATCTTACTTATTAACTTATTGTCTTGTCTTTGATTTATTACATAAATCCTACTAATTTTTTCAAAATCTAAATAATTGAATTTATTTTTAAATTCATTATTTCTTTTGAAATAAATCATTGTAATGTCTTCAGCCTTTACAATTCCGTGGGCTATAAATTCTAATAAATTATAATATTGACTTGGACTAGAAATTAACGCAAACACCTAAATATTTTTTTGATAAATTAGATTTTTTTGAATATTTAAAATTGATGTTATCAATAATATAACTTGAAAAACCCATGAAAGACAGAAAATAATCGCAGCATAGATTATACCATTTTTAACATATAGAAGATTCAAGGAGACAGATATTATTGCAGTTACACACGTTATGTAAACAAAATAATTGTTCTTATTAAACGCGTTTAAAAAAGGATTTAATATCCACCAAATTATTTGAAAAAACAGACCAACAACAAACCAAATATAAAAACTCCATTCCTGGTGATAATCTACTGGCAATAAAATATGCTGAATTAATGGCATGAATAAAAAATAAATAAAACTAAAAACAAATGAAATAAGTACTATAAGTAGGATGGATTTAAATAATTCAACTGTAATTTTTTTTGTATTAGCCATTATCTTAAAAACGTGTGGAGACCAAGTTAGTTGCAAGATATTTCCAAAAACAGAAATCCCAAAACAGACTTGAAAAATAGCATAATAATAAGCCAATTCTTCTTTACTCAAAAAAGTATTAATTATAAACTTATCTCCCTGTACAAATATTTGAGTAAAGATTTGATATAAAACTAAAGGCAATGAAAAAGTTATAGACTTAAGTAATAATTTACTATCAATCGAAAAATTTTTAAAAACAAGAATTTTAAAAAAAGAGTATAACAATGCAGACGAAAATGAAATAGAATTAATTAATAATATTTTGAGCAGAGTTAAGGAATTTTGATAAGCTAAAATTAAAACAGGTATAATAGTAAATATAAAAATTATGACATTTAAAATTAGGAATGAGTATTTATCCTGTCGTGCTCTGCAAAGTGTTAAAACTAAAGTGACAAGTGACAATAAAAATGTATTAAGTACAACATAAAAAATGATTTTAAAATCATCAAATTTTAAAAAAAATAAAAAATAATCTTTCAGTAGGTAAACAATAAATAATAAAATGCAAGATGTAATTGAAGAAAAAATAAAAACAGAGTTGAAAAAAGTATAGTAATTCTGTTTTAAATCAATATAATAATATTTTAATAAATAAGTTGAAAAACCCATCCCAATAAATGGTGAACTAATAACTAAAAGAGATTTATACATTGAATAATTAGCAAAATCTTCAGGCGTGATTGATCTAGTTAGTATAGGAATTAAAATTATAGGAATCAACATAGTAAAAAGTTGACTAAACCCATAGGTAAAAAATTCTTCTAAATAACTTTTGAATTTTTTTAAATTGAATGCCATTTATTCAGTCTATAATTTACTGGAATAATTAAAAGTAATATAATAGCAAAATCCCAATATTTAGGAAAATATATTGATTCTACCAATGAGTAAACAAGAAATGGGGTAAAATAAATTAATGGAAAATGATATTTTTTATTATTTATAAGTCTCCTAAAAAAAATAATCACAAGTAGTAAAAATCCTATAAAACCAATTTTATTCCATACATCAAGAAACACATTGTATGTATAATCAAATAAAAAAAAACTGTGATCTTCAGGATAACCCCAAAAGAATTCATTAATTGTCATTTCTGAAAAAAACATAACTTGAGCAATAGCTCTTCCCTGATTTGCAATTTCAGTTAGCTCATAAGTATTAGAATCAAATTTCTCTATTCCCAATTGTAAGGTTAATACCGATATGTATGCGATAAGGATATATATTATTTTGGGATATTTCTTAAATACTTTTGGATAAAATTCAAAGAGATTAATTAGAAATAAGAGTACCGCAACTATCAATCCAGCCCTACTGTTCTGAATAAAAATTAGTGGGATATTTATGGTAGAAAAAATTAAGATAATTTTATTTTTATTTAGCTTATAATAACTGTTTAATATTAAAAAAATATAAATCAAATTATTTAAAACAATAGGAATTATGTTTGAGCTGGCTCCACTAAAATTTAGTTCTTCATCAAAACCATAAATTTCTTTTCTATCAAAAAATGATGGAAGAGTTGAAAAATAAATGTTATAGTAATATATATAAAAAGCCAGAATACCAATTATTAATATATTAATATTAAGTTTTAATTGTGTTACTATTGCAATAGCAACAAAAGTGAAAAATGGAGAAAATAAAATAAAAGTATTTGTATCGTTTTTTATTATGAATGTCAATAGAGAAAGCATAAAAAAAACAAATAAAAAAAAATTTACAGATTTATTGATTTTTAAAGATCTAAAAATTAATTTCACATTTAATAGCAATAGAAATACACATAAAAACAACAAAATAATTGTAAAATAAAAATGATTTTCGACATCAATTGTTGAATATAATGGAAACGAAAATGCAAATACAAAAAAGAAAATTAAGCTTGTAAGATTTTTTTTTGAAATCATTAAAATATTTATTTTCTGGGTAATAAGATTTGTTTGTAAATCGGTAATTTTTTAATTTGCTCACTAATATTCATTAGCTTTTCTGGAGATTTCAGAAATGCTTCAACTTGTTTATAAAGACCTGGCTTAAAATTTTTGTCTAATTCATCTTCTAATTCAACCTTTTCTACAGCAATAGAGCCTCTTTTTTGCACATAAAGTTGTTCCATTGGCTTCATTATATACCTATTTTTTTTAGTCAAAAACTCTACCCACCAACGCCCGGCTGACTCCCAATTTGCATTGTAAGTAAATAATGCATTTTTATCTGAGACTCCTGCACCTGAAAAAATAGTACCTCTTGGATGCCATTCTTCTCCACCAGAAACAAAACTTTTAATCTCTAGGGGGCTTCCACCAACATGAAAAGCTAAATCTATAACATGTGATGAATTTTGAATTAGCCATTCGTTTAGAATTTCCTTTCCTTGTGGTAAATTTTTTATAATGTGCCCCCATTCTGTAAATTCAAAATTAAATGAGCTAATGCCACCATCCTTTTTAATTAGTTTAATTACTTTTAGAGTTGAACTAAAAAACCTTCTGTTATATCCAATATAGACATTTGCTTTATTGATAAGTGCCTCAGAATTAACGTAAATAATATCTTCAATATCTAAACCTCCTGGCTTTTCAATCAGAATTTCTTTAAATCCATATCTTAAAACTAACCTGGAAATTATGCCTAGTAAATTTTCATTAACTGTAATAATTATTTTCAGCGAACTAAAATCCAATTCGTAATTATTTTTTAACCATAATTCGATTCCTCCCAAAACAACCTTTTTGTTAATCTCTTTTTCAAAATTTATAGCACCCTTTTTTGTATTACCTATTGTTATAAATTCTTTATTTTGAGCCCCTAAAACCTTAGCATATTCTATTGCCATAGGTCCACATCCAACTAATATTATCTTCATGAGTATTTATTTATTTTTTCAAAAAATTGACCACAATTTGATTTCAGCATTTGTAATAAATCTTTTTTCAAATTGCATATATCCTGTCATCTTATTTATTATTTCTAGTATAAACTCAACCTTATTTATTTTATTAAATGCCAAATACGCAAAAGTAGATTTTTCCAATAATTGATTTTTAGAATCACTAAAAATATGAGGAAATACAACTTCACCAATTTCTATTTGAAATTCATTTGAGTTTTTATCAAAGTTGATATTTTTGACTTTGCATAAAATTCTAATTTTAAAACTCTTATAGCTAAAATTTATTTCAGAGATGATATTGTTATTTAAATCTAAATTTTTTAATTCATTGAAATCAAGTTGCAGTGCTTCGTTTGAATTAAGACCCTTTAAATTGTATTTAAGATCTTTAAATTTATCGTTAATTTTTTCTTTTGAATTACTAGATTTAAATGGGTAATGTGTTCTGAAAAATTTAACAGAATCATTACCAAAAACCGCTCTGTATTTGAATTCAGGATTGTAAAACAAATTAGATTTAGAATACAACTTAGCAGCCAACATAGGCCCAATTGCAATAAATCTATCTATTAAAGTACCGCTTTGATAGACATAACAAATCGATTCAATTTCCCAAACTCCAAAGCTATCATTTTGTGTCAACCATACTAACTTTGATTTTGATAAATCATACAATAAATTATCATTATTCATTTTAGTCTGGCAAAAGATATTTAAGAAAAAAAAACATGTTAAAACATTTAATATATATTTAAACATGTTATGTTATTGGAAAATAATCATTGTGAGACTCTGAAAAATTAAGCCATTCAAACATGAGATCATGAACTTTAATAGACTCTTGAACAGTTGGTAAAAGAGATTTTCCCTCATAAATTCCAGTTGCCCATACAGCGGTCAAATCTCCTAGAGGTGGGAACTCAATGCTATATTTCTTTGCCTCTAAATAATCTCCATTATATCTGTGGGTTGGAAGATTTGAATCTATTTTCCTGTATCTATTAATTCTTAATGACTCAAGTTCGTTGATATTTATGTGAGCATGTTTTCCAACTATATTCCAATTACCAAATGCACTACTGTTTGGGTTAATGGAAATTATAAAAGTTGCCATCAACTTATTTTTTTTATAATAATCAATTATGGCATTTCCTCCAAAATCACAAAACTCAGAACCTCTACCACTTAGAATAATATTTTTACTAATATGTCCATATCTTAGAACAGCATTATCAGACTGTGTCAAGAAAAAGATAAAATCCAGATAATGAATTCCATTGGCACCTATTCCTACAGACCCCGTGTTTAAACTAATTATCTTTTCACCATGCAACTGATCAAGATTTTCAAAATCATTTTTTAAATCAATATAACATTCATGAAGTCGCATATTTAGGTTAACAAAACAGTTAACATTGATTTGGTTTAGTTTTTCAAGAAGCTTATTTACTTCATTTTTACTTTGACCAAGTGGTTTTTCAATTAATATATTTTTACAACCAGCAGTGAATAAGTTTTCAATTAATATAATCCTATTCTTAGCCGTTGTGGAAATGATACCTAAGTCATATTTGTTATTAAAATCTATGTTCGTTGAAAAAAAACATATATTTCTTTTATCATTTAATTGTTCCCTGGCAACATTTAGAGAATTTTGATTTATATCAACAACATGAATTTCATTAATGAAGTTTAATTTGAGCAAACCACTAATATGTCGTATACCCATTCTTCCAGAGCCAATTACTATAGCTTTCATGTTTTAATTAATTTTATTTTTTAAAGCCCATTTACCATCCACTTTATGCCATAAATGGGGGCTTCTGAATTTATCAATTGTTTTCCAAAATTCATCTTCTTTAGTGTCTATGTATTCTAAAAATTCCCCGAAAAACTTTTTGGGAAATTCTTGATCATATTTATTAACTAGATAAACCGCTTCGTCTCTTGTTATTTTGTTATTTCTAACCTCCTGGGATGCATCGTAAGTACATCTTCCAATTCCAAACTTTATTAATGTAGTATAATAGTGAAAGGGGTCAATTTTATCATCAATACTGCTATACTTTGAATAGGTGCCTTCAGTTCTTACAGGGTTAGCCTGAAATCCTGTATTTTCAGAAGCATAATAATAGCACTCCTGTGGATCCCATGGCACATAATATCCAAGATAGTGAACTTCAATTCCTCTATCGATTAAATCTTTTTTTTCAGGGGGAATATAGGGAGCAAAGTCATTAATTTTATATTTACCATCTTTTATATAATCTTTCATTTTAACACCCCCAAATTTCATCTCCTCTATATTATCAGTTGAAAAAAAATCCATTTTCATTAATGGATTAATATTGTCTTCAATATTATTTCCATATTCTGCTTGATTTTCTCCATACATTACTAGTTTTACTCCAAATCTTTTAGCCATAGCTGGACCAATAATTCTTTGTCCAACAATAAAAGGTTGGAAAGGATGTAATAAATTATGAAATGCATTCTTTGTCATCTCTCGATGCAATTTACCATTCGGTGTGTATAATATATTATCCAATCCTCCAACATGTGACCAATTTTGCATATTTTTCCAACCGATATCTGTGTACAAGTGTGGTGACCAAGTAACAGTTAATGGGTTCATCCCATATTTGTATTTTAGAATATGTGATGTAAAGGCACTATCTTTACCGCCACTTCCTGGAACTATAACATCATATGAACCATCATCTGATTTAAATTTATTTAGGAGATTTACTAATTGATTTTCCCTTTCTTTCCAATTTATATTTGTAGATTTTGAATCATGATACTCGCATGCTGAACATATACCATCTTTATTAAAATTTATTACTTCTTTTTTATCATTTCTTGATGAATTAAACTCTACAGTTGAACTAGGTCTTTGATTAGATATTACACATTTTTTACAAAATTTTACATGTGAGGGCAGACCAAAAAAAGCTTTATTATTTTCCATTACAAATTTTTATAAAATTATTAATTATTTTCAACCCAACTTCACCACTTTTCTCAGGGTGAAATTGTACTCCATATAAATTATTTTTTTTTACAGCTGAACAAAATTTAATATTTCCATATTCGGTAAAACTTAATACTTCTGAATCATTTTTTGGGTTTGCCGCAAAGGAGTGAACAAAATAGAACTTATCCTTGTAATTAATATTATTAAAAATAGAATTTTTCCAATTTAAGCTTGAGTTTTCTAAATTATTCCATGAAATATGAGGTAACTTATTAAAGTTAGTGTTTACATTAATTTTTTTTACAGCGCCTTGAATCAAACCCAAGCCTTTATGGATACCAAATTCTTCACCTTGATCAAATAATAATTGCATACCTAGACAAATACCTAACATTGGTTTATTTTTTTTGTAAAATTCTCTAAGAACTGAAACCATATTCTTTTCAGATAATTTGTCCATTCCAGCTTTAAATGCACCCACTCCAGGTAAAACTAAACCGTCAGAATCAAGTATTTTTTTTGGATCATCAGTTAGTAAAATATCAACTCCGTTGTATTTAAAAGCATTAATAATACTTTTTACATTTCCTATTCCATAATTAACAATAACAATTTTAGGACTCATTTTATTTTATTTTTAATTTCTTCAATTGTGTATTTATCATAATGTAGAATTGAAGCAACCGAAACTCCACTAATATGGGTTTCATTTATAAGATTTTCTATATGTTCTAAATCTCCACACCCTCCACTTGAAATTATCGGAACTGAAACTGTTTCATTAGCTAATTTTGAAAGGTTAATATCAAAGCCTTTATTTGTTCCTTCATTATCTATTGATGTTAGCATTACCTCACCAGCACCTCTATCTACTAATTCATTTAACCAATCAAATACATCGTAATCTGTTGATTCACGACCATTATCATAATATGCTAAATATTTACCTTCGTTAATTTTTTTTGCTTCAACAGAGGCAACAATACATTGTGAGCCAAATATTCTTGATGCTTCATTTATAAAATTTGGGTTTCTAATTGCATGAGTATTAATAGCCACCTTATCAGCTCCTGCATTTAATAATGACTGAATATCTTCAATACTTCTAATCCCTCCGCCGACCGTAATTGGTATAAAAACATCTTCACATGCTTTTTCTATTATGTGGGACAAACTATTTCTGTCATAGTATGCAGCTACTGCATCCATAAAAATAATTTCATCTGCACCTTGATGATAATATTTTTTTGCCAGAAGATTAGGGTCACCTATTTTTCTTAAACCCTCAAGATGAATCCCTTTAATTACAAATTCATTTTTTATATCCAGTCTTGGTATAACTCTAGTTATGGACATATTTAGTACAGTTTTGTATCAATGTTAGACTTATTGGCATTTTCTGAAACATTTTTAATAAGATTCATCATTTCTTCATCACTCATCTTTTCAGCGGTTTGGCTTGACAACGGTGTCTTTAGTCTAGATTTTTTGTTTTTATTAATAGTATTTTTAATTAATATATAGTCATTAAAAACATAAGAAAATTCTAATTCTTCATTTGAAATTAAATCTTCATCTACTTTTTCACCTGGTCTTAAACCAACAATTTTAATTTTAGAAGAAATTAAACTAGAAAGTTTAAACATGTTGACAGTCTTCATTTTTTTTGAAAGAATAAAACCATCTTTATCGGTTTCAGAAAGTTCTAAACACTTATTAATCAGTTCTGCGGCTTCATCACTAGTAAACATTAATCTATTCATTTTTTTATCAGTTAACCATAGTGGATTATTTTGTTTTCGTTGTGAAAGCCAAAAAGGCAAAACTGAACCATTACTCCATGCTACGTTTCCAAAACGACAACATATAAACCTGCTTCTAGAATTATTGGCTTCCAAAAACATTTTTTCCATAAAATGTTTTGAATGACCGTAAAGATTATCGGGGCTACATGCTTTATCAGTACTAATTCCAACGGTAAGTGGAACACCAGCAATTTGAGAACTTTTAATAACATTTAGACTTCCAATAATATTTGCTTGTACAACTAAACTAGGTTGTTTTTCGGCAGTATCAACATGTTTTAAAGCTGCAGCATGAATTACAATATCAGGATTGATTTTATTAATTTCAGACGATAATAAAGCATGATCATCAATCGAGCCTAAAATAATTTCAATATTTGGAAAAAGTCTTTTGAGTGCTACTTGTGCTTTCTCCCCTCTCGAAAAAGAATAAAACTTATATTTCTTGTAATATTTTCTAATAAATGAGGTTCCTACTGTTCCGGAGCCACCTGTGATAAATATTTTTTTCATTAGTATGTTATTTGTTTTTGTATAATATTATTTGTTATATCAATTTTTTGAAGAAGTTCAACTATTTTTTGAGACGAATCTCCTAAACCATAAGGTTTTTCATAATTCTTTTTTTCTAGAGAGATACATTTGATAATTGCATCGTAAATCTGTTTTTCACAATAACCAACATCAATTATATTATTAGACCTTAGTCTTCCATTTTGTCTTGTCCCAATATTAATTGTTGGTATATCAAAAGTTGAAGTCTCATGAATACCGCTACTTGAGTTACCTATTAGACCTTTAGATCTTTTTAGTAGATTAACATAATCTTTAATACTTAAAGTTTCAACAAACTTAATCTTTGATTCCCTTATTTTATCAATTATTTTAGAATATCCTGCATCATTATTTGGTAATATAATCAGAACTTCAACGTCAGATTTTATAATTGCATTAATGGTTTTTGTTATCTGATTCTCGGCATCATCAATTTCAGAAGTGACTGGATGTTGAATCATAAGAAAATAGGTGTCTGAAAGATTAAATTTTTTTAAAATATTTTCGTCATTATCAACTTGTAAAATAGCATCAATTGAAGGGCAACCTACGTTAAATACATTTTCAGGTTTCTCTCCCATTTTGATTAATCTTTCCTGTGCGTCCTTGTTGGCAGCAAAGTGATAGTGCGAAAATTTACTCATCGCATGTCTTATAGATTCGTCAATTGTTCCAGTAACCTCACCTCCCTGTATATGTGCAACAGGTATATTCATATGAGCACCTGCAACCGTAACAGCAAAGTTTGCAGCAATATCAAATCCCGAGAGTATTATGTCAGGTTTAGATTCCGATAAACAATATGTAACTTTTTTTAAAGCCTCCGAAAAAGATCTGACCATAGATGCTCCTGAATCCTCATTCTCCAAAAACATTTCAAATTTTTTAAACACCTTAAACCCATCGCTTTCAATTTCTCTGATTGTTTTTCCATGTTTTTCCATTAGGTGCATTCCAGTCACCACTAGGTCATAGTCAAGAGAATCATTCTGTTTAATAATTTCTAAAATTGGTTTGAATCTAGAGTAATCTGCCCTTCTCTCTGTTATTATAAATATTTTTCTCATACTATATCTTTTATCTTTAATTGTATATTTTTATTTATATCATTTGCTGCAGTTTTTCCCAACAAAGACTCAAATTTATCAGCTAAAATTTCTCCTGTTCCAGGTCTTTTAACCCAAATATTATCTTTAGTAAACTTCTCTCCTTTTTTTATGTTTTTGATTGTACAAACACATGCATATGCAAAATCAATTGTAACTTTTTCTTCAACAGCAGGTTCTTTTTTACCCCCCCTCATTCTAAATATTTCATTTGAGGAAGAAATTAACTCCCTACAATTTTTTTCATCCATGCTGCATATAATATCCGGACCAATTCTTTGCATTGTATCTGTATAATGTCTCTCTAAAATTGAAGCACCCAAAGCTACAGCGCCAAGACACGCATTATTATTAACAGTGTGGTCGCTTAGCCCATAGACCACATTTGGGAAAGATTCTTTTATTTCCAGCATGCCACCATATCTTACTAAATGTGCAGGAGTCGGATATAAATTTGTTGTATGTAATAATGCATAATCGATACTAGAATCATTAAATATCGCAACAGCTTTTTTTATACTGGAAATATCATTCATTCCAGTACTCAAAATAATTGGCTTACCAAAAGCAGATATATGTTTAAGTAGTGGATAATTATTACATTCACCTGAACCAATCTTAAAAGCTGGAACATCCATTTTTATTAATCTATCTGCAGCAGCTCTTGAAAAAGGAGTTGATATAAAAATTAAACCTTTACTTTCCACATATCTTTTTAGCTCTAATTCATCTTTCTCCGAAAGTGCACAATCTTTCATTATTTCATATATTGAAATGTCTGAATTACCTGGCACAACACTTAATGCCTCAGAACTCATTTCATCTTCAACAATATGTGTTTGGTGTTTAATAACTTCCACTCCAGCTCGAGCAGCGGAATCGACCATTTCTTTGGCTATATTAACATTTCCTCCATGATTTATTCCTATTTCGGCTATAACTAATGGAGGATAATCTGGACCGATCTTTCTGTTTTTAATCTGAATATAATTTTTTTTCATATTTTAAATTTATTAGATGTTCTGCCATTCTAAAATCTTCCATAGTATCAATATCTATTGCATATTTGATATTGTTTGTTATGTAAGGATAGACGTCGTCAGTTATAATCTGACTGTTTTTTATATTATTGATTGATGTTATATAAATCGAGCCGTTCTCAAAATAAAAATTGTCTAAATCTTGTGATCTTTGACCCGGTAAATAATTAATCGGGTTAAAAATGTTATTATTTATTTTACCTATTTTTTTATTTAAATGGGAAAAGGTAGCCAGACTTGAATTTTTTGATTCTTTAAAACATTTAATACAATCATTTAATAGATTTAAAGATCTAAAAGGACTAGTTGGTTGTAATAATATTATAGCATCGCAAGGAATGCTATTTTTTTTGAAGTAATCTAGCTGAAATTTGAGAACATCAACAGTTGGGGTAGTATCAGATGCTAATTCTTCAGGTCTTTTTAAATATTCAACACCCAACGAATTTGATAATTTTAATATTTTTTCATCGTCAGAGTTTACCCAAACTAAATTTTTAAAATTATTTTTAACTAATTCGATTGAATATTGGATTAAGGGTTTGCCACCAAGGAGTTTTAAATTTTTCCCACTGAGTCTTTTAGAGTTTTTTCTTGCAGGTATAACAATCTGAAATTTCATTATTTTGATATTGAGTTACAAAAATCAATCACAATTTTCTCTTTTCCTATATGTATGTTTTTAAATTCATCATGTGAAACCAATATAACAATGATATCAGAGTTATTAACTGCTTCTTCTAATTCAGTCAAACTAAATAAATCTGTTTTAGGCAGGTTTGGTTCAACAAAAAAATATTTTTCATTAGATTTATTATACAATTCTTTAGCAATAAAAAAAGCAGGAGATTCTCTAAGATCATCAATATTTGGCTTAAATGTCAAACCTAAAATTGAAGTTATTGGCTTAAAACCATTATTTTGAATAAAATCTTGCTGAGACTCTAGAATTTTATTTATGCACCATAAAGATTTATGATTATTTATATCTCTTGCTTTTCC
>MDTG01304154.1_pt1 | contig 14810 bp, 14 predicted proteins | sample 811421 | NCBI WGS metagenome assembly MDTG01 (sample SAMN05326645, study PRJNA326480) | marine metagenome | isolation source: seawater | place: Pacific Ocean: South East | collected 2011
GATGCCAAACGTGTTGGTGGCACTACAAACGCGAGGCCATCGACGCCTGGAACCGCCGTTCAGCCGCTGCCGCCATGGCAGAGGGAGGGGAGCATGGGTGAGTTGACCCTGGACAATGCCCCGAATGGGACAAAGGCCCCAGCAATTGGGGGCGGACACTGGGAGCGGGTTGATCGTGGCTGGCGCTGGATCAGGGGCGGCACATTCCCGCGCCCGGGAGGCGACTGGGACGGGCGCCTGATCCCGCCGGAGCCCCACCAGGGCCAGGGAGGGGAGCATGGGTGATCTGGCGAAATCTATCGAGAAGGCCCGAAGCATCGGGCATCGCAGAGACGGCAAGTGCTCGATGTGCGCGGCAGGTGACCGGCCACGGAATGGGCTCCATCAGGGCCGGCACCGCTGTGGTAATGCTGCTGGCTGCTCCTTGTGCCACGGCGCCGGGATGGACGTGGGCGACCAATGCTCGGCATGCAGCCGGGTGCTCATGGAGCCGGAGCCCCACCAGGGGCGAGGGGGTGGCGAGTGATTGTTGAAGGCTATGTCCTGCACTTGTACTGCGATGCCAAGCCCTCCCATGAGCATGAGTACAAAAGCCGGTGCTCGGGACGCGCTTGGGAATACGGCGGGATCGATAAGGCTCGGGCGTGGCGAGAGGCCCGCCGTGAGGGCTGGGTCAAACACCGCGACGGCACCGTGACGTGCCCCGAATGCAACCCACGGGCCGCCCAGCGCGGCAGGGAGGAATGATATGGGCAAGTACCTGGACCTAGACGACGTGGTCGCCGGCAACCCCAAGGCGGAGTACGAGTTGGCAGAAATGCGCGCCTGGATCGCCGAGCTGGAGCGCCAAGGCGCGCTAGCGGAGCAATTCATGGCGGACTGCTCCGATGATATGGAGTGCCTTCCGGAATGCGACTCGCTGGCCCATAGCGATCAGTGCCCGGTGGCGCACACAGATCAGGCGTTTCGAGTGCTACGGGAGCGCATCGCGGCGCTTGAGGCGGCGCTGAGACCGTTCGCCGAAAACGGGATGGCGGTGTCGGCGGCGGCCCGAACCATCGCCCGCGCCCTGCTCACCCAGGAGGGAGGAGGCTGAAATGACAGACACCCTGAACGAAATTCTGGAGGAGCTGCGATCCCAGCGGGTCGGCAGCCTCTGGAGTACGGCCGAGATCGGCGTCTACTTCGGCGTCAAGAGCAAGACGGCTTGCGGGATTGTGGCAGACCCCAGCTTTCCGGACCCGGTGACTGCCCCCGGCGTTGGCCGGCGCTGGCTTCCCGACGAAGTGCGGGCGTGGGCGAAACGGCATCGCAAGCCTAAGCGGCGCGCTTAATCCAGGCGTGCCGCGATCTCCGATGCTGTAGCGTTGTAATAGATTCGCAAGCTGCTCAAGTTCCGATGCCCCACCATCCGCGCCAGATCCAGGATGTCCAGCTTCTGAGCCAGCCGTGTAATCGCCTCATGCCGCGAGTCATGAAAGCGCAGGTCTCTTATCTGGGCCTTGTCCCGCGCCCGCCGGAACAGCACATCCAGGCTTCGCGAGGTTAGGTCGAACAGCAGCCCTTTGCGCCCAGGCGCTTGCTGCAGCAGCGCCACCGCCCGGGTGGACAGAGGAACCTGCCGTCGCGTGCCGTTCTTCGTCATTTCCAGGGTGCAATGCCGGGCTTTCAGATCCACCCGCGCCCAATCCAGCGACAGTATCTCCCCTGCACGCATGGCCGTTTCCAGCGCGATAAGGAATACCAACGCCACCTGGTGCTGTTTGGTCTCCACGCGCCCCTCATAGCCCAGCGCCATGCACACACGCTCGATCTCATCGTCGCTGATGCGCCGGTCCCTGCCCTGTGGTGATGGCGGCCGCCGTAAGCCCGCACAAGGGTTTTCAGTGAGCCAGTGCCATTCCTCTACCGCTGTCCTGAAGACGGCGCTCAGCAGATTCAGCTCACGGTTCACGGTGCCCGGGGCTACGTTCGCCAGCCGCCGATCGCGGTAATCCGCGATGTCGCCGCGCCGGACGTCCCGGATCGGGATTTCAGCCAGGGGGTCACGGCCGATCGCAGCCAGCCGCAGTTCTTCCCAGCGCGCGCCTCGCTTGCTCGGCGAGACCGTCCGTGCATACTTGTCGAGAACGTCAGCCACGGTGCCGCCGGCGGAAACACCCAACGTGCCGGCCCGAATCTGCGTCTCAATGTCCGCCGCCCAGGCCTTGGCAGCCGTCTTGCTCTCGAACGTTGCGGACCTGTAGACGCCCTGCATTCGGACCTCTGCACGCCACCCGCTCGCGCGTTTTCTGAATGTGGCCACTCCCCACCCCTGGCGTAATTTTGGCGTAATTGGAAACGGAATACTGGGGAATGCTAGGGAATAATGGGGGAGACTGGAAGGGCTAGGAGCGCATTGAATGCGGGGTTTTCCGAACTGTAGGGAGTAACGGGGAGCGTTGGAGAATATGCCTTAGATTCCTCTTTCCGGCACCACTCTTTTCCCATCGAAACGGGCGTGAAGGTCACGACAATTTCTTGCCTTCCGTCGCCTCCCCCGTAAAACCTTTATAAAGCTTAGGCTTTTCAACCACCTGAAGCCTCTCTTTGCATTGACTCAAAGGCTCGCTTCGCCAACTGTGTATGTCCATTTTTTGACTCACACACCGCGCTGTGGAGAAGGCCCCGTTTATGACATCGATGCCCGCCGGCAGCACCACTCCGAATCAGCACGGACGATTCCGTCTCGACGACCCCCGTGAGGATGCCGAGAGGTTACTGGACGCGGCCCTGTCCGGCGACCGTCGCTGCCTGGCGCGCATCGCCGTACACCGTCTCACCCCGGTGAGCGAGAAGCCCGGGCTGCGCGATGCCCTGCACACCGTGTCGCGGGAAATCGGCTTCCAGGGCTGGGATCATTTCCAACGGCACGTGGCCGCCCTGGACACCGCCGCCGAACGGGCCGACGGGACACTGGACGACGACCTGGACACGGTGCACATCCGCTGCGGGTCGGATCTGCGCGACGCCCTGCCCGCCACCGGTTTGCACGGCCACTTTCACACCTTCAGCGACCCCTTCTGCATCGGCCCGCTGCACAGCCGGGAGCGGCAGGCGTTCATGGACGAGCGCACCCGCTTTCTTTGCGAGGCCTTCGGTGGCGACGAGAACGAAACCCGCCGGCGGCAGCAGCATGAGTACGATGGGCTGGACCAGGCCATGGACAGCGAACGGGTGGTGCTGTGGTTCGAACATGACAGCTACGACCAGTTGATTCTGGCTTACATCCTCAATCATCTGGCCCTGCAACGTCGCCCCACGCGGCTGGAACTGGTGGCCACCGACGGTATTCCCGGCGTGGACCGGTTTATCGGCCTGGGGCAGCTGGCGCCGGAGGTGCTCGGCTGGCTCTGGCAGCAGCGCCGCCCGGTGGACGATGCGCTTATCACCCTGGGCCGCCGCGCCTGGCGGGCGGTGACCGCCGATACGCCGCAACGGCTGGACGACCTGTCACGAACCCTGACCCCGGAGTTGCCGATGCTGGGCCGCGCCCTGCGCCGACACTTATTGGAACTGCCGGACGAAGCCACCGGCCTGGGCCTGAGCGAACAGCTGGCGGTGCAGCTGGTGGCCGAGCGCGGCCCGATTACCGTCGGCGAGGTGTTCCGGGATCTGATGCGCGAGCGCGAGCCGCTGCCCTATCTGGGCGACACCATGTTCTGGTGGATGATGCAGCCACTGATGGGCGGCGAGCGCCCGCTGCTGGCCAGCGACCACGGCGAGGACACCCCGTGGCAGGACCGGTCGCTGCACATCACCTCCCACGGCCACGCGGTGCTCAGCGGCCACAACAACTGGCTCGACACCCACCCCAAACGGCGTTGGGTGGGCGGCATCGCCATCGAAGGCGACCGCGACAGCTGGTGTCTGAACAAGGGCACCGGCCGGCCGCAAAAACGACCGGCCAACGTGGCCTAGGGATTAGAGATCGCGGCAGATATCGGCGGCCATGCGGAACGATTGCAGCCGCTTGTCGTGGTCGAAAATCCCGCCGGTGATCATCAGCTCATCCACCCCGGTCAGGTCACGGAAGGCACGCAGCCCGTCACGGACCGTTTCCGCTGATCCGACCATGGCGTATTTCATCGCCTGGCGCACGCCCTCCGCTTCCAGCGGCGACCAGATGCCATCCATGCTCTCCACCGGCGGCGGCAGCGGTCCGGGCCGCCCGCGCCGCAGATTGACGAACTGCTGCTGCATGGAGGTGGCCAGGAAGGCGCCCTCCTCGTCGCTGTCGGCGGCGAACACGCTCACCCCCGCCATGGCGTAGGGCCGCTCCAGCTGCGCCGATGGCTGAAAGTTGTCGCGGTAGACCTGCAACGCATCGAGCAGGGCCTCCGGGGCGAAATGCGAGGCGAACGCGAACGGCAGGCCCTTCTGGGCCGCCAGCCGGGCGCTGAACAGGCTGGAGCCGAGCAGCCAGATGGGCACCTTGCTGCCGGCGCCGGGCACCGCCCGCACGCGCTGATCCGGGGTCGGATCACCCAGGTAAGCCTGCAGCTCCTCCACGTCGCGCGGGAACTCCATGGCGTTGCTGTTGAGGTCGCGGCGCAGCGCCCGCGCGGTTTCCATGTCGGTGCCCGGCGCCCGGCCCAGGCCCAGGTCGATGCGTCCCGGGTGCAGGGCCGCCAGGGTGCCGAACTGTTCGGCGATCACCAGGGGCGCGTGGTTGGGCAGCATCACGCCGCCGGAGCCGACCCGGATACGCTGGGTGCCGGCGGCGATATGGCCGATCACCACGCTGGTGGCGGCGCTCGCCACGCCGGGCATGTTGTGGTGCTCGGCCACCCAGTAGCGGGTGTAGCCCCACTGTTCGGCGTGGCGCGCCAGATCAAGGGAATTGCCCAGGGCCTGGGCGGCGTCGCCGCCACGCAGGATGGGACTCAGATCAAGAATGGAATAGGCAGTCATCAGGCCTCCCGAGCCAAAACGCGTCCGTTTACGCGTCTTCTTACGGTTGGGCCTGTGACCGCGTTTTTAAAGGTCGCGTCGGCTAACCCCCGTTCAAGCGACGATAAATCTCGTCCTTGAGGTGCATACGCTCCACTTTCATGGTCTCCATATCGCGGTCCGCGATCGGGTTCTCGCGCATCTCCAGCCCACGAATGGTTTTGTCCAACCGGTCGTGCTCCTCCACCTTGGCGCGGAACTCCGGGTGTTCCTTGGCCAGGGCGTCAATGCGTTCGCGGTGCTGGGGGAATTCGTGGTGGATACTATGGGGTTCACCGAGCATAGCTGACAGGTCCTCCGCTGAAGGGGCCCGGGCACCAGGGCGGTGCTCGGGCGGGTAATCCTCTTCAAGCTACTACCGCCGCCGGGTACTTGTCATCCTCCCGGTGGCGACTCAACGCATTCCCCGGGCTTCCTTGATCATATCGTAGGCTTTGCTGATCTCGGCGGTCTTCTCGGTGGACACGCGGATCATCTCTTCCGGCACGCCACGGGCCGCCAGTTTGTCCGGGTGGTGCTCGCTCATCAGCCGCCGGTAGGCCTTTTTGACCTCCTGATCGGAAGCGTCCTCGGTCACCCCCAGCACCTGATACGCCTCGCCCAGCGACGGCCGTGACGGGCCGGCCGCGCCACCCGCGCCGGCCGCACCGGCGCCGCCGAAGCGCGCCTGGGCCAGCACCATGTTGAGAATCTGCCGGAACTGGCTTTCCGGCACGCCCAGCCCGGCGGCGACACGGAACAGGATGCGCTCCTCCTCGGCGTGCAGCTCGCCGTCCGCCAGGGCGGTTTGCAGCAGCAGCTCAAGGAACACCACCACCAGATGGCGGCGCCGGCGGATGCGCTGGCGGAATTCGGCCACGGTCCGGTCGAGGGGGAAATCATCGTCCTTGCCATGGCGGAAGGCCTCCTGGGCCCGGCGGCGCTGCTCGTCGTTGAGCTGCATGCGGCTCATGATCGCTTCGGCCTGGCCGATCTCCTGCTCGCTGACCCGGCCGTCCGCCTTGGCCAGATGGCCCATGATCGAAAACACCGCCGAGAACAGGGCCTCCTGGACTTCCTCCCGTTCGCCGGGCCGGTAGGGCCGGAACGGGTTGAAGGACTGTACCCGCTCCACGCCACGGTCCAGGAAGTGGCCGATCAGCACGCCGATCGCCAGGCCGATGGGCCCGCCGATCAACATGCCCAACAGGCCGACAATGAGTTTGCCACCCCAACTTCGCATTAATCAGAACTCTCTATCGTCATCTACAGGTAGGGAAAGACCACGGAGTATCCGGGAGGTTCGCGCACAAACGCAAACCCGGGCCTGAGGCGGCCCGGGTGGAACGGTGTGCGGGGAAGGACCTACTTGGTGGCGCGGTTACCGCGCCACCAGGCCAGCACCGCCAGGACCACGGCGGCGGCCTGGGCGAGCGCGCCCTGCAGGGTGGGGAAGAAACCGATCCACTCCAGCGTCGGCAGGCCGATGTAGGTGGCATTGATGAGGCCGGCTTCCTGCAGGGCGGCGATGCCCTTGCCGAGCAGGATCACCGACAGCACCAGCAGCACCAGGCTGGTGGCCTTGAAGAACAGGCCCAGCGGCAGGCGCATACCGAGGCGGAAGATCAGCACGCAGACCACCGCCAGCGCCGCCAGGGCCGCCAGCAGCCCGTACAGCAGGTACGGCTGGGTGGCTTCGGTGACCTGGGTCCAGAGCGCCTGATAGAACAGGATGGTTTCGAACATCTCCCGGTACACGGAGATGAACGCCACCAGGGTCAGGGTCCAGACGGTGCCGGCGCCGAGGGCGTTATCCACCTTGCTCTTGATGTAGCCCATCCACTTCTGGCTGTTGCTGTTGCTGTGCATCCAGAAGCCCACGTAGAACAGGATCACCGCCGCCGCCAGGCCGGCCACGCCCTCGGTCAGCTCCCGCGAGGCACCGCTGAAGCTGATCACCGTGGAGGCGGCGAACCAGGTGGCCACGCCCGCGATCAGCGCCGCCACCCAGCCGAAGTGGATATGACGGCTGGCCGAGCGGGCGCCCGCTTTACGGGTGAAGGTGAGCAAGGCGGCAACGATCAGCAGCGCCTCCAGCCCCTCACGGAACAGGATAAAGAAACTCGCCGAGAAGGTGGCGGCGGCGCTCAGGCCGTCGCCGCCGAGCGCGTCCTCGGCGGCGGCCAGGCTGTCGCGGGCCTCGGCCACTCTGGCGTCCACCGTGGCGGGCTCTTCGCCCTGTTCGATCGCCTGGCGCACCGCCATGAAACGGCGCTCGGTGGCGCGCATCAGGTCGCCGTCCACCGCCGCAAGCTGCTGCTCGATCATCTCGAAGCCGTCCAGATAGGCCGACAGCGCCGCGGCGCGGGCCGCCGCCCGGTCGCCGTCGGCGTACAGGCCGGCCGCCTCGCCCAGCTTGGCGTCACTGATTTCGATAAAGCGGTTCTGGCTGAACAGCGCTTCCGGATTACGGCGCAGATAGCCCATGGCCTGGACCGCCGGCTTACCGATCTCGTCGCGCACGTCCGCGGGAGCCTTGCCGATCACCGTGTCCAGGGTCATATCCGCTTTCAGGCCCGGCGTGCCGCGCAGGGCCTGCTCGCCGGCGTCGGCCTCCTGATCGGACACCGCCTTGCCGCCCACGTAGAACGCCAGCGCCCAGCGCTCCGCGTCGCTGAGCTGGTCGTCGTAGGCGGCCATGCCGGTGCCGTCCACACCGCCGGTGATGGTGGTGTAGAGCCCCAGCATGGAGCGGCCCATGTAGCGGGCGCGCTCATGGAAATCGGTGGGCGCCGGCTCCAGCGCCGCGCCGGCGGGGCCGTCGCCACGCCCTTCGTCACCGTGGCAGGCGGCGCAGTGGGTCTGGTACAGCTGCGCGGCCTTCTCCATATCCGGCGCGGTTTTGGGAATCACCGGCAGGCCGTACACCGTCACCAGGGTGCCGCGGATTTTCTGCGCCAGTTCCTGAATGCGCGCCTCCGGCGCCTTGTCGTCGACGGCGGCTTCCAGCTGTTGCGCCTGGTCGGCCAGCCGCTGCTTGCCTTCCACGTCGTCCAGGGTGGCGATGCCCTCGCTCAACAGGCGGGTGAACTCGTCCATTTCGGCGTATTCCGCCTCGCTGACGATCTCGCCGTCCTGCACCGCGTTAACGTAGTCCGCGCCGACGTACTCCACCAGCTGTACCAGGGCGGTCTGGTCCGCCGCCCGGGCGGTGGCGGTCAGCATGAAAAAGCACAGCAACAAAAAAACGCCCAGGGGGCGCCGCTCGATGAGAACCATGGATCCGGATTCCAGCGTCTAAAAGTGAATAATTCTTATTTATGTTCCCTTCCCAGACCCGCTGTGTCAAAGGGTTTTACCCAACCGTGAGCGCCAGTACCTTGCTGATGTGGGCCTGCGGACGGCCGGATTCGCTCTGCCACTGGTTGAACGCCGCCTGCGCCGCGCGCTGATCGCGCTGGCTCGACAGGTTTTTGTCGATGATGCGGTGGGCGCGGAGCACGCTGATCACATCGTCGGTGGGGTACCAGGTGTCGCGCCCCACCATGCGCAGGAAGGCGGCGCCGGAATTGCCGCCGAGCTGCTTGCCGCGCTTTTTCAGCAGGATCCACATACCGACGGTGTCCTCCGCCGGCCAGTCCGCCAGCCAACGGCCCATGCTGCCGTATTCGCGGCGCAGGTCGAGCACCAGCTGGGCATTATGGCGGATCGCCTTGATCTTGCCCCAATGGCGGATCAGCCGGGTGTCCTGCATGCGCTCCTCGAGCATGCTGTCCGGCATCAGCACCAGCTTGTCCGGATCGAAACCGAAGAACGCCTCTTCGAACGCCGGCCATTTGGCGTCCACCAGAGAGTGCTTGAGCCCGGCCCGGAACACGCGCCGCGTGAGCGCGGAAAAATAAAAAGCGTCGTCCGGGCGGCGCAGCTGGGCGGCGCTCTTCACCGCCGGCAGTTGCGCTTCCACCGGCTTGAGGCCGCCCTTGCGGTTCACCGCCAGGGCCAGCAGGTCCTTGAACTCGATCATCAAATGCTCCCGGCTGCTTCGTATACAGTGTTTTCCCGCCATTGTAGAATCCGGTCTTTAGCCTAACGCCGGATCAGGACGGGCAGTATTCATGAGCGGTCATCAAACCACGATCAACAAATCCGACAAACTCAAAGGCGTCTGCTACGACATCCGTGGCCCGGTGCTGCGTGAAGCGCACCGCCTGGAGGACGAAGGCCACCGGGTGATCAAGCTCAACATCGGCAACCCGGCGCCGTTCGGCTTCGAAGCGCCCGAAGAGCTGCTGCAGGACGTGATTCACAACCTGCCGGATTCCTCCGGCTATTGCCATTCCAAGGGCCTGTTCCCGGCCCGCAAGGCGGTGATGCAGTATACCCAGACCAAGGGCATCGAAAACGTCACGGTCGACGACATCATCATCGGCAACGGCGTCTCGGAACTGATCGTGATGGCGATGCAGGCGTTGCTCAACTATGGCGACGAGGTGCTGCTGCCGGCGCCGGACTACCCGCTGTGGACCGCCGCCGTGCGTTTGTCCGGCGGCAACCCGGTGCATTACCTGTGCGATGAAAAGCAGGACTGGCAACCGGCGCTGGACGATCTGCGTTCCAAAATCACCGACCGCACCCGCGCGATGGTGATCATCAACCCCAACAACCCCACCGGCGCCAACTACGACAAGGCGCTGCTGCAGGAAATGCTGGAGATCGCCCGCGAGCACGACCTGATCGTGTTCGCCGACGAGATCTACGACAAGATTCTCTATGACGGCGAGGAGCACCACTCGATCGCGTCGATGGCCGACGACCTGCTGTTCATCACCTTCAACGGGCTCTCCAAGAACTACCGGGCGGCCGGCTTCCGCGCCGGCTGGATGGTGATCTCCGGCGCCAAGTACCGCGCCGAGAATTACATCGAAGGCCTGGACATGCTCGCCAGCATGCGGCTGTGCGCCAACGTGCCCAGCCAGCACGCGATCCAGACCGCCCTGGGCGGTTACCAGAGCATCGGCGATCTGGTGCTGCCCACCGGGCGTCTGGGTCGCCAGCGCGACAAGGCCTGGGACATGCTCAGCTCGATCCCCGGTGTCAGCTGCGTCAAACCCAAGTCCGCGCTCTACCTGTTTCCGCGTCTGGATCCCAAGGTGTTTCCGTTCCAGGACGACGAAGCCTTCGCGCTGGACCTGCTGCGCCAGGAAAAAGTGCTGATCGTCCAGGGCACCGCGTTCAACTGGCCCGACCCGGACCACTTCCGGGTAGTGTTCCTGCCGCGCATGGACGATCTGGAGGATTCCATCGGCCGCATCGCCAACTATCTGGACCGGATTAGAAAGAAGTAATCCCATGCATCTGCACATCGACGACTTCAGCCACGACGTGGCGCGCATACTATTGCAGCTGTATATGAACTTTCCGCGCCCCCAGGCCGTCTATGTGGAAGACATCAGCGGCCCTGACCAACTGGACGAGGCGGGGCTGCACGGCAAGAGGCACATGGCCTGTCTGGGGGCAATGCTGTGGCTGGCTGAAGAGGGTTACCTGCGTTACCAGAGCACCCTCTATCAGGAGGGCATCGAACAGGCGGTACTGAGCAATCGGGCGTTCACCCTGCTCACCGCCACCGGCGACCCGGACCCGCAAGCGGACCCGGACCTGCCCGTCAGCGTACAACTGGAGCGCGCCACCCTGGCGGAGCAGTTCCGCACCGCCCTGGCCGCCCGGGATTCCACGCGAATCTCGGCGCTGGTGCGTCATTTTCTGGCCCGCGCCACCGCCTGAACGTCCACTTCACCCAAGGACGGTTTTCATGGGACCCGCGCTATTGCGGGACTTGGGGAAACAATGACAGCTTTACGATACCGCCCGGACATCGAGGGTCTGAGGGCGCTCGCCGTTTTACTGGTCATCGTGTACCACTTTGAGTTTCCGGGTATCAGCGGCGGCTTTATCGGCGTCGACGTCTTTTTCGTGATCTCCGGTTTCGTGATCACCGGTTTGCTGACCCGTCAGATGGACCAGGGCGGCTTCCGCTTCGGCGACTTCTATGCGCGCCGTATCCGCCGCCTGGTGCCGGCCTTTCTGCTGGTCTCCACCGTCACCTTTTTGATTATTTCGCCGTTCTATATCGGCGACGATTACTACATCTTCGCCAAGAGCTGGCTGGCGTCGCTGATGGGGATCAGCAACCTCTACTATTTCACTGAACTGAGCCAGTATTTCGCGCCGGAAACCCGCAGCCTGTCACTGCTGCACACCTGGTCGCTGGCGGTGGAAGAGCAGTTCTACCTGCTGTGGCCGGCGGCGACATTGTGGGCCTGGCGCAGCGGGCGGCTGACCCGCTCGCCGCTGGTGTTCTTGGCCCTGTTGATCGCCGCCCTGCTGCTCTCCGTCTACCTCGCCCATACCCACCCCAAGTCGGCGTTTTATCTGCCGCCGGCGCGGCTGTTCGAATTCATGCTGGGGGCCGGCGTGGCTCTGTACGGCCACCGCCTGCCGGCGCTGGGGCCCAGGCAGGCGGAAGCGCTGGCGGTGGCCGGCGTGGCGATGATTCTCGCCACCGCCGTATTCCTGACCAGCAACGATCCCTTCCCCGGCTTCAACGCCCTGTGGCCGACGCTGGGCACGGCCATGGTGATCCAGGCCGGGCTGGTGCAGCCGGGCACGGTCACCGCCCGCCTGCTCAGCCTGCCGGTGATGGTGTTCCTGGGCGGGCTCTCCTACTCCTTGTACCTGTGGCACTGGCCGCCGGTGGCGCTGTTGCACTACCAGCTGATCGAGCTGACCTGGCCGATTCGTCTGGGCCTGCTGGCGGCGGTACTGCTGGCGTCGTGGCTGGGTTACAAGCTGGTGGAAAACCCGCTGCGGCGCCGCCCCTGGAACTTCAAACGGGCCTTCAAGATTCTGGTGTTGGTGCCGCTGCTGATCATCTGGGCGATCCAGTCCACCATCCGCATCGCCGACGACCTCAGTTTCCGCATCCCCGAGGAACGCCGCGACCTCTACAAGATCATCGTGCAGAACGACAGCGCCGACGTGCACGAGCCGTGCTTCAAAGGCCCCACCCGGGATTTCGTGCGCGACCAAGCCTGCCTGTTCGGCCAGCCGCTGGCCGAGGGTGAGCGGCCGGACAGCGTGCTGATCGGCGATTCCCACGCCATCGCGCTGATCGGCTTCATGGAAGTCTTCCTGGAGAGCACCGACCTGTCCCTGTTGATGGTCACGCAGGCCTCCACGCCGTTTATTCCCGGTGAGCTGACGGAGCAGGCGTTCCCCGGCGACGAAGAGAAGATCGTGCGCAACCGGGCCCTCACCGAGTACCTCAAGCAGGAGCCGATGACGGTGTTTATCTCGGCCTGGTGGAACTCCTACCTGCGGTCGACGGACTTCCACGACTACTTCGTGGCCACCATCGACTGGCTACTCGACCAGGGCCACCGGGTGGTGGTGCTTGAAGGGGTGCCGGAGCTGCCCTCCGACGCGCACGCGCAGTGCCGCTTGAAGGGCCTGGAAGACTGCAGCATCGACGCCGCCGACGCGGCCGAACAGCGGCGCGACTTCAACCGCTTCCAGCGCGACGTGCAGGCACGCTTCCCAAGCGTGAACTGGATCGACCCGAGCCGCGTGCTGTGCGACGCAGAGCGTTGCCAGACGGTGCTGGACGGCATCCCGCTCTACCGCGACGAGAGCCATCTCAATTACATCGGCGCCCAGGAAATCGGCCAGGCGTTCCGGGCGCGCTTCGGCAACCCCCTGAAACCGCTTAAGGCGCCGGCCGCCGATAGCGGTACGCCAGCGCCTTGAGCGCCGGTTCAGCGGCCTCGTCGAAACCGGCCGCGCCCGGCAGCCGGCCTTCGAAGGTGGCGCCGGGCAGCCGCTCCGCCGCCTGCTCCCGCAACCAGTCCGCCGGCAGCCAGGGGGCGTTCAGGCACAGCAGCAGTTCCGCCTCCGGCGCCAGCAGCTTGCTCAGCCGGGCCAGCACCTTGGGGTAGTCCCGTTCCACCAGAAAGCTGCCCTTCTGGGCGCTGGGCGGGTCCGCCACGATCAGATCGTAACGGCCCAGGGCGTGCAACTTCTTCCAACTGCGAAACACGTTATGCGGCAGATAATGCACCCGGGCGTCGGCGAAACCGTTGGCGTTCTGGTTTTCCCGGCCCAGCGCCAGCGCCGGCCGGGACAGGTCGATGTTGACCACCGAGTGGGCGCCGCCGGCCAGCGCCGCCACGGAGAACGCACAGGTAAAGCTGAACAGGTTGAGCACCCGCTTGCCCTCGGCGCGCTCCCGCAGCCAGGCCCGCCCCGGCGCCATGTCCGCGAAGAACCCCAGGTTCTGGCCGCGCTGGAAATCGAGCCGGTAGCGCAGGCCGCCCTCCTCCGCCCAGGCGGTCTCCGGCAGAGCGCCGCGCCGCACCTCGGTGACCGCCGGCCGGCGGTGGCGGTGCTGGAACACCAGGGTGTCGCAACCCAGCCCCGGCAGGGCCTCGCCGAGGCGCTGCTCCAGCGCCGCCAGCGTGGCCGGAGGGTAGTCGTCGAACAGGGTCGCCACCAGCACCGGCGGGAACCGGTCCAGGGTGAGCCCTTCCCAGCCGGGCAGCGTCTTGCCACGGCCGTGAAAAAGCCGGTGGCGAGCGTCGCTCGGGGGAACCAGAAAGGGGCTGAGCAGGTCTATCGAATCGGGGGAAGGCATGCGCATCAAGGACCGATGGAAACCGGCGAGTATCGCCGCCGGGGCGCTTGAAGACAACCGCGCCGCCCCCATTTAACGATCGGTTTGACAACGTCCTTTTGGTTTTGGAGATCGACCTCAATGATGCGCATCGCGCTGTTCTTGCTTACCAACCTGGCGGTCATCGTGGTGGCCAGTATCACGCTCAGCCTGCTGGGCGTGAATTCCTATCTGGCGCAAAGCGGCACCGGACTGGATCTGGGCAACCTGCTGATCTTCAGCGCCGTGTTCGGCTTCGCCGGTTCGTTTATTTCACTGCTGATATCCAAGCCCATGGCCAAGTGGTCGACCCGGGCGCAGATCATCAAGCAGCCCTCCAACAGCGGCGAAAAATGGCTGCTGGACACGGTCCGCGAGCTGTCCGAGAAAGCCGGCATCGGCATGCCGGAAGTGGGCGTGTTCCCCGCCCAGCAGTCCAACGCCTTCGCCACCGGCTGGAACAAGAACGCCGCCCTGGTGGCGGTCTCCCAGGGCATGCTGCAACGCTTCCGCCCGGAAGAAGTGCGCGCCGTGCTGGCCCATGAAATCGGCCACGTGGCCAACGGCGACATGGTCACCCTGAGCCTGATCCAGGGCGTGGTGAACACCTTCGTGATCTTCGCCGCCCGCGTGGTCGGCTCGGTGGTGGACAGCTTCCTGCGCCGCGACGGCGAAGGCGGCCTGGGCTTCGGCTACTACATCGTGGTGTTCATTGCCGAGATCATCTTCGGCATCGCCGCCAGCACCATCGTCATGTGGTTCTCGCGGCGCCGGGAATACCGCGCCGACGTGGCCGGCGCGCAACTGGCCGACCGTCGTGACATGGTCAGCGCCCTGCAGCGCCTGAAAGCGGAGTACGAGGTGCCCAACCAGATGCCGGATTCGTTGGTCGCCTTCGGTATCAACAGCGGCGTGCGCCACGGCCTGGCCGCCCTGTTCCGCTCGCACCCGCCGCTGGACGACCGCATCCAGGCGCTCAACGAAAAACGCTACGGGTAACGTCTCTCCCTCCAGAGGGCCCGCGCCGGGATCGGGTGGGCCCGTCCAGGACACGCCACGAGTACATCTATGTACACCTCTTGCAAGTGTTGCTTGTCTGCGATGGCTCAGTGAGCAAGGGAGATTAAACTGC
>MDTG01414224.1_pt1 | contig 14810 bp, 6 predicted proteins | sample 811421 | NCBI WGS metagenome assembly MDTG01 (sample SAMN05326645, study PRJNA326480) | marine metagenome | isolation source: seawater | place: Pacific Ocean: South East | collected 2011
AGCGGTATGAGTTGTTCGCAGCTGAGCCCTGCCTGAGTAGCCAGTAAGATTTTTAGCTGATCCTCCCTCTGTAATTGTTAAGTCAATGGCAAAGTCGGAGCCTTGGTCAATGACTAAGTCATATGTAGCTGCTGTCATGTGTATTCTCCATTCTGAAATTATATCTCAAAGGACATATTTAGTCAAGTTTTATTTTTGAGGTGGTTGTCTATTAAGCGATATACCCTAGTTTCACTCGAGTTTGGCCGCCCTCTTTGATTTCCATTACTGCTTGGGCGCCTGCAACGTTACCCCCACCAACACTAAAGAAAATTCCTGAGTTGCCGGATGCAGGTACAATATCTAATTTATCTGTTCCGATTCCTCCTGCAACTATTAAGCCGCCTTCGATAAAGGCTGCTTGAGCAGTCCAGGTGCCTGTACCGCTGGCACCGGTACATCTCCATGGATAACTAGTACCTAGATAAGTAATTACACAAATATCACCAACAACTACATAATCTCTTCCTATTTGATTATCAACGCTGGTTAAGAAATTGTTTTGCGTATTAGGTGCTCCGCTTCCCGACCCCGCTATAACATAAAAAGCGGCTCCCGGCGACCCCGCAGTGCCTGTTCCATTTACTCCATCTGTTCGTCGAGAATAAATTACAGGAGTGCTCCAATTAGCATCTGGGTCACCAACACTTTTAAATATTCTTGTTTGAACATAAACTATATCTCCATTAGCTGTTAAAGAAGGAATGGCAGTAGACCAGCCCAAATTGTTAGCTATAGGAGTGGTAAAATTACCCTGAGCAACCATAGCACCAGAAGCCGCAGCACCGTTTGCTTGCTTTTGATAACCATGTACTTCTTTATAAGTTATTCCATCAGCACCTGTGATTGTAGCTCCGTCTACTCGTTCAGCAATCTTTTGAGGAGTACTCCAATCTGCGTCTTGTGAAACGGTAGTACCTGAATGTGAGACAAAAGTTCTGGAAGTAGACCAGATCGTATCTCCATTAGCAGTTATTTCTGGTTGAGCATAACTCCAATCACTCCCAGTTAGGTTCAGTCTAGGATCAGAGTAAGAACCAACAGAAGATGTAGGTTTAGCAGGAAGGTTATTACTAGAACTATAATTTTTAGCATATAAAGTAACCTGTCTAGCAGCTTGTCCGGCAACACTTAAATTGCCCCCTACTGAAAATGTTCCACCAGTTGATGTTCCATTACCCGGATCAAATTTTAAATAGTTATCATGATCCCCAATCCACACCTTTCCTTCGTGTCCAAACCAAAAGCCATTTCCACTTTGTAACCACGCAGTTTTAGTATGAGATCGGATTGTTCCAGCATTTCCACCATCGCCAACCTTTAATTCAGCTTCAACACTTAAGTTATTTATAAATGAGCTATCCGCCTGTAATGTTTCTGCTCGTAAAGTTCCGTCTACAATAACACTACCGTCAAAAGTATTAGTTACTATGCTACTCCAGTCAGAAATAGCGACACTGGCCATATTAGCATCATCTGCTAATGCAACCATACTTCCTTGGTAAATTCTACTTACAGTTTTTGCTGCTCCTGCTGCTCCCTTTGACATGTGTAGAACATCATTTGGGCGTATTTTTTTATCTTTTGATTCATTTGCTACATATTTTGCAGCAGCATCCACCGCCGCATTACCAGCAGTAGTATTCGGTATAGTATCTGTTGCCCATGCCGCATAATCGGCATCTGATAAATCCGAAGTATTACTTACATTAACATAAACATCTAATCCATCTCTAACGGGAAGGGGTACTTTATGTAAATTAATTACTACACCAGTTTGTATATCAGTCTGTGTACCAGTAAGTAATGCGTTTCTAATTCTCTTATTATCTTTAAAATAGAGTGTGATTTTTGCGTCAGCGTATTCACCAGCTGCTCCTTGTAAAAAAGTACTATTCGAGTTTATAGTAATAGTTCCATTAGTATTTATAGGAGTACAATTTGTTCCCACAACTCCAACTAGGAAAGGACTTGTTTGATCATTGTTTTCATCCGTTCCATTAGTAACATTATAACTCCAAGAGTTGGCTAAGTCAGTGCCGCTTAAACTAGAGGAATAAGGTTGATAGGATAATTGTGTTGTACCGGTAGGATCGTTTCTAGTTATAGAGGGCAAACAGGTAAATCCGGTAGCACTCGCAACATTCGACGAATTCCCTACAAATGTCCACGAAGTAACCGGTAATGAAACATTATACCCAGGCTTTCCTAAATCAATGGAGCTGAGGGATATTTGGGTTTGAGCTACGGGACTATCACTTGACTGTATTCCTGCAGTAGTAATTTCGAATACTTGTACGTGTAAAGTTACGTTCTGTCTAGTACCGTTTACTGAATCTGCAGGAGATTTTGGTTCCCAATCTTGATGTAAATTAAAAATATCATATGATTGAGTATTTGTACTACCATTCCAATATGTTTTTCCTTTATATTGATCGCTAGTCGTATCATTACTTTTGGCAGCAGTACTATCTTTTATAAAATGAGTTGGTGCCTCATTACTCATCATATCACTAGTATAGTATCTATAATACCATCTATTTGAGGTACCGAACCCATCTATTGTGACTTTGGAAGTTAAGTCATCCGTTCCATCTCTGTCGAGTCCATTATATCGTACTATAATACCATCTCTTGCTTCTATTTCTGCGGTTCTTACTGTGACAGTTCCTGTTGCTGTTGCACTTACTCCGTTGGCAGTATGTAAAGGCGCCCAAGCTGACGCCATGTCAACATATTTATTAGTAGTGCCCTTAACTAAAGTGTTTCTAATATGTCTAACCCAATGATACCGTGTTTGTGCCCCGCTTCCTTCAGGAGTATATTCGGTAAAGTCTTGATCGATAACTAGTCCATTACCGTTTGGGACTCTGTTAGCTCCTGTAGCAAACGGCTTGGATTTATTACCGCTAGGGCCGATTTCAAAATTAGTATCTTGAGTATTAAAACCTATACTATTATTTCTATAGATTTCTGTAAAATAGTGTTTATTCCAAGTACCATCAGCATTATAACATTCCGCATTATTATCCCAAGTTACAGTAATTTTTTGATCGAGACCGACAGCTGCAACATTGGTTGGAGGATTAGGAGCGGCCTGACCCGGCGTACCAGGCTCTCCGCCTTTAACATCCGATCGTCGCTTAGTGATAAGATAAGATTCATCATTGTGTTCTAATGCGGTGACTTGAACTGAGCAATCCTCTCTAAAATTAAGATTAGAAATTCTAAAATAATGCCCTTTCTTATGAACTATCCCTAAGTAAATATTGGTGTCATTAGAATTAATAGCTGTCACATTAGGCTGATCCGTAGTAAAGCTATAACCATCTGCACTAACAGCGGAAACGGTAAAATACTTATCATTGTAATTATCTTTATTATTACCACTAAGGGCGGCTGTTATTCCTTCATATCTTATAATATCTCCTACTTTGAAGCCATGTTTTTCCAAAGTAGTTGTAGTTTGTGCACTAAGAGTAGTAACTGTAAAATCATCGCTTCCCCACCCAAATCTAGGATATGATACTTGTATAATTGTTCCAGCAAGCAGAAGACTTCCCTTCGGTTCCATAATAAAATTTACTTTCTTACCATACCTACTTTGATCTAAATACTGCTTTGCGTTAATTCTAGCATTATAGTAGTTTAGAATATGCGGAGTTTTTACATCGTGTTTTCTAGGAATATTTCTATCTTCTGCTAAATAAGTGGAATTAAAATAAGTTACGGAACGACTACCGTATTCTTGCTGTGGGTCGGGGAAATTAACACTTACTGTATTTTTTGAACCTTTTGTTCCATCGTCCTCAACAGCTATAGCTCCAATAATATCATTTTCTTTTATTATACGAGTATCGTTATTTCCATAGCTAGATAAAGTTGAGCCCGATTGAATATCTAACTCATACTTTCCATTAGAATATCTAAGTATTCCATTGAAGTGTGCTAATAAGCTATTTATATTCTCAAAAACACTGGTATTTGTATCTAGTACAGGGCAGGCTTGATGTCTAGTAACCTCTCTTTGATTTTGAGACTGCCAACCCATATATCTCCAATATTTAACATCATCAGAGTCATATAAAGAATACCCATTTACTGTAAAACCATCCGTACCAAAAGATTTAACAAGTGGGTTACCTTCAAAACTAATTGAGCCAGTAGCTGCGGCTCCCTGACCCGAGAAAGACCCCAGATAAGGAGAAAGTGTAGAAGCACCGCTACCACTAATTCTATTCAAAGTTAAAGAGCTTATATAAGTAGGTGCACTATTTTCAATATCTATTTGATCATAAGAAGTAGTCCCAGATATAAAGGCACGTCCAAGTGTTGAATTATATAAAAGGTCTTTTGGATTGTAACCTTGCCAATCAAACCATTTCTTTATTAATTTACCAATACAGTCGGTAAAAGTTATTTCTTTATATGTAGCACCATCATAAGTAATAGTACTAGAAATCGTCTTTACTGTTCCTTGCCAAAGTAAAGTACCGTCAGAATTTGCATATTTATAGACATCATTAAGGACACAACTAGTTGCGGAAGGTACAATTATGGAAACGTCTGACCTTGTATCACAGAGACGAGCAACTGTTTTAAAGCTGTCAAGATCTATGTCTTTTTCTAGATCTAAACCTTTCCCGTATCTTTTATTAGTAATATAATCTAATAATTGCATAGCGGGATTAATAGTGACTCGCTCATCTGATTTTACCGTAATAATAAAAGTATCCGCTATCCTACTAGAGCCTGATAAGCTAGCTGCTATTGTCGGGGCTAGCGTAAAATCTCCTGAATTATCTACATCCCAATCATGGTCAACTACTGCTACCACATTGGAGCTTACTTCTTTGCTTTTTACAACTCTTCTTTTTTGAATAGCTACTGTACCATCAGCATTAGTTCTTGTTAATTCAATGGTGGAGCCTACATAATAATTCTCGGTTGTATTACCTCCAGGGATAATAATTGCTTTAGGAGCACGAACTTGTGGGACATTATCTGTTGTCCACCCATCTTCAAACGTAGAAACATTTAAGAATTTACGAGCATTACCACTATCTACCTTGCTGGACTTATCATCATTTCTTAAGGAAAAAGTTCCAAAATGTGCTTTTGCTTGTACTTCTTCTCCTGCAGAAGAGCTATAAACAGGAGCTAATTCTTCACAATAATCAAGAATGGCTGCAATTAAAGCACCTTGAGTAGTATTAGGTAATTCTATATCGATTCCGTTACCAGAAGCTCCAGCAGTATATGTAATTCCTGTACCGCTTGTTGTATCTTTAGTAACAGATGTTTTTGTCATATACTGATGGTCATGAGTTACAAAATGCCACTTATTACCGCTTCCATCCTTCATATAGAATTCAGTTTCACCGTTTAACGTAGGTTCAGAAGCAAATCTCCAAATAGGATGAGCCCCTGTATCGGCATAAATATTACTACTTCGATCCGCATTATTACAATCTTGATCGTAATAAGTATAATAATCTGCAATCGTTATTCCATCATGTAGTAGAGCATTATTACTGGTTTTATGAATTGTTACCGATTGCCCTAGTTGGAAAGTCTGAGGTGTAGCATTAGAGCCCGTACGCTTATAGTCCGGTCTATATGCAAAATCATAATTAAAACAAGGAAGTATTCTACCCCTAACAACAAAATCTATTGAAGGAATTTCTAAGTCTTCTTCGGTGATTGTATAGTGAGCAACTACATAAGCAGTATCTAATAACCTGTGGTTTGGCCCCCAATAATCCGCTTTTTCTGTAGTTGCATCAAAGTACTGGCTCTGCACATAAAACTTACTGTCCTTAGCCATATTAGTTAATAAATTATTAGCTTTTTGATTTGGCTTACCACTATGAAAAATTAGTTCTCCTCCAATAGGGGTTGAAAAATCATGAGCATCTTCATGCATGACTCCTACTGCTGGAATACGGGAGTTTGTTTGTGACCCTATACTATCGTTATATAATCGTTGCCACTGAGGGCCTCCAACAGAAGATAGATCAGGAGCAGCCACACTTGAATAAGGTCCTCCGTAGTATATTACAGTAGTTGATTCATCAGTTGCTTCTTTTGCAGTTAATGTATCTCCTCTGTCTTTTCTACCTTCACATAATACACTAACACTCTCATTGCTGGTTCTAGCGGATGAATCAGCAGCATCTGCACAAATTCTGCCTTGATTATCAAAGTAAATATCATATAATCCAGCTATTTCTCCTTCACATATTGCATAGGCTGCATAAACATCATTGGTACTGGTCTTGTCAAGATCAACAAAGATTGGGAAACTATCAAGCCTGTTAACTCCATATACTACTGGTAAGCGGCGAGCGTCAAGATTAAATTTTAATTCTATCTCACGTTCTACCTCTACCTCATATTCCTCAGTCCTGCCAGAGCCCATTCCGAAAACACCTGTTTTCTTGAATCTATATCTAGTCTCAGTAGCTTTATAGGTAGATATTAAATTAATTGCTTGTTCAGAGTGAAGAAACCCATAATCATTTACATATTCTGGACGAATTAAAGCTGCATAGTCACTATTTCCTAATCCGTTTATGCCTCTATGCTCAGTGTCTGAAGTAACTCTACCGTTTACACTAACAAAATCTCCCCAATGGCTGGTAAGAGTCCAAGTTACGTCTGAGTTTCGTGAGCCATCCTCTTTAACTGATGCTGATGCAATTATTCCTTTAAAAATAAGAAAAGGCCCTGGAAGTTCACCTTCCGGATATCCACTATTGCCTGAAGAGGGTGCTACCTGTCCTATGACTGCTCCGGTTTCTGGATTAATTAGCGCTTTATATACGAAAACTTCTCTATTAACATACGCAGAGTAGCTACTCTCTCCTTTATCCATGAATAAACTGGAGTGTTCTTCGGTTTCTACATTAAAATTATAAGAAGTATCGTTTGCACTACTACTGTCTATAATATTATTATATTTTATAACTGTATTATTGTTTTGGAACGCGGTAATAATAATGAACTCTCCATCATTACTATCCCCCGAGGAGATTCGCAGTTTGTCTCCCTCTGAAAAACCAGCCTTAATCCAGTCCTCAGTAATCGTTATAGTCGAAGTAGTAGCATTAACAGTAGTCTTAGAGGGTGCGAAGGAAGTATTAAGAGCAGTACCATCAATCGTGATAGACATGGCTGTGGCCTTTGCCTGTGTAGTTTCGGAAACTTGACCAACTTTGATTAGTCTCTGAGCAACATAAGTTTGAGACCCATTTTGAACTTTTTTAGAGTTCTCACTACCATCATCAAATATGATATTATGAGATGCATCAGTCAAATACGAATAATCATTTTGAGAATACGCGACTGCTCCGGTGTCCGTTTTTATAGGTTTCTCAAATTTTACAAGATGAGCATAGAAAAAGCTCTCTCCACTTTTGAGTTTTGAGCTTACATTTCCATTTAACTGCCGTATAACTTTTACTGTCATGATTCTGCTTCTTCCAATTTGAGACTAAATTTATAAAGATTATTAGTATTTAAACTATATTGATTTAAGGCTTTGGGCATTACGACGCGTATCTGTGGATCGTAGAAATTTAACTTATGTGTAGCATCAGGAGTTAAATTATTGTTTATTGTTTTAGACAATCCTGGAGTAAACTTAATCCTTACTTGATAAGCTTCGGGTTGCGTAGTATTAGCCTCGTAAAGATCCCTAGTTTCTACACGAGTAACCATATATGCCTTGGTATGGTTTGAAGCTTCTGCATCAGAAACAGTAAATAAGTCTCCAACGCTTGGAGTGCCATGCCCTCTAAAGTTATAAGTTCCTACATTATTAGGACTTTGATTCGTACTTGTTGCTGTTAACTGAAAAACAATATCATTAGTGGCTCCAACAAGGGAATTTGAAATAGTTATTGTATCTCCTGATGCGTACCCCTTTCCAGGGTTTGCTACTACAACAGTAGCTACTGTATTGCTCCCAGCTGCTGTAGTAACGTTAAAAGTTGCACCCGTACCATTACTACTATTAGGTACAGTACCAGCTACATTATTATATGTATTGGCTCCAGAATAGTTATTAGTAGGTATAGAGGGAATTCCTGCATCAGTGACCGCACCCGATACACCCGAACTTCCAGTTAGTAATAATGTGGTGCTTCCTGCAGTAGCTCCGGCTACAGGATATAAATTTATATTATCCGTTGTGGCGGGATTAACAGCAGTACTAAAAGTACTGTCTTGAGGGCTTTTATACTGAGGTAAAGATATGTAGAAAGGGTTGATTGGTCCAACTCTATCCAATAAAAATGTATATACGGGATTAAATTCAGCTAATGTCATTGGATTATAGTTAATGTTTATATTCCATTTATGACCAGAGATGGCACGTGCAGATATTCTTTGCGATTTTGTTCTGTTAGATACAGTTGGTTGATCAGAAACTAACTGCACAGAGGCAAAGCCGGGACCGGCACTGCCCGTTGAATCTGTTTGTCCGGCTGCTCCTATTTTGTTATTAGGATCGGGTAAAATATTTGAGTAATGTGTAAAAGTTGCCACTAGGCTCTCCTATAACCAGCTAATGGATCGTTAGTATATATGGTAGTATCAATATTCTCTAAAAAAGGAGATCCGTACTCGTTAGCTGCACCACGTATCATTCCAATAATATTACCGCGTTGTCCTTCTAACACATCCGCTACTCCTACTGCATCGATTGCATTAATATTAAAAGTTATGTCTTGAGAGGGTTGCGCAAACCCTTCAGATTCATCATTAGTTACTATTCTCCCGGGTTGATCTGGAACGAATAACTCCGGACCCTGCTCTCCAACCACATAACCTGTTCGTCCACCAGCTGCTCTATGATATGCTCCGGTGAAGGCAGGAGTAAAGTTTTCCGGCCCGCCCATACCTTGTGCACCCCGCATATAAGCAAGCTCTCCAGACGCTGATTGAGATTTAGCAAAATCTACAGAGCTTCTACGTTTTCCGGCTGTAACAGATGCTGGAGCTCCGCCTACATCTCCTCCACCTTGATAAGTGGTGGCACGAATCATAGCTACTTGCTTCATACCCATTGCAACAATCATTGCTGCTGCCGCGGCACCTAAAGCAGGACCGACAACGGGAATTACAGACATAGCAGTATAGGCTTGTATGGCACCCAAAGCGGTGGCAATTATAGCTTGTGCAATTTGCATCTTTTTGTTTTGCTCAAAAGCTTTTTTCTTTTCTGATTCTTTTTTAGCTTCGAGTTTCTTTATTGTTTCTAAACTTCCTTTCGATCTGCCATCTCGTTTTTTCTCAGCCTCTATCTCTTTATCGATGGCTTTAACTCTTTGCTTACTTGCTGCTTGCTGTATTGCCCCGATTCCCGATATGACTGCTGAGATTGCAGTTAATCCTGCAACTACCTTCTCCTTCATACTAGCGCTTGTGTCTGAGATGGTGTCAAAAGCTAGAGTCATGGCTCCTGTCATGTTTCCCATACTTTCAAGCACGGTTCCCATAAGTTCGCCTTCCGGCCCCAAGTTCTTGAATTCTGCCCCTAAATTTTTCAGAGCTTGAGCTGTGTCAAGGAGTCCGCTTTTTGTCGCTTCCCAATTAGCTGCACCCATTGCTGCATCAAATTCCTCTTTACTAATTTTACCTTGTGAAAAAGAAAGCTTCAGCGCATCTACTTTTGATTTATATAAAGCTGTGGTTGCTGCCGCATTTTTCATCGATGATATAACATCACCGGCCGACTTCATTCCACCGTACTCGTTTCCTATCTCGTCCACATTTAGTTGTGTTTTGTCTAGACTCTTTAATTTCAGCTCTATATTCAATAGGTCTATTTTTGCCTGTAATTGGTCTTTCAGTTGTTTAGTCTTAGCAGTTTCTAACTCTAGCTGAGCGGTTACTATATCTGACCGTACTTTATCTATTTCTAGCTGAGCGGCGCCGCTTTTTTTCATAAAATCAGATTGATATGCTATTATTTTCGCTACGACAGCTTGTCTTTCTAATTCAGTTATCTGTCCTTTTATAATCTCCAGCATTGAGTCTGCATCTGCATCTTCGCCAAATAGTTCTTTAAAGCGCTTTCTAAGAGTCTCTAAGGTTTCCGAAGTACCTCCTAATTCAATTATACCGTTTCCTGCATTTTCCGCTGCGTCTTTCAGTTGTTGAAGGGCATCTCTAGCGGCATACATATCTCCACCAGCTAATGCGTCTCTTACAGTCTTGGCGGTAGTGGTCACTCCCTCTTCAAAAAACTTTAAATTAGCTGCAGTATCCCTGACTGTTATTCCCAGCTTTTCTAGGCCTCCGTCACTTTTAAGACTTGCTGCTGCTAACCTTTCACCCATAATAGGGGAAATTTCTGCAATTCCTCCCATTTGAGTCTTTAGATCTTCTAATGCTTCGGCTCTAGCTTTGTCATTCATAACAAAAACTTTAACTCGTTTTTTCTCACCATTATCTAATGTTATTATTTTTTGTCTTTGTGCGAAAATTTTCTTATACTGACCGGGAATATCTAAAGAGAATAAAGCTTCAAAGCCCATTCGATTTCTCTTTAAAACATCCTCTTCTAATTCCATACCAGCTACTGTGTTGGCTAGATTATCTGCCATTTCTGAATTTTGCTTTGAAAACTCTTTTAACGCCTCGGTTGACATTTCAAGCTCTTTTTGACCAGTTTCAAATTCCAGTAAAGCTTTACCTACATCACTATTTTTTAAAAGATCCTGAGCCATAGAGAACTCAGTATTAAATTGAAAAATACTATCAGCCAATTTACTAACAGGCTCTGTATTTTCATCAAATGCTTTGAATTTAAATTCTACGTCCGCAATCGATTTTAACTGTTTATCATCAGGTAAAAATTTATTTACCCAGTCTAATAATTTATTAGCACCTTTTATAAATTGATTGATTACCCATGCTAATCCATCCAATACTCCTTGGATTAGGGCATTCATTACTTTTGCGACAGCAGGCGAAAATGACCCTGAGAAAAGATTTATAACAAAATCTATTATTTTTGCCCAAGTTTTCAACATGAAGTTAGCCGCATGTAATAAGCCCTTAACAATCATATCAAACCCTTTAGCAAAATTAAGAGCTAGTGTATACGGCGCATTCATTAAGCTTTCTATCATGTCTTTAACCATTACTATGGCTCCAACAATGCCACCAATTTTCATAGCTTTATTTATTTGCTTTCCAGCCCATTTAGCTGCCTTTCCTAAGGCCCTAAAAGCTTTTGCACCTCTAACTTCAATTCTTGCCCATAGTCTTCCCGCTCGAAGGGATAGTTTCTTAAAAATACTTGCAGAATCCTTTCCAAACTTTTTTTCAGATTTTGTCATTTTCTTTAAATTCTCACGCATTTCTCTAAGAATTTTTATATCTGTATCTTTATGTATCTTGTTTTTAATTTTCCCAAATCTTTCGTGCTCTTTTATAGCCGCATCTAAAGACTTCTTTAAGTTAGCTTTATCTGATCCAGTCATAGTACCCGCAGCAGCTCTTTTCATCATTGGAGATTCAGTATTTGCATAGCTCTTATCTTTAGCCCCTTTAGATACTCCCTCTGCTCCTTTCTTATTTAATTGATCTAGACTTGCACTAGCTTCCAGAATTTGTTCGTCATAGTCTTTCACGGCTTGTTCCGCTTTTTCTAATGATTTTTGACTTGATTCTCCTATAACATCAATTTTGCCTTCCATGTCCGCTAAAGGTAATAATGATTTAATAATACTCATTGCGAATAAGCTGAACACAGCAATAGCTGCCGCCCCACTCTTATTTAAAATCCCCGCAAATGCTTCAAATGCCGGTAAAAAGAATTGGGTAACTGCCTTAATAATATCTTCTAAGGTTTTTGCTAGTTTTTGAAATGGGTTGGTTTGCGCTTCCACAGCCCCAAAGTTTTTGACTAACTGTCTCTGGGTCTCTAGTAGAACCGCTTGGCTACGCTGATAAGTATTTAACTCATCTCTATTTTTGCCTATCGCTTCCGCGTATCTTTGGGTAGCTTCTTCTAAACGTAATGTAATACCTAATTCATCTAAAAGTTCCGGCTCAGCTTTAGAAGCACCGCGAACTAATCGATCAAATGCATCTTGAAAGTCCCTACCTAGAGCGGTGGAAGCTTTTCTAGCACCTTCAGCGAGTTGTTCTAATTGGGAGGGAGAGAATCCTTTGGCAAGACCAATAGCGGCTGCTTGACCGGCTTCTTTAAAACCTAACATACCATCTGAGGCTTCCCGGAGTCTCATAGTAATACTACTTAACGCTATTCCGGTATTCTCTGCAAATGTCTTTTGTGACTCTTCTAAAATTCTAACATCTGCTGCTCTTTTGAAAAATCCAAAAGCAGCCGTTAAAGCAAATACGTTAGAAGCAAGTACAGCATAAGCAGGAACAAGACTACCAGTGATGCCTTGAGACATTTTTGAAAAGCCTTTGGTACTATTAGAAGTCATATCTGCAGCGCCGTGCAGATTTCTTCTTAAAGTATTAGTGCTCTTTCCTGCTTTATCGGTTGATTTACTTAAACCATCAATACCTGCAGCAGCACCTTTTGACTTTTTCTGAACAAGTTCTAAGGAGCCGTCATCACTGACTCTAATTTTTACTTTAACTTCTTTTTGGGCCACTATTCTTTCTCTTTAGTTTTTCGTGTTCTCTCTTTAGTCTGTCTTGAGACTTTTCTATTGCTCTAGAGTCCAGCCAGTTAAGTAGCTGTAAGAAAAACTCTTTATCACTAATAGTATATAATTCCATATAGTGATTTAAATTTGTGTAGTCCTTTCCCATGTACCCAATGTCTGGGTATGCTCTATCTCCTAATTGATTGAATGTATTTACTGCATCAATAACAACTTCAGGCATATCCTCCCAGCTGGGCGGAATATCTTCTTCAATTATTTCAAGACCCATTTGCTCTTGCATCTCAAAATAACGATCGGGAGTCATTCCCGAATCAAGATTTTTGTGAAGCAGCTCCAGTCTTGCTATGCACTTTTCCCTCTGTTCCAGAACGAAAGTTATCAAGATCAAAGACTACCTCGTTGAGCCATGTATCGAATTCATTAGATTCTGTAACTAAAACTTCCGCATTATCTGTAGTATAAGGCACATCCTTTGCTAGGTCTTGTCCTTTAGTATCAATTAATAAAAGTGTTTCTAAATGGCCTAAGGTTAGTCCTTTCCACCCTTTTACACTTTTCTCTGCAAATGCTTCTACGAATTTCTCCTCATCTAAACTCTCTTCGATTTGTCTAGTTTTTCTACTGAATTTAGAAGTTGTGCATTTTTTTCTAATTATTTGCAATTCTTTACGTGACAAGTTTACAACTTCTACTTCAAATCCATCGAGTCCCGGGAACTCAATCCAGGCAGATTTACTATCTACCACTAATTTTTTTAATTCCATTATTAAAATATCTCCTACTGTGTTGTATAAGTTAATACGCTCGAAAGCGATGTTGGGTTTTGTAACATTCTCCAACTATATTCTTCTTGAAAAATATCACCGGTTTTCAGCCGATTTGTAAAACTACAATTACTACTATTAAAATGAATTCCGTAAAAAGTTCCACTAGTAGTACCTACCTTTAATTCTACATTTGTACTATTGTTCCATGTCAGTCTTTCAGCGGAATTTTCAGGGCTTAATAGTCCTATAGCTCCTGCTAATACTCGTTTGCCTACAACAAACTCAGATGGATACATGGAAGTGGCTGCATTTGTTGCATCAACCGCCCCATTAACAGTATCATATTTATTCCACTGTGTTTCATTTTGTAACTCTAATTTTAGAGATAAAGGAGAGAGCCGAGTAGATCCCACTGTCAAAGTAGGAACTTTGGCTAACATATATGTACTGGTTGTAATACCGGTATTTTGTGCCACACCTGGTATTGTTCCAGTATATGTTGATAGTTTTGATGCCTCTCCACCTATGCTTAATCTCAGGGGTTTAGATCCCTCAATCTCGAACGACCCATCTTGAATAAAACATTTTTCTAGTTTAAAGTCATCATACTTTGTAGAAATATATAAATCAAATGTTGCAACATCAATGAGCCTATCAAAAACGACTCTGTTTGTAGCTTCTTGTAGCAATGGAGTATTAAGACTCCATGTAACAGGATTTGCCGTATTAATTACAGATCCTTGAAAATAGTCTTGACTATGTAAAGTACTTACATCATAACTTGCTTGCTTAAAAGTTTGACTGAACTCAATGTCACTAATATCTATTCTATATTGAAGGTTATTGTATACTACGTATACTTTAACGTCTTCTTTTTTAAAAATAAAATTTGCCATTTTGTCCCATTTTATATGATAAAGGGCTCCAAAGAGCCCTCTCTCTTTACCCTATATATTATATTTCAAAACACCAACAATGTCAAGAATTATTTTTTAGGGGTTATACACCGATATACTTGAGCGTTACTTCGTCACCTTCACTAACACCTGTGCCTAATGCGTGGAAGTTGGTTTCTAGGGAAATTACATCTTCTACAGAGTGGCTGGGTATTTCTAGGTGGGCTAAAGGAATGGCTATCTCAAAGCGAGGCTTCGTTGTATCCGTTCCACCGACCTGTAAAGTAATCGCAAATTTGTTAATAACAGTATTAATATCTGATACTAAGTCCGCGAACAAGTCTCGGCTTCGGTTAGTAGCAGCATCTGAACTAGCTAAATAACAAGTAGCGCTTCCTGTAACAGTACGCGTTCCTGTAATATGCTCGATCGGCTGGTTAACCTTACCA
>MDTG01392406.1_pt1 | contig 14808 bp, 9 predicted proteins | sample 811421 | NCBI WGS metagenome assembly MDTG01 (sample SAMN05326645, study PRJNA326480) | marine metagenome | isolation source: seawater | place: Pacific Ocean: South East | collected 2011
AAAAATGGTATAATAATTGACGTGGGAACTGATATTGAACTTCCCAATAACACAATAATTTATAATAAATCTGGAAAGCACATTTACGCGTCATTCATTGAAGTATTTTCAGATTTTTCAATAAAAAAACCAACAAAAAAAAGTCGTACAGATAGAAGTGAACAATTTAACCCTGATCGAAGCGGATATTACTGGAATGATCATATCATGAGCGAATATAAAAGTATCTCAGACTACAGTTATGATAAAAAATTAGCATCCAAAATGAGAAGTTTTGGATTTGGAACTGTAAACTCCCATAGATTTAATGGAATCCACAGAGGATCTGGAATTTTAATAGCTCTTAATGATAATCAAAATGACAATAAAAGGATTATTTCAGATAATTCTGCGGAATACTATTCTTTTAAGAAAAGTATAACTTCTAATCAAAGTTATCCAAGCTCAATAATGGGAGCAATGGCTCTAATTAGACAATTCCAATATGACTCCCAATGGTATTCTAATAATTCTGAATCAACCAAAGATCTTTCAATTGAAGCATTTCTTAGAAACAAAAAAATTCCTAAAATATTCGACTCTGGATTTGATAAATTAAACACAACCAGAATTGTCAAGTTGATAAATGAATTGGATATTGATTTTACAATAATTGGAAGTGGAAAAGAATATGAGAGCTTGATAGAATTGAATCAAAATAAAATTAAGCTTGTTATTCCTTTAAACTTTCCAAAACCATTTAATGTAAGTGACCCATTACTCATAAAAAAAATCAGTTTAAAAGATATGCGATTTTGGAATCAAGCACCTTCTAATCCATCTCAGGTCTCTAAAGCTAATATTCCTTTTGCATTCACTTCATCAAAAATTAGCTCCTCAAGAGAGTTTTTTGAAAATTTAAGAAAAGCAATACATTATGGACTAGATAAAAGTACTGCTTTGAAGGCCTTAACAACAATTCCAGCCGAGATTTTGGGTCATCAAAATAAGCTTGGAAAACTAGATAAAAACTTTCTTGCAAACTTTATAATTACAAATGGAGAATTATTTGATGAAGGAACTAATATTACTGAGAATTGGGTACAAGGACAACGCTACTCAGTAATTGACGAAAATACTATAAGTATTGATGGTATTTACGAGCTATCTATTGGAGATAATAAATATAATCTTAAGATAAAAAATTCAGTAAAAAAAGATAGCATAGTTGCCGAAGTTACGAAGGATTCAATTGAATTTTCGGTCTTTTCTACTTTTGAAAATGATTGGTTTAATCTTTCAATTCTCAATAAAAAAAATAAAAAGTATTCTCAGTTATCATGTAAAATTGGAAATACTGAATTAAATGGGAAAGGAATTGACTTTAATGGTAACTCAATTAATTGGTTTACAAATAAATTAGAAGAAGAATTAGTTGAAAAGAAAAAGACTGATAATAATTATTATAAACTTGTTCCTGTTTCCTTTCCAAATAAAGCATACGGAAACTATTCAATCCCTCTCGAAAAAAATACAATTTTTAAAAATGCTACTGTTTGGACAAATGAGTCTGATGGAATATTGGATAATACTGATGTTTTGGTAATTGATGGTAAAATTGCAAACATAGGGGAAAATATTCCTTATCCAGAAAATACAATTGTGATTGATGCAACAAATAAACATTTAACATCTGGTATAATTGATGAGCACTCTCACATAGCTGCTTCAAGCATAAATGAAGGAGGACAAAATTCTTCAGCTGAGGTTAGTATTGAAGATGTAATTAACCCTGATGATATAAATATTTTTAGAAATCTATCTGGTGGGGTAACAACTATTCAAATACTTCATGGTTCTGCAAATCCAATTGGTGGTCAATCAGCAATAATTAACCTAAAATGGGGAGAAACGATTGAAAATATGAAATTTAAAAATGCTGATCCGTTCATAAAATTTGCATTAGGTGAGAATGTAAAACAATCAAATTGGGAGAGTTACAGCCGATTTCCTCAAACCAGAATGGGTGTAGAGCAAGTTTTCACTGATTATTTTCAAAGGGCAAAAGAATATGGGGATAAATGGATTGAATATAATGAAATGCCAATTAGGAAGAAGATAAAATCAAAATCTCCAAGATATGATAGGGAAATGGAGGTCATTTGGGAAATATTAAAAGGAGAGAGATTTGTTACTTGTCACTCTTATGTGCAAAGTGAAATTAATATGATGATGAAGGTTGCAGAAAAATTTAATTTTAAAATAAATACTTTTACACACATATTAGAAGGGTATAAGCTTGCAGATAAAATGAAAAAACATGGTGCAGGTGGATCATCATTTTCCGATTGGTGGTCGTATAAATTTGAAGTGAAAGATGCTATACCATATAATGGTTCCATTATGCACGATGCAGGTGTTTTAGTTGCCTTCAATTCAGATGATTCTGAAATGTCAAGAAGATTGAATCAAGAGGCTGCAAAAGCAATTAAATATGGTGGAGTTTCAGAGGAAGATGCATGGAAGTTTATAACACTGAATCCTGCAAAGCTTTTACATATAGATGATGTGGTTGGAAGTGTAAAGGTTAATAAAAATGCAGACCTTGTTTTATGGTCTAATCACCCTATGTCAATTTATTCCAAAGTTGAAAAGACAATGATTCAAGGGGCAATTTATTATTCATTAGATAATATTAATAATAAACTAAAATCAATAAAAGAAGAAAGAACTCTATTGATTTCACAGATGCTTGATGCTGCATCTAAAGGTACTGAAACAGAAACACCAGTCCTAAGTGTGAATCAAGAGTTCCATTGCGAAACATTAGATAATTAGTTATGAGAAAAATATTTTTGACAATTATTGGTTTATTGGCCGTTGGTATTAATAGTGCTCAACAAACCCCTGCTGATAAACAAACAAAAAATATAATTATAAATAACTGTTTTATACACATTGGAAATGGAAATACTATCAAAGATGGAGCAGTGAGCTTCTTTGATGGTAAAATAACTTATGTTGGTAAATCAATTATTTTAAATGATTCTTTGATAGGTGAACCAATAATTATTGATGCAAATGGAAAACATTTGTATCCTGGTTTTATAGCTGCCAACTCTACTTTAGGGTTAGTTGAAATTGATGCTGTTAGGTCAACTAGAGATGTAGATGAACTTGGTGATTTTTTACCACATATAAGAAGTTTAGTCGCTTACAACTCAGAATCAAAAATAATTGAAAGCGTTAGACCAAATGGAGTTTTAATTGCCCAGATTTCGCCTAGAGGTGGGATTATTTCTGGTAAGTCATCTATAATGCAATTAGATGCCTGGAATTGGGAAGATGCCGCGATAAAAATAGACGAGGGTATTCATCTGAATTGGCCTTCACCTTATTTGATAGATTATAGAAAAAGAACACTGAAAAAAAATAAAAATTACTCAGAATCTATTTCTTCCATTAATGATTTTTTCAATGAATCTAAAGTTTCAAATTCAAAAACTAAATTAAATCTTCCTTATGAGGCCATGAAAGGTATATATAATGGATCAGAAACAGTTTACCTCCACGCTAGTTATGAGAAACAAATAGTTGATGGAGTTAGTTTCTTAAAAACAAAAAAAATAAAAAATATAGTTTTAGTTCATGGGGAAGAATCTGAAAGTCAAATTGATTTTCTAAAAAGATATAATATACCTATAATATTATCAAAACCCCACAGGTTGCCTAGAAGTGAAGATCTAGATCCAAATTATCCATATAAATTAGCAAAAAGACTAATTGATAAAGGTTTGTTATTAAGTATCGATTTGGTTGGTTCAATGGAAAGAGCAAACACTAGAAATCTACCCTTCTTTGCTGGTAGTTTTTCAGCACATGGCTTAGATAAAGAGGAAGCTTTAAAGCTAATAACTCTTAATGCGGCAAAAATATTGAAAATTGAAGAAAATATTGGTTCTATTGAAGTTGGTAAAAGTGCTACTCTATTCTTATCCGAGGGAGATGCTTTGGATATGAGAACAAACAAGATAACTCATGCCTACATCAATGGTAGAAAAATTAGTCTTGATACTCACCAAACTGAGTTATGGAAACGTTACTCGAAGAAATATAAAAATCAACAATACTAGAAATCTATTTTGAAAATCATATCAAGTCGTCAAAATATAAGAATTAAAAATTTTCTAGTACTGAGAGAAAAATCTAAAGAACGAAAAAATCAAAATTGTTTTGTTATTGAGGGTAAAATTGAGATTCAAAGGGCTTTGATTGGAAATTATAAGTTTAAAACCATATTTATTTGTGAAGGTTTTGAGAATATTTTTTTTAATTATAAAAATCAAGTTGAAGAATTTATAATCATCGAAAAAAAACTATTTAATAAAATTTCTTTCAGAAGTGGAAGTGAAAAGTACCTTGGTATAGGGTATTCTAAAAATCATGATTTAAATAATTTTAAACTAAAGAAAAATGGAACTTATCTTATTGCTGAGGCAATAGAAAAACCTGGAAATATTGGAGCATTAATTCGAACATCTGCCGCGTTGGGAATTACCGGGTTTATTCTGACTGACCCTTTAACGGACATATACAACCCATTGACAATTAGATCAAGTTTGGGTGCAATCTTTAATCAATCATTAACTACATGTAATTCGAAATCTTTAATTAAACTTTTACTAGATAAAAAAATTAATATTTTATCAACTTTACTAAACGAAAAATCAATTCCGTATAAAAAGGCAAAATACTCCAAGCCCTGCGCAATATTAGTAGGTAATGAATCTAAAGGATTAATAAAATCATGGGTTTCAAATTCAAATCAAAATATAAATATACCAATGAAAAATAATATTGATTCCCTAAATGTTTCAGTAGCAGCTGGAATATTAGTTCAGCACGCATTAGATAATTAAAACTTTGGTCTTAAACAAAGAAAAAGTTAACTTCATATTGTTATGATTAACGAAGTTGCGGAAAATAGAGAGATTGCTCAACAATATAAGGAATTATTAAGAATAAGTTATCAAAGATTAACAAGTTCAGATAAGAAACTAATTCGTCTAGCTTTTGACACAGCTGTAGATGCTCACAAGAATCAAAGAAGGAAGTCTGGAGAACCATATGTTTTTCACCCAATAAGTGTAGCAAAAATAGTCGCAGATGAAATTGGATTAGATTCTATCTCTATTGCATCTGCATTACTTCATGATGTCATTGAAGACTCCAATTATACAATTGATGATATAAAAAAAACTTTTGGTAGTACAATCTCAAAAATTGTTTATGGATTAACCAAAATTTCGAACTTAAAAAAAGATAGTTACGATTCTTTTCAAGCTGAAAATTTCAGAAAAATGTTGCTTACACTTAATGATGATGTAAGAGTAATAATCATTAAAATTGCTGATAGACTTCATAACATGAAAACTTTATATAGTTTACCAAAACAAAAAAGGGAAAAAATTGCATCTGAAACTCTTTTTATATATGCACCTCTTGCTCACAGAATTGGTCTTTATAATATAAAATCTGATCTTGAAGATCTTGGATTAAAATATACTGATCTAAGAAGATATAATCAGATTAGGAATAAAATCGAAAAAAGTAAAGAGAAACAAGATTTATATATAAAAAAATTTTCTTTGATGGTAAAAAAGACTCTCAATAAAGAGGAGCTTAAATACAGTATAGTTGGTAGAAGCAAATCAATCTATTCTATTCATAATAAAATGGAACAACAATCCATTCCATACGAATCTGTGTTTGATAAATTTGCCATAAGGATTATATATGATTCTGATGTGCAAAATGAAAAATTTATAGCTTGGAAAATTTATTCAATCATCACTGACCACTTTATTCCCAATCCAACACGCTTAAGAGATTGGATTACCGCACCAAAATCAACAGGTTATGAAGCCTTACATATAACTGTTAGTGGTCCTGAAAATCAATGGGTAGAGGTACAAATAAGATCAAAAAGGATGAATGAAATTGCTGAAAAAGGTTATGCCGCTCACTACAAATACAAGCAAAAAAATAAGAAAGATATAGGGGTTGAAAGCTGGTTAGACCGTCTACAAGAATTACTTAAAAGTAATAGTGTAGATGCTATTGATTTTGTTGATGATTTCAAATTAAGCTTGTACTCAGACGAAATTTTTGTTTTTACTCCCAAAGGAGATTTGATTTCGTTGCCAAAAGGATCAACTGGTCTTGATTTTGCATTTAATATACACACTGAAATTGGTTCAAAAACAAGAGGAATTAGGGTCAATCAAAAACTTGTACCACTAAGTAAAGAGCTAGTTAGTGGTGACCAAGTTGAAGTCATAACATCTAATGCTGCAAAACCAAAAGCTAATTGGCTAGAATATGTTGTCAGTTCAAAAGCTAGATCAAACATAAAATCATGTCTCAATGATCAGAAAAGGATAACAGCTAAATATGGTGAAGAAATTTTAAAACGAAAACTTAAACATCTTAAAATTAAGTTCAATGAGAAGGTATCTGAACATATGCTAAGATTTTTCAAATTAAAGACAGACTTAGATTTATTTTATTTGGTTGGTATTGACTCAATTGATAATAATAGAATAAGGAGTTTTTCATCAAACTACAATAATAAATTTTTTAATTTCTTTAAGAAAAAATTAAATTATGATTCTTTAAAAATATTGAATAAAAAAAATAATTTTAACAAATTAGTTTTTGGAAATGATAATCAACCTCTATTATATAAATTATCATCTTGTTGCAATCCTATTCCTGGAGATCCTGTCTTTGGTTTTATTACTTCAAATGATGGTATAAGGGTTCATAAAAAAGGATGCCAGAACGGAGTTTCTATGCAATCTAAATATGCATATAGAATAATAAATGCAAAGTGGATAACTTCAGTATCAGACACATTTATTTCAAATATTAAAATTACAGGAATTGATAATATAGGTCTTGTTAGTGAAGTGACAAGAGTAATATCAAATATAATGAACGTTGATATTTACAATATAAATTTTATAGCTAATGATGGGATTTTTGAGGGGAATGTTGGGGTTAAAGTTAACAACAAAACCATGGTGAATAAAGTGATTAAAAAGATAGAGAAAATTAAGGGTATTGAAAAGGTAACTAGAGAATAAGTTATATATTTGTGTATATGCAAGAAACAAAATCTCATCAAGATATAGTAAAAGAGGTATTCGTTAAATACTTAAATCTTAAGGAACATAGAAAAACACCAGAGCGTTTTGCTATACTATTCGAAATTTATGATAGCAACGAACATTTTGATATTGAATCATTATATATTAAAATGAAAAATAAAAATTATAGAGTTAGTAGGGCTACATTGTATAATACAATTGAACTTTTACTTGAATGTGGTCTTGTTAGAAAGCATCAATTTGGAAATTCCCATTCTCAGTATGAAAAATCATATTTTGACAAACAACATGATCATGTAATTTTCACTGACACAGGGGAAGTTAAAGAATTTTGTGACCCCAGAATTCACCAAATTAAAGAAACAATAGAAGATATATTTGACATAGAAATCCATAACCATTCTTTGTATTTCTACGGAACAAAAAAAAAGCTTTGATACGCTGATTAATTATGGCTATTGATTTATTACTTGGGCTCCAATGGGGTGATGAGGGAAAAGGAAAAATTGTTGATGTTCTAACTAAATCCTATGATATAATAGCTCGATTTCAGGGTGGACCAAATGCTGGACATACCATTGAATTTGATGGTATCAAACATGTACTTCACACTATTCCTTCTGGTATATTTCATTCAAAATCAGTAAACCTGATTGGAAATGGAGTTGTTATTGATCCTGTTATTTTTAATCAAGAAATAAATAAATTAGAGAAATATAAAATTGATCTTAAAAATAAACTTCTTATATCCAAAAAAGCTCATATAATTCTTCCTACTCATAGACTTTTGGATGCAACGTCAGAAGCCTCCAAAGGTAAATCAAAAATTGGATCTACTTTAAAAGGAATTGGTCCTACATATATGGATAAAACTGGAAGAAATGGAATTCGCGTTGGCGATCTTTTAAGAAAAGATTGGAGAATTAGATATGATTTATTGACAAAAAAACACTTAAAAATGCTAAGTTTTTTTGATGTCAGTATTGAATTTGATTTACAAAAACTAGAAAACGAGTTTTTTGATTCATTAGATATACTGAAAAAATGTAAAATAGTCGACAGTGAAGAGTATTTAAATCAGGCTCAAAAAGATGGAAAAAAAATTTTAGCTGAGGGAGCTCAGGGCTCTTTACTTGATGTGGATTTTGGAACTTACCCATATGTTACATCTTCAAATACAACCGCGGCTGGAGCATGTACAGGTCTTGGGATTGCACCAAATAAAATTAAAGAAGTTTTTGGTGTGTTTAAAGCTTATTGTACAAGAGTTGGAAGTGGACCTTTTCCTACCGAAATTAAAAATGATTATGCTAAAAAAATGGCTGCTGTTGGTAATGAATTTGGTTCAACAACTGGGAGACCAAGAAGATGCGGATGGATTGATCTAATAGCCTTGAAATATTCTATAGAAATCAATGGTGTAACCCAACTAATGATGATGAAAGGCGATGTTCTTTCAGGATTTGATAAAATCAAAATATGTATTGGATATGTTCAAAATAATAAAAAAATCAATTTTTTACCATACAATTTAGATGATAAGAATATTAAACCAATATTCATTGAAATGGATGGATGGGATGAAGATTTAACTAAAATTAAAAATCAAAATGAATTTCCCGACAAGTTCAAAGATTATTTTACATTTTTAGAAAATGAACTTCAAGTACCCATTAAAATAATTTCTGTAGGACCTGACAGAAATCAAACAATTTATGTGGATTAATTTAAAAATCTCAAATTTTGGGTAGATTATTTTTTTTCATTTCGATAAATTTTTTATTTCTAAATCTAACCTGTGCCCAAGAAAAAAAGATTATTGAGATCCAAAAGGCAGGAAGTTCAAATCAAAATGAAAAATTATATCCAGGAGGTAATATTTTATTAAAAGATAATAATACCAGAGTTCATTTATTTCATGAGGGTGCCTTAATTGTTTCCGATAAAGCTTTCTTTTATAATAAGAGGAACTTTTTCAAAGCAGAAGGAGAAGTTATTTTTACTCAAGGTGATACTCTCAAAATGACCTGTTCTGAATTAGAATATAATGGAAATTCAGCAAAAGCAAAAGCATGGGGAAATGTAGTTTTTGACAAAACCGATATGAGTCTGAAAACTGATACACTATATCTAGATAGAAAAAAAAATATTGGATTTTATAAAAATTTTGCCAAAATAGTTGATAGCTCAAATGTTTTAACAAGTCAAAAAGGAATCTTTTTCATGAATGAAAATAAATACAGATTCACTTCAAACGTCAATATTGAAAATCCAAATTATATCTTAAAATCCGAAAGATTAGACTATTACAGTGATATTGATAAGGCATTGTTCTATGGTCCATCAAATATTTATGGCAGTGACTATGAGATATACAGTGAAAGAGGGACATATGATTTAAAATATGAAAAAGGTCATTTTAAAAAAAACGGGAGGATTAATTATGATGGAAAAATAATTTATGGAGACAGTCTCTTTTTTGAAAAAAATAAGGATTATGCATCCGCTACAAATCGCATTAAACTTATAGATACAATTAATAATTCGGTTATTTATGGACATTATGGTGAAATACACAAGTCAAAAGATTCAGCAATTATTACAAAAAAAGCCATGTCTATGTATGTAATAGAAAATGACTCTTTATTTATTCACGCTGATACGCTTGTTGTTACAGGAGAAGAGAAAAACAGAATCTTAAGGGGATATTATGATGTTAGAATTTTTAAATCAAACATTAGGGGTAAATCAGACTCAATATATTTTGAGGAAAATACAGGGAATATTGAATTGATAAAAAAACCTCTAGCCAGAAAAGAATTACAAGTATTTACAGAAGAGGATAAAAATCTAAGAAATCCAATTTTATGGTTTGGAGAAAGTCAAATGACAGGAGATAAAATTTTTCTTTTATCTGAAATAGAAAGTAAAAAATTAGATTCATTAAAAATCATAGGTGATGTATTTGTTATTGAAAAAGATAGTATAGATAATAATGGATTTAACCAAATAAAAGGTGGGATTCTTAATGGTAACTTCGTCAAAGGTAATTTAAAAAATATAGAGGTAATTAGAAATACGCAAGTAATTTATTATCTCTATTCAGATAATAATGAGTTAATTGGAATAGATAAGACTTTATGCAGTTCATTGGATATGGTAATGGAGGATAATGAGATATCTGATATAAAATTTAATGTAAAACCAGATGGAGAAGTTTTTCCTGATAATGAAATCGATATTAATGAAAGAAGATTTAAGGGTTTTGTTTGGAGAATAAATGAAAAACCAATGAGTAAAAATGATTTATTCAGTGAAGCTGATAATAAAATAATTTTACCATCAATAGATGATATTCAAATGCCAAAAATATTAGATTTTGAATCAAATTTTAAAGAATGATAAAGGATTTTCTGGAATATCAAGCTAAAACAAGTCCAAATCCAATGGGTTTAGAAGTTAAAAAAGCTAAAGGGTCTTTCATTTGGGATACTTCAGGAAAAAGGTATTTAGATTTTATTGCAGGTATTTCTGCAAACTCATTAGGTCATAGGCACCCAAAAATCATAAAAGCTATAAAAAAGCAGTTAAACCATTACATGCATGTAATGGTTTATGGAGAGTTTGCTCAGAAACCTGCAGTAGATTTAAGTAAAAAATTAATAAAAAATCTACCTAAGAATTTAAATGTTCTATATCTTACTAATTCAGGAACTGAAGCAATTGAAGGTGCCTTAAAATTGGCTAAAAGGGTAACCGGAAGAAAAGAACTTATTAGTGCAAAAAACTCATATCATGGAAGCACACATGGTTCATTGAGTATCACAGGCTATGAAAGTCAAAAAAAGGGATATAAACCTCTACTTCCAGAAATAAGATTTATTGAGTTTAATAATATAAAAGAATTATCATTGATCACTGAAAAAACTGCTTGTGTTGTACTTGAAACAATTCAAGGTGGAGCAGGTTTTATTACACCAAAAAATGATTACTTGGCAAAGGTTAAAAAAAAATGTAAAGAAGTAGGTGCACTATTAATTCTTGACGAAATACAGCCTGGATTTGGCAGAACGGGAAAGTTATTTGGATATGAGCATTATGGATTAGTTCCAGATATATTAGTGATGGGAAAAGGAATGGGTGGTGGCCTTCCAATCGGTGCTTTTTGTTCCTCAAAAAAATACATGAGGCAACTAGAAACAAACCCAAAATTAGGTCACATCACAACCTTTGGAGGTAATCCTGTCATTGCTGCCTCAGCTTTAGCGAATTTAGAATTACTTTATGAAGATAGGATAATGGAAAAAATACAATTGAAAGAAAATTTATTTAGAGAAAAACTGAAACATCGTTCCATAAAAAAAATTAACGGAAAGGGATTAATGCTTGCATTAATACTAAAAAATAATAAAACTGTAAATAAAGTAATATATAAATGTTTAAAAAAAGGACTTCTACTTTATTGGTTACTGTGGGAAAAAAATGCAATTAGAATATCACCACCACTAAATATATCTGATAAAAATATTATAAAGGGATGTTCAATAATTATTGAGGTTTTGAATGAAATAGATAAATAAAGTGTTAATTATTTTGTTGAAAAAAAACATCGATTTACATATTTTGTAAATAGAGGTTATTTAATTTTAAAACTATATAGATTTAATTTATGTTAAACTTTGAGCATGAAAATTTTGCGATACCTGTTGAAAGGTTTGAGAAAATGCTAAAAACTAATAAGCTTCTTTTTTTCGACGCACAAGAATTTGAGGGAATTGTTCAACATTACATTGATTACGGAAAATTAAATTTAGCAGATCGAGCCCTTGAGATTGGAATGAATCAACATCCAAATAATGGTGAGTTAATTCTTCTGAAAAGCGAAATTTTAATTTTTGAAGGTGATTTTAAACAGTCATTAGAACTTTTAGATTTGGCCGAAAAAATATCCCCTCAACATGAGGAGGTTTTTATTCAAAAGGCTACAATTGCATCTAAATCAAAAAAACATAAAGAGGCTATTAAATTACTTGAATTAGCACTTAATTTCTCTGATGATTTGTCTGAAATTTGGAGTTTAATTGGAATGGAATACTTATTAATAAATAATTTTAAATCAGCAAAATATTATTTTAAGTTATGCCTTGAAAAAGATCCTTTAGATTATCAAGCATTATATAATTTACTGCATATTTTTGATCAGCTGTCGGAAGAAAATGAATCTATAGATCTTTTGAATAAGATACTAGAAAGAAATCCTTATTGTGAAGTCGCCTGGCATCAGCTGGGAAAAATATATATCAAAAAAGGTAGTTACAAAGAAGCTTTATCAGCTTTTGATTTCGCAATTATTTGTGATGATACTTTTACAGGTGCATATATAGAAAAAGGTAAAATTCTAGAAAAAATTGGTAAACTTAATTCTGCAATAGAAAATTATCAAATAGCAGTTAAAATTAATGATCCAAGCGCATATGTATATCACAGAATAGCTTGTTGTCACAAAATTATGGGAAACAAGGATTTATCTTTATCATTTTTTAAAAAAACTATTTCCATAGAACCAAATTTTGAAAAAGGATGGACTGAAATTATTGATTTCTATTCTAAAAAATCCGATTATGATAATGCATTAGTTTACTCCAAAAAAGCTATAGATTCAAATGGTGATAATCCGTTTTTTTCTTTTAAAGCTGGACAATTACTTATGAAAAGTGGTGATTTTTCTGATGCAATTTTTTATTTTGAAAACTCTATTAATTTAGGGAATGTTGAAATTGATGTTTGGAACGATTTATTAGATTGTCTGATAAAATTATACAGATTCAATCATGCTAAAAATATTATAACTAGGGCCCTTTTTCTATTCAAAAATCCACCTTCATTAATTTTTAGGTTAGGTGTTATTCAAATTAAGCAAGGTAACCCTAAAAAGGCTTTAAAATATTTAAAATCTATAGATCAAAAAGTTTTAAGTAAATTATTAAGAAACGCTCTATATTCAGACCTTTCTAGTATAATCTGAATAAACTATCACTATATTTAGTTAATGAAAAGTTTAAATATTCTCATTAAAGGAGTCTTCATGGGTATAGCCGATCTCGTTCCAGGCGTTTCAGGAGGTACCGTTGCACTTATTTTTGGAGTATATAATGAGTTGATTACTAGCTTATCTAAACTATCTCTTAAATCCATAATTAAATTGAAAAATGACGGGCTAATCTCTTTTTGGAACTATGTCAATGGAAAATTTTTATTTTTATTATTTTCGGGGATTCTTCTTGGAATATTATTTTTCGCCTACATAATTGATTGGTTAATTACGTATTATTCAATTTATTTATGGGCTTTTTTTTCAGGATTAGTTTTATCTAGTACTTATCTAATTTACAAAAGAATTAAAAATCCAGATTACAACCTATTAGTATCTTTTATTTTTGGAATAACAATTTCATTAATACTAGGTCAATTGAGTGGTGATAACTCGTATTTTGATCATGGTTTCATATATCTATTTTTTTCAGCCTTTATTGCAATTATAGCAATGATTCTTCCTGGAGTTTCAGGTGCATATATATTAATTTTATTTGGCACTTATTCTGAGGTAATATCGTTAATTAAAAATTTCATTTTAATAATAATTAAGCAAGATTTTTCTAATATACAACCTGTTTTTACAGAATTACTAATTTTTGGTTCTGGGATAATCTCTGGTCTTTTAGTTTTTTCAAAACTTATTAAATGGCTTCTCTCAAATTATTACAACAAAACGTTAACTTTTATGATAGGTTTGATGATCGGTGGCATCAAAGAAATATGGCCATGGCAAGAAAATGGTGAGATTGTATTTCCAAATAACTATGTTGGAGATAGTAATATATTAACAGTTATATTCTATTTTATTTTAGGGGGAATATTCTTACTGGGATTAAATTTTTTAGAAAAAAATTTAACTTATGAGAAAGAGAAAAACTTTAAATGAAAAACTTTTATTGATTTTAAAAGGCTATGCCATGGGAGCAATAAATAAAGTCCCAGGTGTTTCTGGGGGAATAATTGCTTTGGTAGGGGGTTTTTATGTTGAACTTGTATATTCACTTCAAAAAATAAACATTAAATCATTAAAGTTACTGATATCTGGACGATGGACTGCTTTTTTAAATTATATAAATTATGAATTCTTATTCTATTTATTTGGAGGCAGCCTGTTAAGTTTTTTTAGTATGGCTGTAATTTTAGATTATTTATTAATTAATTATCCAAATTATTTATGGTCACTTTTTTTTGGAATGGTACTTTCTTCAATTTATTTTATTATTCCACTTGTTAAAAAATGGAATCTCAGATCTTTTATATTTTTCTCACTAGGCACTTTCATTGGGTTATGTATAAGTTTCTTAAAGCCTATGGATGAAAGTCAAAATTTATATTTTATTTTCTTTTGTGGAATAATAAGTGTTTCTGGGATGACATTGCCAGGTCTCTCAGGTTCATTTATACTACTTCTAATGGGAAACTATGAACTTCTTCTTGTTGATTCAGTAAATGCATTATATTTTTCTCTAATAGATTTTTTTGGAGGTAATTTTAAATTTCTATATGATATTGAGCGAATTAAATTAATTAAAATATTAATTGTGTTTACTTTTGGTTCAAT
>MDTG01340020.1_pt1 | contig 14806 bp, 12 predicted proteins | sample 811421 | NCBI WGS metagenome assembly MDTG01 (sample SAMN05326645, study PRJNA326480) | marine metagenome | isolation source: seawater | place: Pacific Ocean: South East | collected 2011
CCACCCATGTACACCACCTGGCCGCGGCCTTGAGTGCACGCGGGGAAAAGGAGCCCCAATGGGCATGGGACCTCAACATGCGCGGACTCTTGAACGTGCTGGAGATCGCCGCCGAAGGCAACGGCATTGCCCAAATTTTCTGGCCCAGTTCCATCGCTGTATTTGGGCCGGAGAACGGGCCGGTCGCTCCCCAGAATGGCCACCGCTTGCCAGAAACGGTCTACGGCATCAGCAAACAGGCCGGCGAACAATGGTGCGCTTGGTTCAAGAAGCACCACGGTGTGGACGTCCGGTCCGTGCGCTACCCCGGACTCATTGGAGAACTATGCCCTCCCGGGGGCGGCACCACGGACTATGCTGTGGAGGTCTTCGATCACCTCGACGGTCCCGAAGCTTACCCCTGCTTCCTGCGCGCCGACACCATGCTGCCGATGATGCACATGGAGGACGCCATCGGAGCCATGATGCAAATCCTGTCCGCTCCGGCTGCGAACATCCGCAACGCCGAGGCTTACAACATCCAAGGCATGTCTTTTGATCCGCAGACGCTGTTTGCCGAGATCCGCCAGCACGTGCCCGAGTTCCGGGCCGAATTCATCCCCGACTTCCGTCAGGTCATTGCCGATGGTTGGCCGGATGAATTGGAAGATGCCGCGGCGCGCGAAGATTGGGGCTGGACTCCCAAGGTGAACCTGCAGGACCTCGTGGCCCGCATGGTCACAGCCAAGCGCAAGCCTGAGGTCATGACAGCCTGACCTGCCGTTTTTTTGCAGGCGCCGAAACCTTGAAGGAGGTGTGGGCGTATCAGAGGGCAACATGTTTGCTCCATTGCTCTTCCAAAGCTGGTCTCTGATGTTGGGTTGGGCCCTCGCTCCCGCCCCCATCCCCAGTTCAATCGATCCCCTGCCCGCCGCAACGCACGTCATCGTGCTTGGCAAGGAGTCCGGCCGCACCGATTTTCCGGCAGAGTCCATTTACGAGGAAGGCCATCTGCTCGATGGAGAGCGGAACGGCCTCTGGAAACGCTTCTACAGCAACGGCAACCTCCGCTCTGAAATCCATTATGCCTCTGGCGTTCCTTTTGGTGACTATCGCTTGTTCGATGACCAGGGGCAGGTGTATGAGGAGGGCCGCTGGGAACAAGGGATGAATGTGGGTGAACTGCTCCGCTATTGGCCGAACGGAACCCTCCAACAACAGCTTCATTTCGACGCCGAGGGCATCGCCCAAGGCGAACAGCGCCAATACCATGAAAACGGTCAGCTCGAGATGGTCGTCCAACTCGAGGACGGCGAAGAACACGGTGATCTGATCCAGCTCGACCAAGAAGGAAGGGTGATCCAGCGCACCACTTTCCGCAACGGACAAGTGGCCCGACGCCACTCCTGAAACGCTTTAACGGTATACCTGCTTGATGCCGAAAAGGCCGGCCACCATGCCGGCCACACTTGACCAAGAAGACCGGCCCGCCTTTTCGCGCGGGCCGGTCTTTGCTTTCCGATATTCGCGACCCGACCCGAAGGTCCGCACCCAAACGCCCATCCATGGACGCCTCCCATTCCTCCGAAACCCTGTCGCCCTTTGCCAGCGACCTGCACATCGGCAATTCCCTCAGCCGGAAAAAGGAACGCTTCGCCGCAATCAACCCCCCATATGTGGGCATGTATGTCTGTGGCCCCACGGTCTACAGCAATGTGCATCTGGGCAACGTCCGGACTTTCCTGACGTTTGACGTCATCTTCCGCTACCTGCTCCACCTCGGATACAAAGTGCGCTATGTGCGCAACATCACCGATGTGGGCCACTTGACCGGCGACTCCGACGATGGAGAAGACAAAATCGGAAAGAAGGCTCGCCTCGAAAACATTGAACCGATGGAGGTGGTCCAGCGCTACACCAATGACTTCCACGATGTCATGCGGGTGTTCAATATCCTTCCGCCCTCCATCGAACCTACGGCCACCGGCCACATCGTGGAGCAGATCGAGATGATCTCCTCCATCATAGAGAACGGATATGCATATGCGTCCAATGGCAGCGTGTACTTCAATGTCCGGAAGTTTGCCGAGGACCAGGATTACGGAGCCTTGAGCGGACGGCGCATCGACGAACTGCAGAACCAGACGCGTGCCCTCGATGGCCAAGACGAAAAAAAGGACCCCCTCGACTTCGCCCTCTGGAAGAAAGCCGACGACAGCCACCTGATGCGCTGGCCCTCTCCTTGGAGCGTGGGCTTCCCGGGCTGGCACCTGGAGTGCTCCGTGATGAGCACCAAATACCTGGGGCAATCTTTTGACATTCACGGCGGCGGCATGGACCTCAAGTTTCCCCACCACGAGTGCGAGATCGCCCAGAACGTGGGGGCCCACGGCCAGGAAAGCCAAGTGTCCTACTGGATTCACGGCAACATGCTCACCGTCAATGGCCGGAAAATGTCGAAGTCGGAAGGCAATGGGTTCACCCCGGACGAACTCATCACCGGCAACCACAAATTGCTGGAGAAGGGCTATTCGCCCATGACTGTGCGCTTCTTCATGCTGCAGGGCCACTACGCGGGCACACTCGACTTCAGCAACCCTGCGCTGCAAGCTGCAGAAAAGGGACTCGAGCGCCTGATGAGTGCCTGGAAACTGACCGAAAACCTGCAGCCCGTGGCCGCCGGTGAAGGCACGGAAGTTGCGCCGAACCTGACTGCGCTGCGGGAGCGCGCTTATGCGGCGATGAACGACGACTTCAACACACCCATCCTCATTGCCGTGCTGTACGATGCCGTCAAGGTGGTCAATTCCGTGGCGGCCGGCCGAATGTCCTTAGACGCCGCAGAGGTGGAAGCCTTGAAGTCGCTCTTCGCAGACTTCGCGCAGGACATTCTGGGTCTTGAACAAGAAGGAGAAGAAGGTGGGGGTGACGACCGGACCGACGGCTTGATGGAAGTGCTGTGCGCCCTCCGGGCTGAAGCCAAATCCAACAAGGACTGGGCCACGGCCGACCTCATCCGCGACCAGCTCGCGAAGCTGGGCGTCACCATCAAAGACGGAAAAGATGGCACGACCTGGAAGATGGACTGAGTTCCGCTGGGTCGCGCTCCCCGCCCTGTTTATCGCCTCCGGCTGGATGGCTGGATGTGGCGGAGAAAAAGGACCTGCCCCGCGCCCCAAGCCGGCTGCCAAACCGGTGCAGAAAGCGCTGGTTCAGACGCCGGCATTTTCCGGGGACAGCGCCTATGCGCACATTGCCACTCAGGTTGGATTCGGCCCGCGTGTCCCCAACACGGAGGGGCACCGCCAATGCGCCAATTGGCTCGCCAGCAAACTAGAAGGCCATGGTGCGGATGTGACCGTGCAAACCGGCCGGGTCACCGCCTATGATGGCACGCCATTGAACATCCGCAACATTTTCGGGGCCTTCCGCCCGGAATCGCGGCGGCGAATCCTGCTCTATGCACACTGGGACACCCGCCCTTTCGCGGACAAGGATTCAATTCGCACAGGAGACCCCATCGATGGAGCCAATGACGGTGGGTCGGGCGTCGGCGTCCTGCTTGAGCTGGCGCGACTGCTGGGGGACAGCTTGCCCCAGGTGGGCGTGGACATCGCCTTCTTTGATGCAGAGGACTACGGCGAACCCGAGTGGCTGCCGAACCGCGATGCCGACTACACCGACTGGTGCTTGGGTTCTCAATATTGGGCGCGCAAACCGCATGTGCCCGGCTATCGGGCGCGCTATGGAATCTTGCTCGACATGGTCGGCGCCAAGGGGGCCGTGTTCCACAAGGAGGGCACCTCCATGACCCTGGCACCCACCGTGGTCGACAAAGTTTGGGGAACGGCACGGAGCATGGGCCACGGTGACCTTTTCCGGAACCGAATCACACCGCAGACCATCGACGACAATCTCTTCGTGAGCCAGATGGCGGGCATTCCCTCCGCCAACATCGTGCATTACCACCTGGACACACGGATGATGGGATATTTCCAATACCACCACACCCATGGCGACAACCTCGACGCCATCGACGTGAACGTCCTCCAAACTGTGGGAGACGTTTTGACACAGGTGGTTTACGCCGAATAAACCGGCAAGGACACCTCCAGCCGTTCGGCCCCTGCGGCGTTGCAATCCAGCTTCAAGGTGCCACCCAGCCGGTCGCAACGAAGGCGCACCAGCGACCAGTGCGCATTGCGGCTGTCTCCAGCAAACAGGTTCATGGCCTCCCGCCACCATCCCCGCTCTTCGAACCGGTCCAATTCCACCTGCAAGCCCTCAGGCCGGCTGTGCACGTCAAGCCGACACCCACCACGACCCACCCCATCGAGCAACACCCGCAGGAAATCCCGGACCTGATCCGCATCGCCGCGGAAAGGAACGTCCTCCCGCAACGTCCAGTCCAATCGGCCCGCCAAAAGCTCGTGCCGAGACAGCTCAACGCAAATGGCTTCGAGGTCCACTTCCATGTGGCGCGTCTCCGCTGCGCACAACGCAGCGAGCCGGCCAAAGGCCGACATTTCCCGCTGCAATTCACCCGGCAGGGCGTGCCCCCCAGCGAGCTCCACCACCCGGGTGCCGCTCCGGGCCAACGCTTCCATCTGCTGCTGTTTTCCCGGCATCCATTGCTGTTGCAGGCGACGCAGCCGACGGTGGGCACGGCGTGAACGGTGCACTCCCCGCCAACACAGAAGGAACAGGACCAAGGCCAATCCGCCCGCCATTACCGCTGCGTTTCGCCACTGCTCGGCTCGTCGAGTTTCCAAGGCGGTTCTGGCATCCCCAATGGCGGCCAGCCACGGCTCGCTCTCGAACAGTCCGGTCCGCGCATTCGACGCCCGTTGGGCGGCCAACAGCAGACTATCCGCCTCGACAAGTGCGCGGTAGGCCGGCCGATGGGCACCCGTGCGGGCCAGGAGATCGGCCCGCAACCGCAGGGCATCCTGCAACACCGGCTCTCGGCTGCTTTTGTCGGCGATGCGGCGCGCAGCCAACTCGGCGTGGAGGGAAGCCGCCAAAGCCTGCGATGGATGGGACCGCCAGCGTTGAGCTTGAAGCAAGGCCCATTCCGCCTCCCAAGCCGGATCAAACCCCTCAGAAGAAGACAAGTCGGGCCACGCCACGAGGGCATCAAATGCCACCTCAGCACCGCCCCCGATCAACGTGCGGCCCCAAGTAAGGGCATGCCGCATGCGGACATCAGGCGACAGCGACGTCCATCCTGCATCGGAAGGCAAACTGGACCACCCCATAGGCAAGGCATCCGGCTGGGACAAGGCCGCGCAGACGCCGGACCAACCCAGCGCAACGGCAGCCTCGTCGCGGCGTTCGACGGATAACCAGCCCGCAGCCCACTCCAGATGTTCCGACTCTGAGCGCTCGTAATCCCCTTCTTCGAGGGACATCCGGGCGAGCCTACCCAGGGCCTCCACCGCGGCCATCCTCAGTCCAGGTGAAGCAGAGTCCGTGACCGCCAAGGGTACCTGCATCCACCACTTCCGCGCGGCCTGTCGGTCTCCGAGATCCAACTTCAATTGCCCGAGTGCCAGGCTCCACAGCGTCCGGGCTCCCTCTAATTCAGGACATGCCATGCCCGACTCCATGGCTGCAGTCAATGCCGCATCCGCGTGAACCGGATTGTCCCATTCGACGTGGATGCGGGCGATCCGCTCGACGCATTGGGCCACGGCGCACGATTCGCCAAGCTCCTGGAACGCCCGCTCGGCATTGCTGAAGGCATCGAGGGCGGCGGCATCCTGCCCGAGGCCGCGAAGCGAATCGCCATGGGCCAACCACTGCTGCAGCGTCCACACCTCGGCGCGCAGTCCGCCCAAGGCAAAAACCAACGAGAGCAAGAGGAGGCAGCGGCGCATGTCCCGCCAAGCTACTCCGGGACCACTGGCACCCATGGCTGCACCTCGGCCGGCAATGCGCGGTGGACTGTGGAAATCCCCGAAGAGGCTCAGAAGGCCGGCGTGAACTGGTCGAGGAAGCGCACGTCGTTCTCAAAGAAGGCCCTGAGGTCGCCGATTTGCCACTTCAACATGGCAATCCGCTCAATGCCCATTCCAAAGGCAAAACCGGAGTAGACCTCTGGGTCGATGCCAGACGCCTCGAGGACGGCGGGATCGACCATTCCACAGCCCATGATCTCGAGCCATCCGGTGCCCTTTGTAATCCGCTTGTCCACCTCGGTTTCCAAGCCCCAGTAAACGTCCATCTCGGCGCTGGGTTCGGTGAAGGGGAAATAGCTGGGACGCAGGCGAATGCGCGTACCGGCGCCAAAAAACTGCTCGGCGAACATCAGCAAGGTCTGCTTGAGGTCGGCGAAGCTGACGTCCTTGTCAATGTATAGCCCTTCGATCTGGTGGAAGATGCAGTGGGCCCGTGCGCTGATCGCCTCATTGCGAAATACGCGGCCCGGCATGACCATGCGAAGTGGTGGCTGGCGGCGCTCCATTTCACGAACCTGCACGGAACTCGTATGGGTGCGCAACAGGAGGTCTGGATTGCGTTGGATGAAGAAGGTGTCCTGCATGTCCCGGGCAGGGTGTTCCTCCGGGAAATTCAAACCGGAAAACACGTGCCAGTCGTCTTCGATTTCCGGTCCGTCCGCCACGGTGAAACCCATCCGGTCGAAAATGGACAGAATCTCCCGCCGCACAATGTTAATCGGGTGGTGGGAGCCTAGGGGAGTCTCTCCGCTGGGCCGGGTTTGGTCCGCCCCGCTTGCGGACGCATCGGCTTGCGCAGTCAGGGAAGCTTTCGCGGCATCAAAATGGGCCTGTAAGGCTTGCTTGAAGGCATTGAGGGCCTGGCCCATCTCCCGCTTCTCCGGACCGGGCACAGCGCGGAACCGTTCGTTCAAATCCTTGAGCAACCCTTGCCGCCCGAAGTGGGCGATCCGGAACACCTCCAACTTGTCAGCGTCGTCGAGGACCTGAGCCTGGGCTTCTGCGAGGAGCCGCTCCAACTCCGCCGTGTTCAGTGTGGACATTCTCAGTGGAGGATTTCCATGGTGACGTCGACATCCTCATTGGGGCGGTTGGCCCGGTCGGTCTGAACCGCACAAATGGCGTCCACCACTTCGAGGCCTTCAATGACCCGTCCAAAGACGGTGTACTGCATGTCGAGGTGGGGCGTGCCGCCCAGTTCTTGGTAAGCCGCAATCTGGTCCGGCGTGTAGCTGTGCGGCTGCAGCATGCTGCCCCGCTTGCTGTTGACCACGTTCTGGAGCATCTGTGGGCTCACGTCGCGGCCCTGCACGATGTAGAACTGGCTTCCACTACTGCGGCGCTGTGGATTGACCTGATCTCCCTGACGGGCCGCAGCCAAGGCCCCTTTAACATGGATGAAGGCCGGGTCGATCTCAGACTCGATGGTGTAACCTGGTCCTCCCGTACCCAAGCGCATGCCCGGGGCGGCGTCCACGGATTGGGGGTCTCCCCCTTGCGCCATGAACCCCGAAATGACCCGGTGGAACAGCGTTCCGTCGTAGAACCCTTCTCCGGCCAACTTCAAAAAGTTGTCGCGGTGTTGGGGGGTCTCATTGTAGAGCTCCACTACGATGACACCAATGGAAGTCGTCATCTTGACACGGGGACGGGGCGCATCGTCTTGGGCGAAGGAAGTGGACAGAGACAGGCCCAAGGCGAGGACCGCGATGAGGGCAGAACGGAGCATGGAAACAACCATCGGTCGGAATTTGCGTTATTTGTAGGCCTGTCGCCGGGGGCCAACCCTCCAGCGAAGAAGCGACCTCGAAATTATGAAATCGAAGACCCCCTTCCGCGCCCTTCTTTCCCTGACTGCCATGGCCCTCTTTGTCCTTGGCTTCAGTGGCTGCACTGAAATCGAGGACACCGTTGCGGTGGTGTACGTGCAGAACAACCTCGGCGCCCCGGTCCAAGGTGCGGAAGTCCGCTTGTTTGCCGTTGGTTCCGTGGACCAAACCTTTATTGGAGAGCTGCGGTTCGACACCACTCAGGTGACCAACGCTGCGGGCAGCGTCAGCTTCAACTTCAGCGAATACTACAAGCAAGGCCAAGCCGGCTTTGCGGTCCTCGACATCGAAGCCACCAAAGGATCCCTGACGGGGATCGGCATCATCAAGATCGAGGAGGAGATGACCAATGAACAGACGGTCATCATGGAGTGACCCCGCCCTGCTGTTCGGAGCGGAAAGTTGCCTATTTTCGCGCTCCGCTTCGGCGAACTCGGGATGTAGCTCAGTTGGTAGAGTACGCGTCTGGGGGACGTGTGGTCGCTGGTTCGAGTCCAGTCATCCCGACCTTTGAAAGGAGAGCATCACGCTCTCCTTTCGCATTTTTGAGCCTCCCATGGACGTCCTCTTTGAACAACAATGGCGCCACCTTCTCCAGGTTCTCGAAACTCGGTTCGGAGGCGGCATGGACCTGCAGGACATCCTCTACCTCGTGGGGGTACAGGAACTCGGGCAGGGATTCCGCCCGTTCAAGAAGCAGGAAAAGATGGACCTGATGCACGTGGCCATCTGCACAGTGCTGGTGCCACAGGGTTTCTACGCGTTCATGGGCCGCGACGAGGAAGGGTGGCCCCACTTCGAAGAACGGACGCCATTGCCTGAACTCGCGCCCAAGGATCAGGATGCCTTCATCCGACGAGCGTTGGTGGACTATTTTGGAGACAATCCGGGAGCGGTCATCGCCCCGCAAACCGCTTGAGTGCGGCTTCGTCCTGGATCACCACGTTTTTGCCTTCGAGGGAGACCCAACCGTCGGATTTGAAGTCGCTCAGCGCCCGAATCAGGCTCTCCTTAGCCGTGCCTACCACCCCGGCTAGGTCCTCCCGACTCAATTCGGGCTTGGAATCGGAGGCCTCGAACCGAGCTTGCAAGTCCAGGATGGCTTGCGCCGTGCGTTCCCGGACGGAAGCGTAAGCCAATGCAAGCAACCGCTCCTGGTTCTGGGTGACTTCACCGGCCAACAGCCGGATGAACCGCATCGCGACATCGCGGTTGCGGTGCATGAGGTCCAAGAAGGTCTTGCGAGGAATGAGGTGCACTTCGGCATCTTCCAGCACTTCGGCTGCGCTGCCGAATTCCAGGCCCTTCAGCACGTCCATGTGGCCGAAGAAGTCTCCGGCTTTGCAGAGTTCGATGATGAGCTCCTTTCCATAGGAGTCCGTGCGGAGGATTTTGACCACACCGCTGGCCACGTAGTAGACGTGGTTGGTCGGGTCCCCTTCACCAAAGAGCACTTGGCCTGAATTGTAACGTCGCGGGCGATCTCCGAGGTCCAGGCCCGGAATGCCCTGCTGCTCGGACGCGTCGGAAATGAATTCGCTGAGCCGCTGGGGAGCGCGGCCGTACTCTCGCTGAAGGATGGCGCTCTTTTTGAGGCGCACATTGATGGTGGCCAACAAGTCCGCCTCGCTGAACGGCTTGATGAGGTAATCGTCTGCACCGCTCGTCATGCCACGCCGCATCTCCTCCGATCCATCCCGAGAGGTGAGGAAGATGAATGGTATCATCGCTGTCTGCGGGTCATTGGAGAGGTAGTGCAACACGCCGTAGCCATCCAATTCGGGCATCTCCACATCGCAGATGATCATGTCGGGGCGCTCCAGCTGAGCCCGTTCGACCCCTTGCCGTCCGTTCTCGGCTTCAATCACTTCGTAGCCGGCCAGCTGGAGGATATCAGCGGTGGTGGTCCTGAGGAATTGGTTGTCCTCGATGATCAGAATCTTCTTCACGTCGGTGGCGCTCTTCTGCTGGGCAAAGACCCGAGCGTTGCTGAGCAAGTTAAGTCGATGTTCCGGCTCCGCGGGCCTTTCCGTATCGTACGGTCAACCTCGCAAGGGGCGACGTGGGTTAAATTCGCGCCCGACTCGCCCCAAACCGCCCGTCATGAAAGTATCGTTGGATTGGATCAACACCTGGCTGCCCCTCTCGAAGGCGCAGGCCGCCAACCCTCAGCAGGTGTGCGACATCCTGACCGCCAGCGGCCTCGAGGTCGAAGGATTGGAGGAAATGCCGACCCTTCCCGGAGGACTCAAGGGCATGGTCGTTGGAGAAGTGCTCAGCTGTGAGCCCCACCCCAATGCCGACCGCCTTCGCGTGACCACGGTGAATGTGGGCGAAGGAGAGCCGTTGGCCATCGTCTGCGGAGCTCCCAATGTGGCGGCCGGGCAGAAGGTTATCGTGGCCAAGGTGGGGGCCACCTGTCATCCCCTGGAAGGCGACCCGTTCAAAATCAAAAAGGGCAAGATTCGGGGCGAGGTGTCCATGGGCATGATCTGCGCGGAGGATGAACTTGGAATCGGGTCGGACCACGACGGCATCCTCGTCCTCGACGGGGCCCTCGAGCCCGGTACCCCGGCCGCTTCTGCCTTGGGACTGGAATCCGACCACTGCATTGAAATCGGCCTGACCCCCAACCGAACCGACGCCATGGGGCACCGCGGGGTCGCCCGCGACCTTCGGGCCGCGGCGAAATGGAACGGCGGAGACGGCCAAGGTGGCCCGGTTGAAGCGCTTCAAGACGCCCCCGTGCTTGCCCTTGCCGAAGGCGACGGCCCCATTGCCCTAGATGTCCAGGACGCGGACGGTGCGCCCCTGTACCTCGGGGTCACACTCAGCGGCGTCCAAGTCGGACCCTCCCCGAACTGGATGCAACAACGCCTGCGCACCATCGGCATCGAACCCAAAAACAATGTGGTCGACATCACCAACTATGTGCTGCACGACCTCGGCCAGCCCCTCCATGCCTTTGATGCAGACCGAATTGCCGGCAACATCGTCAAGGTGCGACGCGCCACCTCGGGTGAAGCCTTCACCACCCTTGACGGGAACCCCCTCGAATTGGACCCCGCCGACCTGGTCATCGCAGACCAAGACAAGCCCATGTGCCTCGCCGGGGTCTTTGGAGGTGTAGTGTCCAGCGTGACGGACTCCACCACGCGGGTCTTCCTCGAAAGCGCGTGGTTCGAACCGGTCACCGTGCGCAAGAGCGCCAAGCGACACACACTGTCCACCGATGCGTCCTTCCGGTTCGAGCGGGGCATTGACCCGCTCACGCCCGGACCGGGAATCCAACTCGCGGTCGACTTGCTCAAGGCCCATGCTGGCGCCACAGTCGAAGGGGGCCTGCAGCGGGCCGAAGGGGGGCTTCCCAAGCCGGCTGAAGTCCAGCTCAAATGGTACGCCCTCGACCAGTGGGTCGGCATCGTCCTCGACCGCAGCCGCGTCAGGGGCATTCTGGCCGACCTCGACATCGTGGTGAAGGCGGAAGACGAATTCGGACTGCACCTCGAAGTGCCGGCATATCGGCGGGATGTAACCCGCCCGGCCGATGTGGTGGAAGAAATACTTCGCATCCATGGCTATGACCACATCCCCCTGCCCGGCCGGATGAAGGTGAGCTTGTCGGACCGCCCCAACCCCGATCCGGAGCGCCTTCGGATGGAATGGGCCGGCATCCTCGTCGGACGCGGCTTCCACGAGACCATGCACAACTCCTTGGTCCCAGCGGCACACCTGTCCCTCGTGGCGGATGAAGCGCTCGAGCCGGATCGGGCGGTGACCCTGCTCAACCCTTTGAGCTCGGAACTCGACACCCTTCGTCAGACGCTGATCCTGCAGGGACTGGACACTGTGGCACGCAACCGGAACCACCAAAGCCCGGACCTAAGCCTGTTCGAATTCGGAAAGGTCTACCGGCAGGATGGAGCAGGCGGACACGAGGAAGAAGAGCGTTTGTGTCTGCTGGTGACCGGTCGCACGGCACCGGAGAGCTGGCGTGGCCTCCCCCAAGATGGATTCTCCTTTTTGAAAGGTGCCGTCGATGCCATTCTGACCCGGAGCCACCTGGAGCACGCCAAGTCCAGTGCATTGGAACCTGGCGCCCTCCTCCGAGAAGGCATTGCGCTCAAGGCCAAAGGCGGGTTCTCCGCACGGTTGGGACAAGTGCACCCCTCGGTGGCACGCCACTTCGGTGTGGACGACCCCGTGTACTGTGCCGATTTGCCCGTGGCCGGCCTGCTCCGCGGCATTGCCAAGGGCCGAATTCAAGCGGCTGAATTGCCCCGGTTCCCATGGGTGCGCCGCGACCTCAGCCTAGTGGTGCCCGCAGGTACGACCTACGCGGACTTGGAAATCGTGGTCCAACAGACCGCAGGCAAATTGCTGCGCGACGTCCGCTTGTTCGACGTTTACACCGACGAGGCGGGCGTGACGTCCTATGCCCTGTCCATGACCTTGCAGGACCCGGAAAAAACCCTGCAGGACAAGGCCATCGACAAGACGGTCCAGCGCGTCAAGGACCAACTGGCCCAACGGCTGGGCGTGACCCTTCGCTGATTGGCCCGGTCGCCCCTTCCTCGGTTTGAGCCGCCCACCGCGGCGTCCAACAGGGTATATGCCTTGCTGCGCCCGTTGGCGCGTTGGGCGTTCCGCCTCTGGCACGTCGTCGAGGTTGAGGGGGTGGATCGCCTTCGCACCGAGGGGGAGCCTGCCCGGCTGTTGTTCTCCGGGCACCAGAATGGCATGGCCGACCCGGTGTTCGCCTGTATTTCCCTGCCATGTCAGATGCACTACTTTACCCGAGCGGATGTCTTTTCCAATCCGGTGGCGCGTTGGTTCATCCTGCGAATGAACATGCTGCCGATCTACCGCCCCAAGGACCGGGTGCCCGACCTGCCCGAGCGAAACCAACTGACTTTTTCCGCGGCCCACCAGCGGCTAGATGCAGGGGCGTGGTGCGGCATCTTTCCGGAAGCCGGCCACCAACCCGAGCGCAGGACGCGCCGCTTCAAACACGGCTCCGCTAGGCTCATCCTCGGCGCCTTGTCCCGCCCCGCCATTCAATCGCGGGGCATCGTCGTCCAACCCTTGGCCTTTGATTTCACGCGATACGACGGCTACCGCAGCACCGCCCGGCTGCGGGTCGGCGCTCCGATTGACCTCACGGACCTCGGCACCAATCCGGAAGACAACGGCCCCAACCGCATGCTCCTGAGCGACCGCATGAAAGTGGCCCTAATGGAGGTCTCTGTCGAATTGCAGGACGGTCCACTCTACGATGCGCACCTCGCCTGCTGCCGGTTCATCGAAGGCTCCACGGGCCAGCGGCCAGACCCCGCCCAACTCGCCGAACTCAGGCGGGAACTTCAATCCAATGAAGCCGAGGCGCTGGCCGGTTTCCAGGCCTTGCTGGATGCGGGCATGCCCCACCCTAGGCGCCACGACGCGTTTGAAGGTGCGGGGCGGCTGATGGCGAGTGCCCCGACGCGGCTGGGCCGCCACGCTTGGCGTTGGCCTTTCTGGGCCGTGTACCGGACCACCACGGGATGGTGGCCCTGGTTGCTGGAGAAGCGGATGGCACGCCGGATCCGTTCAGCAGGGTTCCGGACCACCTTCTCGATTCCCTTCCTCCTGTTGGGGGTGGGCCTCACATGGTTGCTGCTCGCCTTGGCCGTATCGCTTTGGTTGCGCGGGGTTTCTTTTGGCCTGCTGTTGCTGGGGGGACTGCGCGCAAGCCAATCGTTGGCCATGCCGCTTGAGGATGCCTGGATTCGGCGGCGGGCCGAGCGCGCTGCCGCCCCACACCTCGACCATCCATGGATGCAACGCTGGTGCACCTTGCGCTGAATCCATGCCGCAGGGACTTGAACTGTTGGTTAAATTCAAAGCATCAATCCTACCGACTCCATTGCATGAAGAAGCCGACCATCCTGATCGTCGATGACGAGCCGGACATCCTCGAATTGGTTGAATACAACCTCGCCAAGGAAGGCTATGAGGTCCACACCGCCGAGAATGGCCAGGAAGGCTTGAAGAAGGCCAAGAAAGTGCGCCCCGACCTGGTGCTCCTCGATGTGATGATGCCGCAAATGGACGGCATGGAAACCTGCATGGAGCTCCGGAATAATGACCAGCTCGAACACACCGTCATCGCCTTCTTGACCGCACGGGGCGAGGACTACAGCCAGATTGCAGGATTTGACGCCGGGGCAGACGATTACATCACCAAGCCCATCAAGCCCCGGGTACTGCTGAGCCGAATCAAGGCGCTGCTCCGGCGGGGGTCCGCCGGACCGTCCAAGAAGCAGGTGTTCCAAGGCAAGACCATCACGATCGACCGCGAACGCTACGTGGTCATTCAGGACGGCACGGAACGAAGCCTGCCCAAAAAGGAATTTGAACTGCTGTCCTTGCTCGTCTCCGAACCGGGCAAGGTGTTCACGCGGAGCACCATCCTGTCCAGAGTGTGGGGCAACGATGTCGTGGTGGGGGACCGCACCATTGACGTGCACATCCGCAAACTGAGGGAAAAACTCGGCGACCACTACTTCAAGACTGTCAAAGGGGTGGGCTACAAATTCGAAGAGGAATGAACGTTCGCACGCCGCGAGGTCTCGCCCTTCTGGCATCGTTTGTGATCACGATCCTGGGCATGGCGCTGTGTTTCGGTGTGCTCATGCTCTACGGCGTATCCGCGCCGCTTCAAGCTTACGCCTTGGGCGCAGTCGGGCTCTTCGCCTTGTCTTTGCTGATCATTTACAGCGTCATCGAACGGTTCATCTACCAAAAGATTCGGATCATCTACAAGAACATCCACCGCTTCAAGAGCACGAAAGGCCGCACGCAAGACGTACGCATGGATGAAGACGTAATGCAGAAGGTGCAGAATGACGTGATGGACTGGGCGACGGAACGCATCGACGAGATCTCCCAACTCAAGGAGCAGGATAGCTTCCGCAAGGACTTCATCGGCAACCTCGCCCACGAATTGAAGACCCCCATCTTCAACATCCAAGGCTACATCCTGACCTTGCTCGAGGG
>MDTG01162783.1_pt1 | contig 14804 bp, 5 predicted proteins | sample 811421 | NCBI WGS metagenome assembly MDTG01 (sample SAMN05326645, study PRJNA326480) | marine metagenome | isolation source: seawater | place: Pacific Ocean: South East | collected 2011
ACGTCGTTCAAGCCGTTGCCCATGCCTTCCAATCGCGTGATCGGCATGCCGTCGCCGTAGGCAGCCACGGCAATGGTGCCGCCAGCTTCCACGTCAGGCTTGTGGGGGATGCCGCTGTACGCCCGGATGGAACCCACAGCCGCCTTGCGGGACGCCTTGAACTGAACGTCTTGGCCCGTGCCCAAATTGGGGTCAAAGTCCCGGTAGTTGTTGTACCCGTAGGCCAACGCCATGAAGTAGTACGTCCTGTGGTTCACAAGGCGGTTGTCTCCCTGGGCGAAGGCGTCTGTCGTCACGCGGAAGCTGTGCTGAACCCCGTCGTTGGCGCCATTGGCCATGAGGGTCGGCACGGATGCCTGCATGATTTCGTCGTAGGTGTAATTCACCACCTGCGTGACGTCGTTGGCCACGTCGCACTGGAAGATCAGGCGCGCCTTTTCGACGTCACCCAAGTCTGCTGGGGACACACTTGCATCTGAGAGCTGATAGATTTGGTACCCTTCGAACACGTAAGACCGTTCCTCGTCGGTGAGGATGGAGCCATCCGGCAATTCTTTGGGAATCCCCGGATCGATTGCCGTGTAGGCCTCACCGAAGTTGTTGGAAATGGAGTTGTCGTTCGTCAGGTATAGGATGAGCTCGTTCTCCATTTCCTGGATGGTCACGTCGGGTGCATCCGGACCCGAGACAATTTCGAAGCAGTTGTCAAACAGCGCTTGCGCCTTGTCGTCCGCCACGCGGAGCAGTTTCACGCTTTCGAAGGGCTCGCCGGCCGTGGCCCGGGCCCAAACCATGCCCACCGTGATGTTGTTGTAGTCGCCTGGTTCCAGGGTGAAGGGGCCAGCACTCTGCAGGAACAGCCGGTCACCCGGCGGGTTGCCCGAACTCACCTCCGACCAAGGCTCCACCTGCTCCCCCAACGTGCCCCAGCTGAACGGGTCCGTGTTCTCGGGGAACATGTAATCGGCGGGGACTTCAAGGTCGGTGCCGGTCGACACGTTCAGGCCGTCGCCGCCGTAGGACATGCGCTGGCCGTTCTTCCAAAACCCGCGCATGTAGTTGTAGTAGTGCACGGCCAGAGACGGCTGGCCGTTGATGCCAGAATTCCAATTGAAGTAAATGAACTTCCGCATTCCGAAGCGCTCGTTGTCCACCACGCCGTCGCCGTAGCCGATTCCAATGCCGTCGTAGGGAATGCCCAACGAGTCCACCGCATCCGAGAAATTGGTGGTCAGCGGGTTGTCGATGCCGTCAGAATCCTGGTACGGTCCTTCGAAAAAGTCCACGCCAAACGCCGGTGGGTTCTCGCCGTATCCTGAGGAGTACGGCAACGACGATTCGTCAAAGCCGTCGCCGTTGTAGGTGTAACCCAAACCGCGGCGAACGTCACAACCCACGTAGTCGTCCGAGATGCCTCCCAGGTCGCTGTCCACCCACTGGGCCATGTAGGTGTTCGTCAGGGTTTGGGTTCCCTGGTTGATCAGGACGTAGTTGTTGAACGACATGTTGTTCACCTCGTCGTTCGTCGAGAAGGCAAACGCCTGGGCCCGAATCTCCATGCCAATTGGCTCGCCTTGCGATTCCGAGTGGATGTTGCCTTTGTCGTTGATGATCCAGTAAAAATTTTGGTCTCCGTACAAAGGCACCACATCCTCCCTGCGGCGGTTGCTGCAATCAATTTCTTGAAGAAAGTCAAACCAAGGGTAGTCGCCATTTTCCGGGATGTACGCCCCATCGCCGTCGTAGTCCAAGAAGGGTGCCAGGTAGTAATCCTGGCCAAGGCCTGGGTTGCCGTGGGCAGGGTAATCGTTGAAGTAATCGGGCATCACATACCCTCCCGGGAAGTCCACATCATCGGTTCCGGCGGCCACGGCGTCGTGGTACTGTCGGTGCCTCTGGGCGTCGGAACGGTAGCTCACCGCAAAACGGTCGTATTCCTCGCAAGTCTCGGGGGTCACCTCGGCGGATCCGTCGGTGGTCAGTGGACCCGGCCAAAAGTCGTTGCCGTTGGTGCGGTAACGCACGGCGGCAAGCTTCAACTGTTGGTCAGGGCTGATGCCTCCAATCCACAGGGCACCACCAAAGACCACGGAAATCCGATCCTCTTTGGGGACGAAGTAGGCCCCCAAGTAGTTGGCGCGGTCGTGCCACAGCGTGCCGCCATTTTCCACCAGTGCCTGGACGTTGTTCCACTCCAAGTTCTTCAAGGCGGTGGCGGGGGCGCAGGCTTCCGCGCGCGAGCCGCGTAGTGGCTCCACCACCGGCACTTCCATGCCCTTCACCAAGGCCGTGCGCGGCTTCAATTCTTGCTGGGCGGACGCGTGTTGCATCCCAAAAAGGCCCGCAAAGGCCAGCAGGGGAACGAGAATGGAACGAATCATGGGAGAGGGTTCAATCAGCCTCGAAGATACGCGGGTTGGCCTCACGGTGGATTTCCACCAACCGCCACGGGTTCAAATGGAGGAGCCAACCCTTCACAGGGGCAGATTCAAGCGACGCAAGGACGTCCATGTACCCCAACACCTGAAGCCGGTCTTTCTCCTTGTCTTCCGCCCCCGTCTTGAAGTCGACGATGTGCCAAGTCGTCCCGTCAAACACCACACGGTCCGGACGAAGCACGTCTTCCCCGTCCGTCCACTCCACTTCTGTTTCAACCTGACAGCTGTCGGTGAAGAACGCGGCGGATTCCGGTCGATTCAGCATGCCGTCAATCCAGCCCACGACTCGGGCCTTGTCTGCGTCATCCACGCTCCACATGGCCTCGACTTGGGCACGCTCGCGCGCCCAATCGCCGTGGTAATGGACCCTTGACAACACGTCATGAAGGAACGACCCGAGCTGTTGGTCGCTCATGCTCCCTGCACGGGTTCCCTCGTCGCGAGGCAAAGCGACAATTTGGGCGGACTCTTCCCCGAGCACCAAGGGGCTCTGAACCAGCCCCACCGTGGAGGGCGGCGTCTCCTTGGCGGACTTTCGATCTGGGGTGCCCACCGTCACCGAGGGACGGGTCTCGTCCAAGGCGACGCCGCTGGCTTCGGTGGCGCACGCCACCACCCATTGGCCTACCTGCGTCGGGCCCGGCGCCTTCACCTTCCAACTGGTCATTTGGGCGAAGACATCCAAACGCTCCACGGGGCGTGTCATGCCCACGTAGAGTACGTTGATTTGGTCGAGCAACGCCGCGTCCAATTCCGCTTCGGCCTGGGGCGCCAGCATCGTTTTTTCCATGTCCGACACGCCCAAAATCGCCGCGGGGATGGGGTCCACCACCCCGGAAGGCAGGTTGACAGGCACGCCGCCTCGAACGCTCCGAACCAGCTTGGTCCCAGCAACAACCATGGCCACGGGGAAGGCCAGTCCTTTGGCCTTGTGCACCGTCATGACCTGCACGGCGTTGCCGCCCCCGCTGGCCACGATGCTCTGGCGGTGCCCTCGGCGGTCCCACGCTTCCACGAATCCACGCAATCCTCCTTCGTCAGACCCCGTTACCTGAAGCGCCAATTCCATGAGCCCTTCCGCATACGCGTCGAAACGTCCGGTGATGCCCATGGCCTGGCACGCGTGCCCCACCCATGACACCAATGGTCCGTGGGGTCGGTCCACCACATCCAGGTCCGGGGCCACTTCGCGGATCAGCCCCAACACATCAAACGTCACGTCCTTGGATCTGCCGCCTTGGGGCAATCTCACGAATTGATCCAGCAACGTCGATTCCTCGACGGTCGTCGGATGCAACGCCCCCATGCATTGGAGCCAAGCCGTGGCATGACGGTGTTCCCCGGGGTCGAGGATCCACCGCGTCAGGGCCACCACAGCCAGCGCACCAGGGTGTCGACCCAAATGCAGGCTGTCCTCGGTTTGCGGCGTGATCCCTTCGTCGAGCAAGTGTTGGGCGAGGTCGGCTCCCTCTTTGTTGGTGCGAACAAGGATGGCCATATCGGACCACCCAAACCCCGCCGCCACGTGGTGACGGATCCGCTCAACCACCGCCTCGTGCAGCCTTTGCTTGCGCGCCTCGTTGTCCTTTTCCACCACGGCCTGCACGTGCACTTCGCCCTCGAAGGCTTGCTTCGGATGTTGCTTGTGGCCTGCATATACGTTGGCAAGCGTCGGTGGCAAACGCCGCTCCACGGCGTCGAAAAAGTCGTTGTTCCATTGGACAATGGCCCGGCCGCTCCGCCAATTGACCTCCAACGAATCAGCATGCAGCGCCTGACGAAACGTCTCGGCCGCCTCGTCAAACACCCCCTCCTTGTCATCAACCATGTTGGGCAAGGCCAGAAGCTGCCTGTAATCCCCGTTGCGCCAGCGGTAAATCGCCTGCTTGCCATCGCCCACCACCAGCGTCCTGTTCCGAACAGAAAGCACGTGCTGGTAGAGCGGCACCAGGTTTTGCCATTGCGTTACCGAGGTGTCTTGGAATTCGTCGATGAAGACGTGGTGAAAGCGGCTACCCATTCGCTCAAACAAGAAGGGCACCGGGTTTTCCTTCACCACACGGGCCACGCGGTCGTGCAACGCATGAAAGGTTCGCACGTTCTGCGTCGCTTGCACATGCTCGATCTCTTCTGAAAGCACCGCCAGGGTGCCAATCAAATCCAACTTGTGCACGAGCGCCCGCTTCAATTGGTGTTCCTCGCCTGAAGGCGTTCCAGGCATCAACGCCGCAACAGAATCCAGCAGCGCTTCCGCCAAAGGCCGAATCACCTCCACCTTGTCCACCACCATCTGTGGGGCCTTTTGGGTCGTGAACACGCCATCGTCGAACATGCCCATCAATTGCTTGCCGGGCATTTCCAAGGTCCGGTTGGCGGCTTTGTGAATCCACGTGTGCAGGGACTTCCGGCTCACATCGCCTGGGGTCAAACCCTCGGCTTCGTACGCCGAAAGCACCGCCTGGGCTTCCGCCACCACGGCCTTTTCCGCCTTGGCCACGTCCGCCCGAATGGCCTTGGAGGCTCGCATGAAATCGTCTGGGGTCAGGTCGCGCATGGCTTCAAGCACGTCCCGCATGCCTTCCTTCAACACCTCCTTGCCATGGTTCAGCAAGGGATGCCGGATGCGGCTGTCCTTTTCTTCCTCCACCTGCAACCGGGCAAAACCCTGGAGCATTTGCGTGAATGCCTTGTGCTGGGGGTCTCCGATTCGATCGAGCATGGCGTCCACCGCCGATTCGATGATTCGGTCTTGGTCGAGTTCAATCCGGTAATCCTGGTCCAACGCCAAATCCCTCGCGAAACTTCGGACCAAACGGTTGGTGAAGCTGTCCAACGTCATGACCGCCACCTCGGTGTATCGATGCAGCATGGTCGCACGGGTGGCTCGGGCCCGGGTGCGAAGTTCCTGCTCCGAGATGCCAAGCTGAGACGTCATTTCATCGACCAGCGGCTGCGACGCCTCCGAATCGCCCAACTCTTTCAAAAAGAGCAAAATGCGCTCCTTCATTTCGCCCGCGGCCTTGTTCGTGAAGGTCAAGGCCAACACGTGGCGAAACGCTTCAGGCTTGAACCCTTCCGGCCCCGTCTTCAAGCAACAAGCCAAGTAGCGAGTGACCAAGCGATAGGTCTTTCCCGAACCGGCCGATGCCCGAACAACCTCAAACGCTTGGCTCGTCTTCATGGGTCTCAAATTTGCGGATTTCAGGCAACTTTTTGTGCAAATTAGGGGTTGTTTCACCATCCATGCCACGCCCTTTCCGTTCCTTTATGAAGATGAAACTTCCCTTGTTCTTGTCGTCCCTTGGTTTTGTGTTGACCCTCGTCTCGTGCGAGCAATGCGACACCCCTGCACCGTTTGCCACCTCCACCGTCGAACTGCGGTTGGGGTTGGAATGGAACGACGAACCGTTCCAAGTCGGGGGCAACGCCCCGGACGTCGAAGGAAGGCCGGTTCAGCTGGAACGACTTGAGTGTTACCTGGGCGAGTTCGAATTGTTGGATGCTGAAGAGGGGTGGATTCGCGTCGAAGAGGCTGCCATTGCAAGGGTGGACTTTTCGGCAGAGGATCCCATGGTGAGGCTCGTTGTTCCTTCGGACCGCGACCGCACAATCGAGGGGATTCGCATGGGCCTTGGCGTTCCCGCCGAGTGGAACACCGACGTGGATCCGGCTTCCTACGAGGATCCAGAGCACCCGCTGGGCTACCGAGGGTCGCTCGGCATGCACTGGGGCTGGACCGCGGGGTACATCTTCAGCGTTTACGAAGGGCGTTTGCTGGACGACGAAAACACGCCATTCGCCTACCACGCGGGTGCAGACACGTGCTACCGCCAAACCGAAGTGCTCTGGGATGAGCCATGGCTGTTGCCCTTCGAAGGCACGGCATCACCGGGCATCGTGCTCGATGCCTACGATTGCCTCCACGGCGACAACGACGTGATTGACATCCCCACCGACCCAGAATCGCACACCGGGAACAACCTTCCCCTCGCGTTGCGCTGGGTGGATTTGTACCGTGAAGCATGGAGAGCCACGCCATGAACCGCCAAGGATCAGGTTGGCTGGCTGTTGTTTTTGCTCTGTGGGCGCTGACTCCAGGATGCGATTGCGGCCCCATTGACCCGGTGGAACCGGTGTGGGAACCCACGCCCTATGCCCTCGAGATTCCGCCCTTTTTTCCACCCATGGACATCCCAGAAGACAACCCGCTCACAGAGGAGGGCGTGCAATTGGGGCGCATGCTGTTTTGGGAAACGCGGTTGAGCGAAACAAACACGATGTCTTGTGGGACGTGCCATTTGCCGGAACACAGCTTCAGCGACCCCAACCCCTACAGCACAGGCGTGACCGGAGCCGTGGGGAACCGCAACGCCATGGCGCTGATCAACATGGGGTGGGCCACATCGTTTTTTTGGGATGGCAGGGCGTTCACGCTGGAGGAACAAATTTTGGACCCCATCCCCCACCCGGACGAGATGAACTTGCCGTGGTCGGAGGCTGTCGATCGATTGCAGAACGACGCCGAATCCACGCGCTATCCCGAGCGGTTTTTCGACGCCTTCGGAACCACCACGGTGACGGAGGATTTGGTGGTGAAAGCCATCGCCCAATTCGTGCGGACCATGGTCAGCTCAGACAGCAAATTTGACCTGTGGAGACGCGGCGAAACAGACCTGACCGACAGCGAATACAACGGGTACCAAATGTTCCTTCGCGAGGGTGGCGACCCAGAAGTGGTTCCCGGCGGACAATTCGGCGGCGATTGCTTCCATTGCCATGGCGAAGCGGGACTTCAATTCACCGACCATTTGTTCCACAACAACGGGCTGGACCCCTCGTTTGGACTCGACCCTGGACACTTCAACGTGACTGGCAATCCACAGGATTCAGGGCTCTTCCGAACCCCAACGCTACGAAACGTGGCTCTGTCCGCCCCGTTCATGCACGACGGCAGGTTTGCCACGCTGGAAGAGGTCATCGACCACTACAACACCGGAGGCGTGCCTTCGTCGACCATCGACCCCTTCATGAAGTACACCACGGGAGGTTTGGGGCTTGCGCCTTCCCAAAAGGCCGATTTGATTGCCTTCTTGCATACCTTGACGGACACGGCGTTCGTCAACAACCCCGCCTTCTCCAATCCCCATTGATTGGGGGGGTGTAACCTTTTGACGCCTGCGCCCGTACGCGAGTGCATGTTGATGAAACAAACGATTTCAAACCTGGCTGTTGTCGCCTGGATGGTGGGATGGATTGTCCTTCCCCTTTCCAACGCATGGGGTCAATGCCCCAACATCCTCAACGACGACGGAGAAGTGGATACCGACCCGTCGTACTTCGAGTGCACCGATTACGGCGCCAACTGGACCTTCTACCCTCAAACCGACGGTGCGTGGAACAACGTCACGGTCGACTGGGGAGACGGCACCTCGGATCTTTTTCCTGTGTGGGATGCATTCAACCCCATTTCCCACGACTACCCTGACAACCACGCCACGTACACGATCACCTTCACCCGTGGCACTTGCGTACGCACCGCCACCTTGCTGAAAAGCGTCTCGGTGAACCCAGCCATCGTGGTTCCCGAAGATTACCCCACGGGCGACTGCGCACCAGCCACGCTCACATTCCTCAATGAATCCACCAACGTCACCCCCGACACAGAGTTCGAATGGATTTTTGACGATGGCTCTGCCCCCGACGTGTTTGATGCATCCAACGCTGGGCAGTTGGTGCACCACCACTACGCAGAGTTCAGCACGGGCTGTCAGCGAGAGGTGACGCTTCAGGCCACCAACGCTTGCCGTCAGGCAGAGTTTGGCATGCCCGCTTCGGTCACGATTGACTACATCAACATTTGGGACAAGGACAACCCCATCATCGACGCATCAGCCCTCGTGTTGTGCTGGCCAGACAACACCGTGGATCTCCGAAACGTGAGCGAAAAGGTGTGCTTGAACAACGGGAACACGCAACAACGTCTGGAGCAGTGGGACTTCCACGGGCCATACGGACCTGGTGGCATTTCCGAAATCGATTGGAGGCCCTGGAACGACTCCAACCCCATCACCTTGACGTTTCCCTCCACAGGCGTCTACACCATCGACTTGTGCGTGGAGAACTTCTGTGGGGTGGATTGCGAGACGATTTCCATCTTGGTGCGAGAGCCGCTCGTTGCAGACCTCACAGGCACCGAAGAGATTTGCGAAGGCGACAACGGCACCTTTGTGGCCACGGCACTGGATGCCGACTGGGTCATTTGGGATTTCCAAGGCAACGGCTCGACGTTTCCTGGGACACCCGGTTCCAACGCCACGTCTCCCTCGTACAACACTCCCGGCACCTACACGGTCGCCGTGGAGGTGGGATTCAACAACCAATCGGATGCCTGCACCGCCACTGCATTCCACGACATCCTTGTGAAGCCGGCGCCAACCTCCGCGGTGGCGCTTTCTGAATCGACAGGATGCGAATCGTTGACTGTGACCGCCACCGAGTCCAACGGCGAAGGCGCCGAGTACCTGTGGACGTTGCCCGACGGCACCCAAGCCAATGGCATTTCCTCAGGGGCGGTGCTTCTTGACGACGTGGGCGCCCATCCCTTCAGCGTGATGGTGACCGGAAGCAACGGCTGCGTCGCCGTCGCCAACGCAGTGGCCGAAGTTTTCGACGCGCCAACGGCGGATTTTTTGGTCAGCGACGTGTGCGAAGGGGCTTCCACCGCCTTCCACGACATGAGTCTGCAAGCCGGATCCCAAGCCATCGAATCGTGGAGCTGGGCGTTTGGCGATGCCGAAGGGAGCATTGAAACGCACCCAGAGCACGTATACGCGAGCGCTGGCACCTACACGGCGACCCTCGAAGTCTTTGACGGACGTTGCAGTGGAAGCGCCACCCAAACGCTGGAAGTGTTTGACGCGCCATCGCTGACGGCCTCCACCGACGTGAACGAAGGCTGTTCCCCCCTGCTGGTCAACTTCGACGCATCCACCGAGGCAGGACTGGATGTGAACTGGGACTTTGGAGACGGAAACGGAGCGTTGGGGACTGTAGCCACGCACGTGTACGCCGGAGACAGCGACGTGGACGTGACCTACGACGTCGTGGCGAGGGTCCAAAGCGACGAGGGCTGCGTCACCGAGGAGGCCATGGCAGTCGTGGCCAAACCCAGTGCCGAGGCTGCTTTTGCGGTTTCTCCCCCTGAGTGCTCGCCCTTCACCCCCGTGTTCACCAACCAAAGCCAGGGAGCCGTGAGCTACTTGTGGACCTTCGAAGATGGCACCACCACGGACGACGAAACGCCGACGCAAACCTTCACGAACACCACTGGATTCGAAGGCACCCAAAGCGTGACGCTTCAGGCCCTGGCCGACAACGGTTGCCACGACGAAGCCCAGCTGCTCGTGCTCGTGTATCCGGAGGCCAATTTTGACCTGGGCATCCTGGAGGAAGAACACTGCGCGCCCTTCACGTTCGAAGCGCCCATCATCCCCGGATCCAACGACCACGTCTGGGAATTCGGGGATGGGAGCGACACGTCGTTTGTCCCCAACCCTGTGCACGTGTACGAGAACACCACCGATGCACCCCAGTCCTTCACGCTGGACTTCTCCGCGAGCAACTTCTACGGTTGCCCTGGAACGGCATCGGCCAATTTGACAATCAAGCCTCAACCTTTGGCGGACTTCGTCGCGGACGTGCAAAGCGGTTGCGCCCCGTTGGTCGTGACATTCACAGAAGCAAGCGAGCAGGCAGAGCAGTTGACTTGGGACCACGGCAACGGCCTCAGCGAAGCAGGCTCGTTGGGCACCCCCCACTTGCACGAGTTCACCACGCTGGGCGACGACGTCACCACCCACGCGGTGACGTTGACTGCAGAAGCCACTGGCGGCTGCATGGACAGCAAGACACTCTACGTGGAAGTGTACCCTGAGGTCGTGGCCCAACCCGTGGGCATCCTCGAATCTTGCAGCCCTTGGCAATCCAACTTGTTGGCGGCCGGTTACGAAGAAGACAACGCCCATGACATCACGTGGACGTTGGACGGAAGCGAAACCTTCCAAGGGGCTTCCTTGCAACAAACGTTGGTGGGTCTTGAAGGCCAAAACCGCAGCATCGACATCCAGCTCTCCATCGAATCGGCCTACGGCTGCGCGGCCGACACCACGATTGAAGCCACCATCTACCGCACGCCGGTGGCAGCGTTTGACTTGTCGGACATGGCCGCGTGTGCGGGCACGGAAATTCAGTTCTCCGACCTGTCTCAATTCGCAGACAGCGTGGTGATGAACTGGGGCGATGGCCTCGGGAATACGGACGTGCTCGCCGCGTCGCACGTGTTCGAGAACGATGCCTTCGAACCGGCTGTGTTTGAGGTGGTCCAAACAGCCTACACCGACGAGGGATGCGTCGCCCAAGCGGCCTTCCAGCACACCGCGTACCCCCAGGTCAGGGCTGAATTCTTGCCCCCTTCACCCGCCTGCGCCCCGTTCACCATTGCATTGGTGAACCAAAGCGCCAACGCCAACGCGGGGTTCACCTGGGACTTTGGGGATGGCACCCCCACGTCGAGCAGCGCCCAACCCACGCACTTGTTTGAAACCGACGCCGACGCGAGCAGCGTGTACACCATCTCGTTGCACGCCTCAAGCTCCTACGGCTGCGAAGACTGGACCAGCCATGACATCGAAGTCCATGCCACACCCGTGGCGGACATCGAATCCATCGACGAACAAGGCTGCTACCCCTTGGAAGTCACCTTCCAAAACAACAGTTTGGGCGGGGACGTGTACGAATGGTCCTACGGCACGGGGCTGAACAGCAACGAAACCGCGGACACACACACGGTGACCTTCTTCAATGCGTCGAGCCAAACCGTGACGTACGCCACGGTGCTGACGGCAAGCACCGAGGCCGGTTGCTCAAGCCAAGACGTGGTGTACATCGACGTCAATCCACAAGTCGAGGCCAACATCACCGGTGGCATGAATGGATGCTCGCCATTGGACATCGAATTCTTGAACTTGTCCGAAGGGGCCACGCAATACGCTTGGACCTTTGGCGACGGTGCCACCAGTGGCTCCATGCACCCCAGCCACACCTTCTTGGCCCAACCCGGAGAATCGAACACCTTCTTGGTGCAATTGGTGGCCGAATCGTTGCAGGGATGCACGGACACGGCAGAGGTCAGCGTCCAGGTCTTCGGCCAACCCGAAGCGAACTTCAGCCTGAGCGCCAACCAAATGACCTTTCCCCAAACCACCGTGGACATCGACAACGAGTCTTTGGCCAGCGACGACGCGACATACTTCTGGAGCTTCGGCGACGGGTTGAACAGCTTTGAGGCCCAACCAGGCAGCCACGATTTCGAGACCTGGGGGGTCTACAACGTCAGCCTTCAGGTGGACAACGGCTTCTGCTCCGACGTGGCCACGAGCGCCGTCCAAATCTTGGCGCCCATGCCGACGGTCGGATTCTCGGGAGGAGGCTCGGGCTGCGCGCCCCTCACGGTGGCATTCACCAACGAAAGCACCTACGCACAGAGCTACCGCTGGGAAATTTCCGACGGATCGGTGCGCAGCGACGACGAGCCGGTGCACGTGTTCAACGAGCCCGGGATCTACGACGTGACCTTGTACGTCACCGGTTACGAAGGGTCTGAGTTGGTGGAAGCCCAAACTGCCGTGGTCGAGGTGTTCCCCACGGCAAAAGCCGCCTTCTCGCTGAACCCCAACCACGTCATGGTGCCAGGACAGCCCGTCTTTTTCCTGAACCTCTCCGAAGACGCGGACTCGTACACGTGGGACTTCGGAGACGGGACCACAAGCGAAGAAGCCCAGCCAGTCCACGAATACACGGTGGCGGGCTTGTACGACGTCACCTTGACGGCCAGCAACGATTTCGGGTGCCGCACAACCTACGTCTTGCCCGAAGCAGTCCTGGCTGAAGAAGGCGGCATGATGCGCTTCCCGAACGCGTTCACCCCCAGCTCGACTGGCTCTTCTGGAGGGTACTACGATCCTGCGGGCTACGACAACGACGTGTTCCGACCCCTGCATGCCGGCGTGGAAACGTACGAATTGATGGTGTTCACCAAATGGGGTGAAATGATCTTCTACTCGGACAACGTGTCCATTGGGTGGGACGGGTACATCAACGGCAAATTGGCCCCTCAAGACGTGTATGCCTGGAAAGCCACCGCCGTGTTGAGCAACGGCAACCGCCTCGAAGAGGTGGGGAACGTGACCCTGTTGGCCCGATAAACGCAACCTTTTCTGGCCGGCCCACGTACGCGTGAGCATGCGGCATCCACAAGCATCGAATTGCGTGCTGGCCACGGCCTTCTTGGCTGTGGCTTTGTGGGTTTCGCCAGGGACGTCCTTCGGACAAGACCAGCAGTTCACCCAATTCAACGCGGCACCCACGTCCTTCAACCCGGCCTATGCCGGGGTCTCCGGTCAAGCCCGCCTCGCGACGCTGTACCGCGCGCAATGGACGGGGCTTCCCCAAGCCTTCACGGCCTTCCATTTGGCCTACGACCGTCCCACGTTGGACAAAAAAATGGGCTTTGGGTTCTTGATGAGCAACGAACAAGCCGGCGCCGGTGCCTTGAACCGATTCCAGTTCATGGGGCAAGCCGCCCACAACTTGCGGTTGGGGCGTCGCACCAACTTGCGAACGGCCATGCAGCTGGGATTCGGAGGACGGAGCATCGACATGAGCCGGTTGACCTTCATGGACCAACTTCTCCGGGACGATGCCGCGGTCAGCCTCGAACAAGGCATCGGCCAAGGCACCCAATTCATGGACATGGGGGCAGGCTTCATGCTGTTGCGTCGGCGCTTCTGGATGGGGGCTTCGGCCAACCATTTGACCCAGCCCAACGTGAGCTTGAATCCCGACCGTCCCGAACAGCTGAGCGTGTTGTACGTCGGCCACGGCGGGGCACGCATCCACCTTGCCCGTGGGCCGCGAGGCCGATTCCAACGGGACGTCATCGTTTCTTGGAAGTACATGCAACAGGGCCAGAGCAACCAATTGGATTTGGGCATGTACTACGACATGACGCTCTTCACCCTGGGCCTCTGGTACCGGGGACTGCCCGTGCAAAAGGCGGTCGACGGCTCGCTCGACATGGATGCCTTGAGCTTCGTGTTTGGCTTCGGAAACCGTGACTTCAAGATGGGGTACAGCTACGACATCACCTTGAACAAGCTGGGCATCCTCGGCACGTCAGGGACGCACGAATTCAGCTTGAAATACCTGTGGGACGTGTCGCGGCGCAGGGATCCGCGTCCGCCTTACCATCCTTGCGTCGAGTACTGACGCGGCTCAGGGGTTGATCAACCCGATTTGGTTGACCTCGGGCTCCAGGCTCACCCCAAACTCGGCCTTCACCGACGCCATCACGTCGCACGCCAACTGCCATATTTCTGGGCCGCGCGCACCGCCCTTGTTCACCAAGACGAGTGCTTGCTTGTCGTGCACGCCGTGGGTTTCTCGGTCATGCCCCTTCCACCCTGCTTGCTCAATGAGCCAGCCCGCGGCCAACTTCACGCGGCCGTCCCATTGGGGATATTGAGGCATGGTTGGATGTTGCGCCGCAATGGACTCGGCCAAAGACGCCGGCACCGTGGGGTTTTTGAAAAACGACCCTGCATTGCCCAAGACGTCGGGATCCGGGAGCTTCGATTGGCGAATGCGAATGACCGCCTCGCTGACGTCACGATGCGTGCGACGATCGTTGGGAATGGCCGCCAATTCTTGCTCCAAGGCGCCGTAACCCATGACCAACGGGCTTTCCCTGTCGAGGTGAAAAGCCACCCTAACAATGGCCCATTTTCCCCGTTCGTTTCGCTTGAAGACGCTCTCGCGGTAGCCAAATTCACAGCTGGATGCGTCAAACCGCTTCAGGGCCCCGTCGGCGATGCGCACGGCTTCGAGCCATGCAAACCGATCCTTGATTTCCACCCCGTAGGCGCCGATGTTCTGCATTGGGCTCGCTCCCACGTTTCCAGGAATCAGCGACAAGTTTTCAAGGCCGCCCCATCCCTGTTCCAGCGTAGCCATGACAAAGGAATGCCAGCCTTCGCCAGCCCCTGCGGCCACCGTCAGCCGCCGTCCGTCGTCTTCGACCACCTCCACGCCGCCCATGGCCAAGTGAATGACCAAGGCCTCCACGTCCGCGTGAAAAAGCATGTTGCTTCCGCCACCAAGCATCATGACGTCCACCCCTTGGTCAGACGCCCAGGCCAAGGCCTCGCGCAAGGCATCCACGCTCGACACTTTGGCGTACCACCGCGCCTTTGCGGGAACCCCAAAGGTCGTCAGGGGGGACAAATCGACGTGTTCTTGGATGGTCATCGG
>MDTG01436023.1_pt1 | contig 14804 bp, 14 predicted proteins | sample 811421 | NCBI WGS metagenome assembly MDTG01 (sample SAMN05326645, study PRJNA326480) | marine metagenome | isolation source: seawater | place: Pacific Ocean: South East | collected 2011
CAAAGAATAAATACTATAAATTTAAATAAATTTTTAAAAGACAAATCAGTTCTATATATAGGGAGCAACATTGGAGCGTTATCTCTCCAATTGAGTCAAAAATTTAAAAGCTATGATAATATTGAATATAATAAGACTTTAAGCGATATAGGTGAAATAACTGCTAAATTTTTAAATTTTAATAAAATAAATTTTTATAATGAAGATTTTATTACTAAAAAAATTGAAAAAAAATATGATGTGATAATGTCTATGGCAAGTCATTCTACCTATGACAAAGGAATTAAAAATACAGATTTATATTTTCAGAAAATTTTAAAAATACTAAATAATTCAGGCATATTAATAATTGAATCCCATCATCCAGAATATGAGAGTCGAAAAAAATTTAAAAATTTAATTAATAAATTGCAAAAAAATTTATTATTATTCAAAAAAGTGAATACAAATTTAAGAATAAATATGATTATGGAAGGTTTATTTTTATTTTGAAGAAAAATTATGATTAAGTTGATAAAAGATTTTCCAATTATTTTTGAAGAAGGTCCGATCGCTAGATCATATCTTCAACTATTTAGAGTACTAGGTTTAAAAAATAAAAAAATATTATATTTATTGGATAATAATTATTATTTTAAAAGAATTTCATATTATATGCAAATTAAAAAAAATTTATATTATCCATTAAAATTTATAAAAGATAAAAAAGTAATTAATTTAATTAGACAATTTCAGGAATTTTTTGATTTTGATAAAAATTATGTATTCGAAATGTATAACAAAAAATATTTTTCTGATCTGGAAAATTTTTTTTTTATAAACAGTCATAAAGTTAACTCTAAAATATTTGTTGAAACGGTGGATGATTTGGAGGAAAAAATACTAATAAATACAAGTAAACAAATATACAAAGATTTTACACATGGAAAGCAAATTCTGCATATACATCCAGGTTTTTTACCCAAAATTAGGGGAGCAGATAGTTCTTTAAATAGTATATTACAATTTAATGAGTTGGGTGTTACATCTTTTTTCATTTCTAAATCTATAGATAATGGAGAAATAATTAATAGATCAAATTATAAGTTTCAAAAATTTAAATTTGATGTTTCAGATTATAGTATTAAGGATATATATAGAATATGGTATTCGTTTTTTGATCCTTTATTAAGAGCTAAGCACCTAAATTTTTTAATCAACAATGATAAAGAGATTGGTAATAGTCTAAAAATTAACAAGTTAGAATTTGATAATAGTAAATATTATACTTTTCTAAGCAATAAACAACTTCAAGAAGTATTTGATAAAGTATTTTTACATGTTCTATAAAATTTATAATAAATATTTATACTTTACTTTTTTATTTTTATTTCCTTGGGAGCTATTTAAAATTAACTTTTATTATGACTTAAATTTTTTAATAAAATTATTTATAGGGCTTACTATAGTTTTATCAGGATATTTTACATTAAAATTTATATTTAATATTTTAAAAATTAATGATCCAAAATTATATAAAATAATTTTTGCATTATCTTTTTGTTATTTTTTAGAGTCATCTGTAATTGAATTAGAGAGTATTCTTTACAGGATTATATTATTAATTATTATTTTTTTATTTATAATATTATTAAAAAGTAAAAGATTTATTAATTCAATATTAATTTTTAGTATTTTTTTTATTTTGTTTACATTTATTAAAGGAAATTTTATTTATTTAAAAAAAAAATTCCAAACTAATAAAATTTCATATGATTACTCTAAAAATATATATGCTAATAAAGAAAATAAAGGCCTTATATTAATTTTTTTAGATGAATTAAGTTCACTAAAATATTACGAAAATGATGATTTAGCTTTAAAAAAAGATATTAGCAAATTTAGAGATATCTTTTTAAAATATAAATTTAATTTACACAACAATACATTTTCTAATTATAGTGAAACAATTTATAGTATTCCTTCTGTTTTAAATTCATATAATGATCTAGATATTGATAAAATTTCTAAAACTCACTCTAGAAATAATATTTACATAGATTTAAAAAAAAATTTATTATTCAATAATTGGAAAAATAAAATTTATGTTTTTCAAGACTCAGCAATAAATTTCTGTGAGAAAAATATAATTAATATTTTAGAGTGTGATACTAAAGCTCATTTACCAGTCCCATCTACAAGTGAGTTTTTGGTAAAGAATTCATTTTTAAAAATTATTTATGATAAATTTTTTTATTTTATATATTTTAAAATTAAAAAATATTATCCAGAAATATTTTATGATATTTATCTCAAAAGAAACTCAAAATCTCTTTTTGATAAAACATTAGAAAAAATTTCAGAAATTTCGTTACTACATGAAAAAGATGATTTGGGATTATTTTTTGTTCATGCATTAACACCTCATACACCTTTTGTATATAGAAACGATTGTAGCTTAGGTTTTATTGATAATGATAATTTAGAATTAAATATTAAAAAAAAATTGCATGCTAATGAACTGAAATGCTTATCCAAAATATTTGATAAATTTTTTAATACATTAAAATCGAATAAACTTATTGATAATTTTGAAATAATTATTGCCAGTGATCATGGAAATCGTTTTGAAGATAACTTTATTTCTAAATACTCAACATTTTTAGGATATCGAGGCAATAAATACTTAGAGAATAAAAATATGTTGATTTCTATACAAAATTTAATTCCAAAAATAATTTATGAAGAATTTGATGAAAATTCTGAGTCGAATAATAAATTCTACAACACTGACCTTAATAAATTCATACAAATTAATTAATTAATGTTTTTATTATTTCTTCAGCAATTACTTTATATCCAGCTTTATTATAGTGATTATTAAGCCTATTAGGAAAATAATTTAAAGGATCACTCTTATCTTGGAAAATGAGAGAGTCAATATCTATAGTTTTGATATTTAAATTTGTTATTATATTTAAAATTTTTTCTTTTTTAAATTTTTCTCCATCTCCATTAGCATATCTAGAATAATCTGGTAAATATACAAAGATTAATTCTCCATTCCATTTTTTTACTTCATCTTTGGCCATAAACATTATTTTTTCGAATTGTGTAATGATACCTTGAAATTTGTTTTTTTTAAGAAATTTTCTATTAAAATTAGCTAAAATTCTTAAATTTTGAAGTTTTAATACTTCTAGTAATTTATTTTGTTTTGTAATGTTATAATCAGTTGTAACAACTTTATGATTTAAAAAGTTGATTATTTTTTTATCAATTTTATTTTGTTTTAGTATTAAATTTTGTAAAAAATTTTTATTATAATATTTTTTTAATATTGGATTATTTATTTCATCAAATAGTTCTTCAAGGTCATTTCCCTCAAAATATAACCAAAAAACTTTTTTAGGTTTATAGCTACTTCCATATTCCTTTAAAGTTGCATATTCTATTAATGGTCCATTTCCACCATATCCAAGATTTAATATTTTTTTATCAAGAGTATTTGATATATTTGATGGAATATTGTTATTTCTATTTACACATACACCTTGCGTAAATGAGTCACCAATAAATAAAATTTCAATATCTTCATCCCAAATATTGTCGTCATTATTAAATCCATACCTATCACTAAAATAATATTCTATTTTATTTGACTCATTGCAAAAAACAGTATTTTTTTTTGATAATCCACCCAAGGGGAATAGATTGTCAATATTTTTATTATCTTTGTTGTTTAGAAAATTTGAAGGGGAAAAAACCGGAAAAATATTTTTATTTTCAGAATCTTTGAAAAATTTAAATGGAGAAAACTCAACTTTATTATCTTTATCTTTAAAATTTAATGGGTCTAAAAATAATTTTTTATTAAAACTAACTAATAATTCTAAAATATAAAGTATTATAACTATACTTGTTAAGGTTAAAACATAATTTAATTTAATTCTATCATTAAAAAATAATATTATATTATTAAAAGTTAAGAATAAAAATAATATTATATAGTATTTAAAATATTCATCATTTTTTTTACCTAACCAAACAATTTCTGATTTATAATAAATATATATTAATAAAACTAATATAGACAAGGATATTAGATTTAATATTAATTTATATTTATGATTAGCCATCAAATTTTATTTGAAATACTATAAATATTTTCACCAATAAAAATAAAATCCCTCTCATGTTTAGATATAGCTTTTAAAAAATTTGAAGATATATTTTGTTTAGGCATCATCCAATCATGTATTTCGATAATAATTACAGGAAATTTTTCTATCCATTCTAAATTTTCTTGGAATAGATTTTTTTCAAATCCTTCTATATCTATTTTGATTAAAAACGGTAAGGTATTATTATCTGTGTATTTGCTAATTAATCTATTGATAGTGACAATTTCCACTGATTGACCACTTTCATTGCTTTTCTCAGTTATCCTATAAGCAAAATTACCCAAACCAGGATCTATAATATTACCAGATGTATTTTGACTTCCTACTGCACAATTTAAAAAGTCAATATCAGAATTATTATTTTTTTTAGATAATTCTAAATTATTTTTTTCAGGTTCAATACAAATAATTTTTTTATTATCAATATTTAAGTCAAAATACTTACTAGCTAGTCCAATATTTCCCCCGCAATCTAAAATTAAATTTTTTTTATTATTAGATTTATTTAAATCTAAATAATTTTTGATATCTTTAAATCTTTTGAGCCTTTTTAAATTATATTCTTCATGATAAAAAATCTGTTTTAAAGTAATGAAATCTTCCCATGTTAATATAAATATATTAAAAAAAATTTTTTTCTCTCTATCATAAAATTTTTGTTTTTTAAAAAAAGGAAAATTTATTGGAATAAACCTTTTTTTTTTAAAAAATAAATTAAAATATACAAATATAAAACTTATAATACATTTAAAAAATTTTTCTAAATTAAGATTTTTAATCATTTAACTAAACTCTCTTGGATTTTCTAACATGCACATAACATATTTTGAGCTTTTGGCATATCTTACGGGAAAATCGTTTATAAGTTTTCTAACGTGACTATCATAAGTAATCCCATATTTTAATTCTAATACTAGTTTATTAATATTAGAATAAAAAAACGGAAAGAAATTATTAAATTTTTTAAATTTTATATCTTTATCAATAGTTGACCTAATTAATTTATTAGAGGAAAATAAATATTTTCTTTCATAACTAATGAGAACTTTTGGTGATAAACTTTTATTTAATATCGTATCTCTTACAATACTAGTTAATAACTTTAAATCATTATCAGTTTTCAATACAAATTTGTCTATATTTATTTTTATTTTATTTTTTTTTGAAATTAATCCTTTTTTTATTTTGTATTCTAAAACTGGTTTACAAATAATATCATTTTTTCCATACCATCTCAGTCTTACTTTCAATCTATCTCTGTGACCTTCAAGGTTATCTTTTATACTAGTTAGATTATTATCGTCAAAATAAATACTATTTATTTTTCTATTTTCATATTGTTTTATAAAATTGAATTGAGATTTATGCAGTAGATTTATTATATAATTCAAATTATAATTTTTAAAAATCCACTTTTTTTCATAACGTAAATTATTTTTCATTTTTTAAATAATTTTTATGAGAATTTAATATAAATTGAATTGTTAAATTTTTTTCAATAAACCCTGTAACTTCCAGTTTATAACCTTTATAATTTTTAAACCATGTTTCAATTATTTGCAAAATTCCAGGATAACTTTCTTCGAATTCATTTAGATCTTTTATTTCTTTTGAAAATTTACTATTTTCCAAGACTGCAATAACTTTATTATCAGTTAAACCATCATCCTTCATACTTAACATTCCTAAAATTTTAACTCTGATGACAGATCCTTTATTAAGTCTTTTTCCAATAATCAAAACATCTATTGCATCACTATCTCCTACATCCTTAATATCTAAAAGAGTTTGAGGAAAAAAACCATAATTTCCTGGATAACCGATATAATTTATATTTCTTGGCTTCCCGTCTTTAAACTCTCTTTGTAAAACATTACCTTCAGGATTAATTTCCCATTTTTCTGTTGAGCCAGAGGGAATTTCAATAATAGCATTAAAAGTCTTGTCAGGATTTAATAAAGACACATTTTTCAATAAATTATTTTCTAAACTCAACACGTAATTATTTCCAAAACTTAAACTTTGGAGAGTTAATACTAGTAAAAAATTAAGAAATATTATTTTTATCATTTTTTAATTTAATTCAATAATGCTAAATTTTTTTTATAAATTATTTTTAGTAAATCCTCTTTTTTATTTGATATTTTTTGATTATTAATAATAATTTCAGATTCAAAATCTGTAATTGCAAAAATTTTTGAATTATCTACTTTTATATTATTTCCAACTATTTTACTTTTATTATATTCATTTTTTTTTATGTAGGCAGCAAGAGCTAATTTTATATTCTTAAAATTTAAATTATTTATTTTAGTAACAGACTCATCTTTACTAACAATTCCAACAAAAGCATCTGAAGCTGAAATATTTTCAATATTTACGGTCGATCTTTCACCAATACTTATTAGTTTATCACCCACATTATCCAAATTAATATTTTTAACAGTTGCAACAGATCCTGAAAAATCAATTGCATCATTACCAATATTATCAAAGGAGGTATTAGAAATTTCACCAATACCAAAATCAATATCTATACTATCCGAACAATTTTCTTTAAATTTTGAATTTATAACTTTAAAATTACTTGAAACGACATTTAAAGCATCTTCTGAACAAATTTTATTGAAATAAACTTTGTTTAGCTCAACATCGGATTTAAAAAAATTAATTGATCCCATCAAGCTATAATTCAAATTATGTAAAATTTCTTTACCTGGATTTAAATAAATTTTTTCAAAATAAGTATTATTATTTTTATATGTTGAGATTGTTGTTAGATAATTTTCTGAATTTTCATAAAAAAAAGGTTTTTTTAATCCACTTAAGTATTCAAACTTTACATTTTTGAAAAATGATTTTTTTTTGACATTATTAAAATATATGCCACCTCCAAAATTTTCTCTTAAACCAGAAATTTGTATTATGTTTTCACTACCATTAGCGATCCATGGTGAATTTGAGAAAATGATTGCATTATTAATTAAATTAATTTTATATCCTGGTAAAATATTTACAACGTATCCAGCAGGAATGACAATATTTTTATCTATCAATGTAACTCTATTTTTTAATTTAAGTTTCTTTCCTTCTATAAAAAATTTTTTTTTGTACTCATTTGGATCTAGTTTAGTTAAATTTTTAATACTAGTGCCTAAATTTATTTTTTTTGTTAAGATTTTACCATACTGATCTCGAAAAATTACTTCTTTACAAACTAATAAATCATTTTTCTTAAAATTTTTGATATTTATAAATTTTTTACTTTCAATATATTTTTCATTAAATGAAAATATTTCGTAGCTTTCTTTTTTATTATTTTTGCAATTTATAGCACTAATTTTTAACAAATTATTATTTATAGATAAATTTGAAATTTTTAATTTATCCTTATTCTGTTCGATAGTTATTTTACTAAGGTCTATTTTATATTTATTTTGTAAATCATTAGCTCTTTTATAAATATCCTCTTTTGAAAAGTAATAAATACCCGGACCATAAAAATAATTATGATCAACGAAAAAAAAATCTCCATAAATTAAACTATTTATTTTTTTAATTTCTTCTTGCTTAATTTTAAAAAATTCATCTAAATATTCTTTTGATGAAAATTTAAGTACATTTGTTTGGTAAGATTTAAAAAACTTAGAATTAATAGAACCATCATAATTAAAAAAGATTTTATATAAAAAGAAATCTCCTGTAAGAGAGTTACTCATTTCTTTACATTTTAACAAATCCTTTGAGCATTTATTTGCAGAGTCAAAAGCAGTAAGAATTGGTAAATTTAACCAATCTTTTATTGCATTGTTAAAATTAGGAACAGCTCTATGCGCATCATATCCAATAGGTTCAAACAATGCAGAAACTGGATTATAAAAAAATTTTACACTTTTTGGTGCAGTTGCATGGTTATAATAATTTAAATCAGTTAAAGCTAGAAATTCAGACCATCTTTCAATATCAAAAACTTCGTCTAATTTAATTTTTCCATCTCTAAATTCTTCTAATTTTTTTCTTGCATTAATTGTAAAATTTATATTCTCGTCGTTAAGCCAGAATCCCTTATTATATACCTCAAATTTAGCTTGATGAAAAAGCACACTATATTCCTCATGCAGAGAAAATATAGGACCATTTCTTCTATTATTTCTTTCTAAAAGAATTTTATCAAATCCTTCTTCTACAGCATAAAGACTTGGTTTCGATCCATTAATACTCAGTTCAATAAATTTATATTTTATTTTAATTAAGTCTGTTTGACCTATGAGTTCATGAAATAGCCACTCATGAGCATAATTTCTCACTCTTGGTTTTTGAAGTGAAAATTTTCTCAAACCAAATATTTTTTTTTCACCATTTATTTTAATTTTGTAAGAAAGGTTTTTTTTTTCATTATAATGAATTTTTCTAGCGCCTTTTAATCTTACATCGCTATCATACTTAACTCCTAAGTAATCAATTTTTGAACTTACTTCACTAAAATTAATTGACCAGCCTCTGTTTTTTAATGCCTTATCTCTTTGATTTTCTAGGTTAATTATATTTTCAAATGAAATATTTAAATTTAATTTTTCTATATCATAGAAATTACTTTTTAAACTAAGTAACAAAATTTGTGGTAAATATATGTAGTTATATACTGAGCTTATATGCAATCTATTAAAAAATTCATTTTTATAATTTTTCCAATATCCAGTATTGAAAAAAAGTAAAGATACTGAACTAATTACAAATATAGATATAAAAAAGTAAATCTTATAAAAAAGAAAAATATTATTTTTTTTACTTTTTTTATAAATATTTTTAATTTTCATTCGAAAATGAATTAAATAGAGTTAATATCGTTTCTCGATACTATAACTTTAAAATTTTTACTTTCTATCTTGCTCACTAAAGAGTTTAGTTTATTAAAATTAGATATTAATAAATCAAAATTTATTGTCGTATTTTCCCTAGTTTTTGTCATTGATATTAAATCCAATTTTTTCGCAACTTTCTTGATATCTACAATTACTTCATCAATTTCTTTCTCACTTACATTCTTATCTTTTGATATAGCCATATTTAAAACTTCTGAAAATTTATTTTTTTCTCCATAAAATTTTGAGTAAATTAAAATAACTAATAATGAAAATATTATTCCCACTAAAACAATTTTAATCTGTCCCGCTCCACACCCTAAACCTATTGCAATTATCAGAAATAAGTAAATAAGTTCTTCAGGTTCTTTAATTGCTGCTCTAAATCTTACTATCGATAGAGCACCAACTAAACCTAGAGATAATGCTAATGATGATTTAACAATCGTTATAACTATAGTAGTTGTGATGCCAAGAACTACAAAATTTTTAGAAAAATCATATTTATTTGATAATGTTGATGAAAATTTAATATAAAAAAGTTGAACAAAGAAGCTTAAAATAGCAGCAAAGATAAGATTAATTACAAAACTTTCTAAATCTACAATAAGATTTTCTTCTAAAAAAAAATTTAAATCATTTTTGTTCATATTATTTTTTGAAAATTAAACTAATTAACCTTTTATAGAAAATTCTAGAAAAAATTAAATAACTTATTATTCTAATAAAACCCCATAAATCTAGATCTTTTATTACTTTTTTTAGACCTGGTATTAAAGCTCTAGATAAAAGTTCTTTTTTATATGTTTTAAAATAAGAAATTCCTTTTGCATCTATGATTATTTTTTTATGCTTATTGGTAAAGTAATTTATTGATTTAATTCTTGTTTTATAATCCCTCGACATTTGGTTTGGATTGTAATCTTCAATGGTTACAAGAAATTCATTTATAAAATCAATTTTAAGATTTGACTGCGTTATTCTAATCCACAAGTCATGATCATGTGTTCCTATCATTTTTTCATCAAAACCATCAATGCTTAAAAACGAAGTTCTCTTAAATAAAAAAGTTGATGGATTTGGACACGACCATCTCCTCATAAGTAGATCAAAGATTTCCTTTTTATCTCTAGAGAATTTCTGTGAATTTTTTTTTTTATTAATAAAATAATTACAATATACAAAATCAAGATTATTTTTTTTAGCAATATTAATTTGCTTTTCTAGTTTGCTCTCATGCCATAAGTCATCTGTCTCCAAAATAGCAATATATTTAGAAGTTGATTTTTTTATACCAATATTACATGAATAGGATGGACCCATGTTTTTTTCATTTCTTATTAATATAATTTTAAAACTATAATTTGGAAAATTATCTATTTTTTCTATCGAACTATCATCAATTATAATTACATTCTTCGGTTTAAGTGATTGTGACTCTATACTATCTAAGGCATTAATTAAAAGATTATAACGTTCTTTAACAGGTATAATAACATCTATAGTATTTAAATTACTCATAATTTAATTATATAATTTAATTATCAAATATTCAGATATTATTTGCTTAATTAAGATCAATTATATATTTATATTTTTAATATATTATGATTGTAGGACTTATTCCATCAAGATTAGATTCAAAAAGACTTAAAAAAAAACCTCTTCTTGAAATAAATAATCTCCCAATAATAGTTCACACTTTTAAGAGAGCTAATTTATCAAAAAAATTAGACAAGCTTATTGTATGTACGGACAGCAAATTAATTCAAAAAATAGTTAGAAAGCACGGCGGTAATGCACTTTTAACTTCAAAAAAACACAAAAATGGCACCGAAAGAATAAACGAAATTTCAAAAAAAATTAAAGCTAGCTTAATAATTGATATTCAGGGGGATGAACCTCTTCTTGATCCAAATCACATTGATAAAGTTATAGAATTTCACAAAAAAAATCTTCATTTTGATATTGTTCTTCCAACTTTGAAATTTAAAAATCCTGATCAAAAAAATATAGTTAAAGTTGTTTCAGATAAATTAAATAAAGTTTTGTATCTTAGTAGATCAACAATTCCCTATAGTTTTAAGAAAAAACCAAAATTTTATAATAAACATTTATCAATTATTTCTTTTAAACCTGAAGCATTAAAAAAATATTGTATGTACAAAGAGTCATATTTAGAAAAAATAGAAGGTGTAGAATTATTAAGAGCCTTAGAAAATAATTTATCAATTGGAACTTTTTCAATAAGATCTAATACATTTTCTATTGATATAAAAGAGGACTATTTAAGAGCAATACAGGCATTTAAAAAAGATAAATATAGAAATGCCTATTAAAAAAAAAATTATAATTTTTGATTTAGATGGTGTTTTAATTGACTCGATTAAAAATATGGAGGTTTCATGGGACCAAGTAATGTTTAGATATGGTCTAAATATTAAATTTGTAGAATATAAAAAATATATTGGTTTACCGTTTGATTTAATAACAAAAAAACTAAAAATAAAAAAAAATAGAGAAGATATAAAAAAAAGTTATAGTTTTTACTCAAAAAAATTTTTTAAAAAAATTAAACTTTATCCAAATACAAAAAATGTATTAAAATATTTATCAAAAAAAAATTATATAACAGCACTTGTAACGTCAAAAGATAGTATTAGAGCAAAAAAAATTATTTCATTATTCAATTTAAAATTTAAATATATATTTACTCCTAATAATTCGATAAGACCAAAGCCATATCCACATCAAATTTATAAGATAATAGAATTAGAAAATGCCCAAAAAAAAAACTGTTATTATGTGGGAGATATGAATATTGATGCAAAATTTGCTAAAAATGCAGGTATAAATTTTATATTTGCCGATTATGGATATGAAACTAAAAAAAATAAATCAAAATTTAAAATCAAAAAAATTGAACAATTAAAAAAATTCTTTTGATGACAACTAATGTATTAATATTGGGCTCTAAACCTCCACCCAAAATACCAAAAATAGATTTTCAAGAAATTTTTTCCTCAAATGGAAGTGCTGAATTAGCTAAAATTTATAACCTTAATTTTAAATCTATAGAACACACTTGCATTATAGGAGCAAAATCATTTAGTAAATTAAATCATATAAAATCAAGAGTTATAGATGCTGAACCAGATAATATAGTAATTAGAGACTATGAAAAAGTTTACTCAAATATATCAAATGTGTTTAAAAAAGATCTGAAAATTACCAAGTTTACTAAGACACAACAAATTTTATTTCAAAGAAAATTTTTTAAAAATGGAATTATTAATTTGTTTTTTGCAGAAACAAATTATGAAAAAAAATTATTAAATAAAATAAAACATATTTTGAGAGGTTTTTTTTTAAACGGTTTTATGGGCGTATCAACAGGTTTTTTTGCAATTTTGTATGCTGCGCATAAATATCCTCATTCAAATTTAATTTTATCTGGCTTAGGATTCGAGGGAGGTGAACATTATTATAATGAAGGTAAAATGACTAGTAACAGAGGAAATGTTGATAGATACTTATTTAAATTTTTAAATGTTCAAGTAAAGAATAGAATTTATATTTTTGATAACGAAATCTCAAAAAAACTAAATGTAAAAAATTTAGAAGCTGAACAAATAATATTAAGATAGTTATTAAATGAATACATTCTTAGAATTTATTGGTTATCCAGGATCAGGAAAAACTTTTTATAGTCAAAAATTAAAAGAGTACTTAAAAAAAAAAAAATTAAGATTAATTAAAGCGGATAATTATTTTTTTGATTATTATTCATCAGGTATTATCAATAAATTAATTTATAAAAATTATTATCAATATAAAAAAAATAAAAAATTTGAGTCAAAAATATTATTCAAAAAGCAATATAAATATCTGAATAATCAGTTAGATAAATCAATCAAAAAAAATCAATTAAAACTGCCAATTAAAAATTTTGGTGATTTACTTGACTTAACTGACTTAAACAAAGAATCTAAAAAAAGTGCTTTAAATAATTTTAAGATAGATTTATGTACCTTTTTTTTAAAACAAAGAAAAAAAAAATATTTGATCTATAATGATGAAGGCCTTGTTCAAAAAGTTTACCAGTCATATAAAAATGATATCAAAATAAATAAATTGAATAAAGAAATTAACAAATATCTAAGCTCTATACCCATAGCTAATATAAATATTATAATCAATACAAATTTTGATAAATCTATTAAAAACTCTGAAAAAAGAGAAAAAGGATTTAAGTATAATATTAAAGGTATAGATGAAACAAAAAAAAAATTTCAACTAATAAATTTAATTATAAAAAAAAATTTAAGAAATAGAACTAAAATATTTATTATAAAAAACAAAATATCTCTAGATAAACAAATAAAAGGTCTAATAAATTATTTATGAAAGTATTACATGTTGGGTATTCGGATACTTTGGGGGGTGCCTCTATTGCAATGATGAGACTTCACAACTCTCTCAAGAGCTCTGGTTTGGACTCTAAAGTATTGGTTGGTCAAAAATTATCATTTGATGATGACGTTATAGGACCCGACAAAGAACATGAAAAATTTTTATATGAACTTAAAATTAAGTTAGCCAGACAAAAAAAATATATTTATAAACATGATGGAAAGTTCTCTCATTCACTCAACATATTTAATTCTCAAATTCTTCAAAAGATAGATAAAATTAAGCCTGATATTGTTAACTTGCACTGGATTAATAATGAATTAATCTCAATAAAACAAATCGCAAAAATAAAATTTCCAGTTATATGGACTTTTAATGATATGTGGCCAATGTGTGGAGGAGAACACTATTCAGACGATGATAGATTTAAATTTGGATATGATACTACGCCAAAAAGCACTAGAGAAAGTGGGATAGATTTAAACCGTTATTTGTGGAATTTAAAAAAACATTATTGGGGGGACAATATCAAACTCATCATTTGTATAAGTAATTGGTTAAAAGAAAAAACTAGAGAGAGCAAATTATTCCGTAATTATAAAACTGAATATGCGCCATGTACTTTAGATAATAATAAATGGATACCTGTTGAAAAAAATAAAGCTAGAAAAAATTTAAATTTGCCTTTTAATAAAAAAATCTTACTTTTTATGTCAACTAATGGGTCAAAGGATTTAAGAAAAGGTTTTTTATATATTAAAAATTACTTAGAAAATTTATCAGATAAAAAAGAGGAAATATTACTTCTTAATGTAGGAAAAGATAATTTAATAAAAATAAAAGATCTAGAAATAATTAACATAAATGAAAACTTTAATGGCATGTCTGAAAAATTAAAATTATACTATTCTGCATCAGATATCTTAGTTGCTCCTAGTATTTTAGAGGCATTTGGACAAGTTGCTATTGAAGCTTCAGCTTGCGGGATCCCAAGTATAGGTTTTAAGAATACTGGTCTCACTGATGCTATTAAACATAAAGAAACAGGTTATCTAGCAAAATTTATGGATCAAGGTGATTTTAACAATGGTTTGAATTGGTTGATAGATAAGTTAGAAAAAAATGAAAAATATTTTTACAATAATTGTTTAAAGTTTGTTGAAAATGAATTTTCACCAAATATAGTTTCAAAAAAATACATAGATTTTTATGAAGATATTTTAAATGAAAATAGATAAAAAATTAACAGCAGTTATTTTGATAGGCGGACGGGGTTCAAGGTTCTCTAAAATCAATGAGTCACCTAAACAATTGATGATTTTAAATAAAAGATCGTTATTAGAAAATCAAATGAAATATTTCATTA
>MDTG01001001.1_pt1 | contig 14803 bp, 14 predicted proteins | sample 811421 | NCBI WGS metagenome assembly MDTG01 (sample SAMN05326645, study PRJNA326480) | marine metagenome | isolation source: seawater | place: Pacific Ocean: South East | collected 2011
CCACGTCATCCGCGTGGGCACCCGGCCGAGCAGGCCTTCGGCGGTGATCCGCATGATCGTGCAGTCGGGCTCGCCCTTCTCGAACTTCCACTGGGGAAAGAGCAGGTGGCTGGTGAGGTCGAGCGGCCGGACGGTGGTGCCGTCGGGAAGCGTGACCGGTTCCGCGCCGAACAGCCCGAGGTGACGCATCACCCGCATCAGTTCGATGTGTCCCGGGAACCGCATCGTCTTCTCGACCATGTCGGGGACGTCGAGGGTGTCGGCGAGCGACCGGAGTCCGTCGGTGAGGAAGGTCTCGAGGGTGCCGACGCCCTCGAAGTCGACGAGCTCGGGTTCGGCGAGCGCCTCCTTCCAGACGATCTCGCCCTTCTCGACCACCCGGACCGGACGCACGTACTCCTCGAGCACGTCGCCGGGTGACCAGCTCGCCTTGTACTCCCAAGGCCAGTGCCGATGTCGCGGCAGGCCCCCGACCAGGATCTCGAGTCGATCGCAGCGATCCAGCTTCCTGGCCCCGTACCCGCAGAGCATGTTGCTCATGCCGGGAGCCACGCCGATGTCGACGACGACCGAGAGCCGCTTCTTCTTCGCACGATCCGCGAGGTGAAGATTTTCCTCCGACATGAAGGAGATGTCGACGTAGTGCCGGCCGACGTCGATCACCGTCTCCAGCGCATTCATGCCGAGTCCGCTGGGAAGGGCCCCCACCACGAGGTCGGCGTCCGCGACGGCTCTCGCGATCTCGCCGGAATCGGACAGATCGGTTTCGACCGTCTCGATCGGTCGATCGGCGCGGCGAACGCAGTTCTTCAGGGAGTCCTTGCTCGCATCCGCCACCGTCACCCGCATGCCCCGGCTGGCGGCGAGGTCGCTGGCGATGACGGAGCCGATCAGGCCTCCGCCCAGCACCACGACGTTGGTCGCGTCGGAGGATCCTCGGCTCGTCTTTCGCCTGGTCTTCTTCTTCTTCTTCCCGGTCTTCGTCTTCGTGGAGGGCATGGTGTCGGATCCTCGCGAGCCGTCCACGGTCGACGTCTCGGCAGTCGTCGGGGGGAGGCCGGCGTCGGAGGCGTCCGGCCGATGTCTCAGCGGGCGTCGCGATCCAGGACCGAGTAGAACTCGCGCTCGCCGCGGCCTCGCAGCGGGTAGTCCTTCCGGAGCGGGTGGGCCGGGAAGTCCTTCCAGAGCAGGATCCTGCGGAGGTCCGGATGATTTCGGAACCGGATCCCGAACATGTCGAAGACCTCCCGCTCCATCCATTCGGCACCCGCCCAGATGTCGCAGACGCTGTCCACCACCAGGCCGGGGTCCTCGACGATCCCCTCCGTGTCGATCGTCGGGTCGAGCCAGGTCTTGACCGTGAGCCGGCGTCCCGTGGTGTGGCTCAGGAGACACCAGATGACCCCGAATCTCGCGGGGGTGTCCACCACGTAGTCGAGATAATCCGCGGCGGTCACGTCGGAGAGGAACTCGTAGGAACAGTCCGCGTCGTCGCGCAGGAACCGAAGGACGTCGTGGGTCCGGTCCGCGGGGACGATCAGGCTGGTCATGCCGCGGAACTCCGTCGCCTGGAAGCGGACGTCGGCGAAGGCGGCCTTCACGCGGGGCAGGTCGGGATGATCGAGGTTCGGCTGGCTGGGGGTCGGCACGAGCTTGCTCCGGGGCCGGTCCGTCGGAAGACGATCGCCACGACATGGTAGCACTCGCCATGCCGAGGACGTGTTCCAATTCAGTGGCGGAAGTGTCGAATCCCGGTGAGGAGGCAGGTCACGCCTCGTCGTTCACAGAGTTCGAACGTCTCCTCGTCCCGTTTCGACCCACCGGGGTGGATCAGGCACGTGACACCCGCGTCGATGAGGATCTCGGGTCCGTCCGGGAACGGGAAGAACGCGTCGCTGGCGGCGATGACGGGCCCGCTCCCGGCGAGCCCCGCGAGATCGCCGGCCTTCTCCACCGCGAGTCGGCAGGCGGCCACCCGATCCATCTGCCCCGCGCCGGCGCCGAGGAGCCGGTCCGGAGTCGCGATGCAGATCGCGTTGGACTTCAGCTGCTTGACGACCGTCCAGGCCAGCCCGGCCGCGGTGCGGACCGCGTCGTCCGCGACGGGTCCCGCGGTCTGGCGGAGGTCGGAGGCGGAGAAGGGGTGGGTGTCCCGCTCCTGCGCGAGGAGACCGCCGGGGATCGATCGAAGTGAAAGGCCTTCGCGGCCTTCGTCGTCGAGTGCGCCGACCGCGAGCAACCGACAGTTCTTCCAGCGTTCGGCCAGCAGCTCGGCCGCGTCCTCGTCGAACGAGGAAGCGAGCACGACTTCGAGGAACCGGCCTCCCTCCGCGATCTTCGATGCGGTGGAACGATCCACGTTGCCGCTCAGGGCGACGATCCCGCCGAAGGCGGCGAGCGGATCACCGGCGTAGGCGCGGTCGAACGCCTCCGCGAGATCCTCGCCGACCGCGGCGCCGCAAGGGTTGGTGTGCTTGATCACCGCGGCGGCGGGACGATCGGGATCGACGTCGTGCAGGTCCTGCACGAGCTCGAGGGCGCTCGCCGCGTCGAGCAGGTTGTTGTAGGAGAGCGGCTTCCCGGAAAGCTGTCGGGCGTTCGTCACGCTCGGTCCCTGGAAGTCCGGATCGCGGTAGACCGCCCCGGCCTGGTGGGGGTTCTCGCCGTATCGAAGCCCGCGCTGGCCCACGAAGTTGAGCCGGAGGACGCTGGGAAAGCGTGCGGACGACGTCCCGCTCATCCAGGCCGCGATCGTCGCGTCGTACTCCGCCGTCCGGGCGAACGCGGTGGTCGCGAAGTCACGTCGCAGCTGGGCGGAGGTGCATCCGTCGTGGGCGTCGAGTTCGTTGATCACCCGGTCGTACTGGGTGGGATTGGTGATGACCGTGACGAAGCCGTGGTTCTTCGCCGCGGAACGGACCATCGAAGGTCCGCCGATGTCGATCTGCTCGATGGCCTCCTCGTCCGCGACGCCGTCCTGCCGAATCGTCTGCTCGAACGGGTAGAGGTTCACGCAGACGATGTCGATCGGAAGGATCCCGTGGTCCTCCATCGCCTGCAGGTGCGATTCCTGATCGCGGCACGCGAGGATTCCGCCGTGGACCGCGGGATGGAGCGTCTTCACGCGGCCGTCCATCATCTCGGGGAATCCGGTGAGGTCGTCGACCGCGACCGGCGCGAGTCCTGCGGCGCTCAGTGCGCGATGCGTCCCGCCGGTCGAAACGATCTCGATGCCTCGGTCCATCAGGCCCTTCGCGAAGGGAATGAGATCGGTCTTGTCGCTGACCGAGATCAGGGCGCGGCGGATGGGAACGAGATCGGGCATGGATGAGGGGTCCGGAAGGTGAGGCGGATCGCCGACCGGTCGGGTGACGCCGCCGGCGATCCGGTTTCGGCTTCGGATCGGTTTCGAGGATCAGCCGATCGGATCGAGGCGGACGACGCGTCCGTCTCCGGCGACCGCGAAGATCGTCTCGCCGTCCATCGAGAGCATCTCGATCTGCGGAAGCGGCATGGTCCTGGTCACCGCGCCCTGCGAGACGTCGACCAGACGCAGCATCCGGGCATCGGCGTCCCAGAGGGCGACGTCTCCGTTGATCCGGCCGATGGAACGGCCGCTCACGCCGGGAAGGGTCCAGACCTTGCGACCTTCCACGGCGTTGGTCGGATCGGCCTCGAGGCAGACCAGTCCCTCGCTGGGGACCCACTGGAGCACCCGGCCGCCGTCGACGTCGACGTAGGTCGGCGGCTCGGTGAGCGGGCTCTCCGTGAAGTACCGCCAGGACGTGGCACCACTGCGGGCGTCGAACGCCCAGAGGTACTGGTCCTTGCCGGCCGCGAAGACCTTGCCGCCGCCCGCGGCGAGTGGGGCGGTCACGCCGTCGAAGAGGCGTTCCCCCCAGATGCGGCCGGCGGACTTCGCGTCGAGCATGAGGAACGTGCCACCCTCGCTCGCGGCGGCGATTCCGTTGTCTCCCACGAGGATGGGGCTCGAGACCATGGGGCCCTTCAGCTGATTGGCTCGCCACGCCTGTCCGACGGTGAACTGGTGCCAGACCACCTGGCCCATCCGGCTCCCGAAGATCAGGTACTTGCCGTAGCGGATCACGTCCGTCGAGGGGATGCGCTCCAGATCCTGGCGATCGACGACGGCGCCCGTCTTGTGGTCGACGACGTACACCACCGGATCCGAAGTCACGTAGATCCGGTCGTCGTCGTTCTGCCCGAACGGCTGGCCGCCCGCGCGGGGGATGCCGGCGGTGACGCCCCAGACCGCATCGAGCGGGTCCGCCGCGATCGTGGTCCAGACCTGCGATCCGGAGCCGCTGTCGATCCGGGTCAGCCGGTTCCGATCGCTGAGCACGTAGACGTCATCGTCCACGAGGTCGATCCGCTTCGGCTCGTCTCCCGTCGATGTCTGCCAGGCGATGCGATAGTCGATCGCGGCGGCCGGGGAGGGACCGAAGGCGTACTTCCGGTCGAGGGTGGCCTTGCGAGCGGCCAGTGCATCGTCGCGGTCGTCGGCGGATGCGGCCGAGATCGGGGTCACGGCGGCGACGAGGGCGACGAGGGCGAGGTTTCGGACTTGGTGACGCACTGCGGACATCGGTATCTCCAGTTGGCCGGACGCGGTCGGCGACGGCCTCGCGCGGTGCGACAGTGTATCGAGACGGCGGCATCCCTTCATGCCCGGAACGGGGCCCCGGACGGCGACATCGGCTTCCGATCGGTCTCCAGGCTGGATTTCGTCGGGCTCGATCGGAAGGTTCCCGGGCCGGGAGAGGGCGACGGAGCCGTGGTGGGGCTACCCTCGAGGCATGTTCACCGGACTCATCCAGGCGCTCGGCACCGTTTCGGAGGTTCACGAGATCCCGACCGGACGCCGTCTGTCGATCGACGCTTCGGACTGGGATCACCGGCCGGAGGACGGGGCGTCGATCGCCGTCGACGGGTGCTGCCTCACGGTCGTCGAGTCGTCCGACGGACGTCACGTCTTCGACGTGATCCACCGTTCCCTCGAAATGACCACGCTCGGCGGACTCGCGGTCGACGATCGGGTGAATCTCGAGCACGCGGCGACGATGGAAACGCTGCTCGGCGGTCATCTCGTCCAGGGCCACGTCGATGGGACGGGGGTGGTTCTCGAGATCGACGACGGCGACGACTGGCGTGTTCGCATCGAGGCGCCGCCGGGCGTTCGGGAGCATCTCGTGGATCGTGGGTCGATCACCGTCGACGGGGTGTCGCTCACCGTCGCAAGGACCATCCGTGCCGGTGGGGAGGGGACCGAGGTGACCGGCCTCGAGATCGCGCTCATTCCCGAGACCCTCGAACGGACCACGTTGCGCGACTTCGTGATCGGCGACCGCGTCAACCTCGAGGCGGACGCCTTCGCGAAGATGGTCGCCGCCCACGTGGATCGGATGCTCGCCGAACGCGGCCGTTCCTGACGCGCCTCGAGGATCGATCAGCGTTGACCGGTTCCCGGAGGCGCGAACGCATCCGGGAGTTCGTCTTCGGACGCCTCGCCGAGCATCTCGAGTCGGTCCGCGTCGATCAGGATTCGATCACCCGCCTCGATGCCGAGGCTCTCGAAGGTTCCGGGGGCGAGTTCGATCACGAACTGTGCCGGATACAGGCTGGGATAGCCCGGCAGTCGCGACCGGTAGTCGAGTTCGTCCTCCTCCGGTCCTCGTGGTGGTTCCGCTCGCATGGTGTGCACGGCGGTGACGTATCCGATCGGATCGAGATACGCGATGTCGATGTCCATCAGGCAGTCGTACATCCAGAACCGCTGCGGCGCCGGACCCGGAAAGGCGAACAGCATCCCCTCCGCGGGCCCGAGCGTCCTCCGCCCACCGAGACCGAGGCGACGGCTCGCCTGCGTCAGCGCCAGTTCGAGCTTGAAGGTCCGATCTCCGATCCGGACGGTCTCGATCCCACCGTCCACCGGGCCGGCGACCGGCTCGCATCCCGCGAGGGCGATCAACGCCCCGACCAGGCCGGCCCGGATCGATCGCTCGACGGGGATGTGGAATCGGCCGGCGTCGTTCAGGGTTCCAAGAGCCATCGTCGGTCCTCCTTCGTGAATCGAAGCGGTTCGGTCGCCTCCCGGGACACCATCCTCCGGAGCGCATCCTCATCGAGCAAGTCCGCGAACGCCGCCGCGGTGATCGATCGCGTAGTTCCGGACATGCCGCTCCATCGTGCCATGAGGCCGATGATCCGGTCCGGCCGGACGCCCGCGGCCCGAAGCGCCTCGACGCCCGTGTCGCCGTCGCGCTTGGCGAGGCGGCGGCCGGACTCGTCGTGGACGATCGGAAGATGCCACCACCTCGGTCGCGTCTCGAACCGGAGATCCGCGTGGAGGCGCTGCTGGCGTGCGGCGCTGGGAAGCAGGTCGGCGCCCCGGATCACGTCCGTCACCCCCTGTCGGTGATCGTCGACGACCACCGCCAACTGGTAGGCGGGGCGGCCGGCCTTGGTCCAGACGATCTGGTCGCCGACCTCCGACGAGGGATCGAATCGGTGCGTTCCGAGCAGCTCGTCTTCGACGATCTCCGGACCGGGCCGCGTGATCGCGCGGAAGTTCGTGTCGCTTCCATCGAAACGCCAGGCGCGTTCGTCGTCCGGCCTGAGCTCCGCGGGGAACCGGACCTCGCCCCCGCCGTGCGGGGCCCCGGCCGCCTCGCGGACCGCCCGGCGACTCAGACTCGACGAGAAGACGAGGCGTCTCGACTCCAGGCGACGCATGGCGTTGTGGTACGGATCGAGGTGCTCGGACTGTCGCGTCGCATCCTCGTCCCAGTCGATTCCAAGCCATCGAAGGGAGTCTTCGATCGCATCGCAGGCGTCGCCGGACGCGCGAGACGCATCGAGATCCTCGTGACGGAGGAGGACCCTCCAGCCGGCTCGCCTGCCGATGGCCCATGCGAGCAGCAGCGAGCGGACGTTTCCGAGGTGCAGGTCGCCGGTCGGGCTCGGGGCGAGCCGGGTCGTCCGCGTCGAACCTGGGATTCCGGGATTGGCTTGGGCGTCCGCCATCGGGGGGTATAGTGACGTCTTCGGCGGGTCGGGGGTGCGGGCACTCCCCGGGGAGGAACCCGATTCAACAGGCGAGAAGGCCCTCGACCCCCGTCCGGGTCCTCGGAGGCAGTGGAAAGATCATGGTCGAGAAACTCACGGATGTGGAAATCGAGGCAGCCCTCGTCGAACGACCCGAGTGGTCGCTCAGCGGCGACTCCATTCAGCGGACCTTCACCTTCGGCGACTTCCTGGGGTCGATCGACTTCGTGAACCGGATCGGCGCGAGGGCGGAGGAGGTCCAGCACCACCCCGACATCCTGATCCGATACGCGAAGGTCACCCTGACCCTTTCGACGCACGACGCCGGTGGGATCTCCGCCAAGGACTTCGCCTTCGCCGGGGACTGCGATCGTCTCTACGCGGACTGAGGCGGACTGAGGCGGACTGAGTCAACCCCACGCGGGATCATCCACCGAGTTCGTGGCGGACGAGGGCCGCACGCCGTCTCCGGGTCCGCTCGTCATCGAGCATTCGATCCTCTCCGACCGGTTCCAGCGCCGTGTCGTCGATGCTGTCGGGTCGGACGCAACGAAGATGCGCGGGCTGGACCTCGAGGAACAGGCGCTGGACGGTGCCCAGCGGAACGTCGGGCAGCAGTCCCAGCGAGATGCCGAGCCTGACCCGGCTGAGGTGCTTCATCGATTCCTCGATCGCGAGGAGCCGGGCCGAGCGAAGCGTCCCGAGCGCCCGGTGCACCCGGTCCTCGAGAAGGGTTGCGCTGCGTTCGACGAGGATGTCCCGCGCCATGCGTTCGTAGGCGACGATCCTCGGAACCACTTCACCGAGGAAGGTCGCGAGCAGATCGGTCTCCGAAACTCCGAGGGTGAGTTGATTGCTCACCTGGTAGAAGTCCCCGCTGCTGTCCGAGCCCTCGCCGTAGAAGCCGCGCACCGCGAGATCGAGATCGTTCGACGCCCGGCGGAGTCGTTCCAGTTCGTTGGTGAGACGGAGGCCGGGGAGGTGGAGCATCACCGAGAAGCGGATCGCGGTGCCGACGTTCGTCGGGCAGGCGGTGAGATATCCCCATCGGGGGTGGACCGCGATGTCCGCGTGCTTCTCGAGCCGGCGGTCGAACTCGACGACGCGCCGCCATGCCTCCTCCAGTTCGAGGCCCGGAAGGAGCACCTGCATTCGGAGGTGGTCCTCTTCGTTCACCATCACGCTGAGTTGCTCGTCGTCCGCGATGGCGACCGCACGGGGGGAGACCGACTCGATGAACTGCTTCGAGACGAGGTGACGCTCGAAGAGCAGTCGCCGGTCCTCCGGGGTCGAGTGCTGCAGGTCGATCCAGACCAGTTCCTCGCCTCGTTCGGAGGCGAACGGCAGGCTCCGCACCAGTTGGAGGATCTCGCGTCGCTGCACGTCGCTGGCCTGGTTGACGAAGGGCAGACCCGCGAGATTCCGGGCCAGCCGGGCCCGGCTCGAGACGACCACGTCGGCGTCGGGGCCGGAGTGTTCTATCCAGGGGCCGGTCTGCTTCAGCTTCATCGGAAAGTCATCTCGTGGTGCCGTTCAACCGCCGGAATCGCCGACGGCGAGCGTGTTCAGCCGATCTCGGAGGTTCGCGGCCCGCTCGTACTGCTCGCTCGCGACCGCCCGGTCGAGTTCCTCGATCAAGCTGCGGCGAAGCGCCTGGAGATCGACCAGTTCCGAGGACTGGTCGGGGACCCGGCCGACGTGCGCGTTGGCGCCGTTCTGGCTTCGCGCCACCACCGTGTCCAACTGACGGGCGAAGGCGCCGTAGCAGTCGGGGCAGCCGAGCAGCCCGGTCTTCCGGAATCGCGCGAAGGTCGAGCCACATTCAACGCAGGCGGTGGGTCGTTCCACGCGACGGGGGGCCGGCGGATCGGCCTGGGTCGGCATCGTCGCGAACTGCGTGAGCAGATCGGTGACCGGTGCCGACTGGGGGACCTGGAATCCCGCCTCGATCGCGTGTTCGCGGCAGAGGTGGATCTCTCGGCCGGCTTCGACGTCGATCTCGTGGACCTCGGCGGGCTGATCGCATTTGTCGCACTTGGTGTTCATGCCTTCGAACACGATAGCCGCTGCGGACCCCGAAAGGCGCTCGAGCCGCGAAAGTTCGCGTCCTGACCTTCGAATCGGCTCAGGCGTCGATCGCTTCGCGGATCCGGGCGAGGGTTCCGATCAGGTCGGTCGCGACGTCGATGGGCATCACGGTGGCCCGGTCGCTTCTCGCCGAGGCCGGATCGAGATGCGTTTCGAGGAAGAGGGCCGATATTCCCGCGGCGACCGCCGCCCTGGCGAGGAGCGGCCCGCGATCCGGGCGTCCACCGCTCATCTCGCCTTCGCCTCCGGGCAGCTGGGTCGAGTGGGTGGCGTCGAAGCAGACCGGTGCGCCGAATTCCGCCGCGATCTCGCGAAGATCGCCCAGTCCGATGAAGTCCGTGACGAGCCGGTGGTAGCCGAAGAAGGTCCCCCGTTCGGTCGCCATCATCCGCCTGCATCCCGAATCCGAGAGTTTCTCGAGGACGTTGCGCATCTCGTTCGGCGCGAGGAACTGGCCCTTCTTCACCGAAACCGCTGCGCCCGTGGTGCCGCACGCGACGAGCAGGTCCGTCTGTCTGCACAGGAACGCGGGCACCTGGAGGATGTCGACGACCTCGGAGGCGGGCATCGCCTGGGCCGCTTCGTGGACGTCGGTCAGCAGGGGTACGTCGAACTCCCGGCCGATCGTCTCGAGCTGGCGCAGTCCGCCTTCGAGTCCGGGGCCGCGGTCCGACCTGATGCTCGAGCGATTCGCCTTGTCGAAGCTCGCCTTGAACACGAGCATCGCGCCGGCGTCGTCGCAGGCGCGCTTCATCCGTTCCGCGATCCCCCGGTTCACGTCGTCGGATTCCAGCACGCAGGGACCCGCGATGACGAGCAGTGGTCGTCCGGGGACGATCGGTCCGGCATCCCACCACGCGTGCAGTCGGTCCTTCGGGGCGTGGGGTTCGTCGCTCATGGTTGCACTCGCGGGTGGGCATCTGGTGGAGGAGGCGGCGGGGCGTCCGGCCGATAACCATCTGATTGCGGAACACGGACGACGCGAACAAACCAAACCGCGCGATTGAGCGTACCGGACGACAGAAGGGCTCGCATCCATCCGATGCGGAAGAAGGAAATGATTCGATCCGGTCGCGGGGTGGCCGGATCGAACCAGGAGGCCACCATGTCGACGCTGCCACGAGAACCCGAAGCATTCGGTGAACAGGTCCTTGAGATCCTCCGTCACCAGTGGCCCGATCACGAGGCGGTGCTCACCGGGCCGTTCGACCTGGTCGTCGACGGTCGGCATCTCGGCCTCGAGAATCTCTATCGAATGGTCCTCGGCGCACCGGACCGCGGCACCGAGATCGTCGAGGACTACCTCGAGAAGATCTTCGATGGCGACGAGACGGGATCCACGCCGATTCCATGGGATCTGGCGAAGACCCGCGTGATGCCGCGGATCCAGCCGGAATCGATCTTCCAGCAGCTCGATCGATCGCAGGTCGCGCACGTCCCCTGGGTCAACGGCACGGTGATCGTGTTCGTGGTCGACATGCCCCAGGTCACCGTGTCGATCACCGTCGAGCAGGTCGTCCGCTGGGGCACCAGCATGGACGAACTCGACGAGATCGCCCGCGCCAACCTCGAACGCTATTCCCCCGACCTTCAGATCCAGCTGATCGAGAGCGAGGACGGCGGCAAGGCCGCGATCCTCGGGGAACACGACGGCTACGACGCGGCACGCGTCCTCCTCGGGCGGCTTCACGAGCGTCTGGCCCCGGAGCTCGACGGGGACTTCCTCGTCGCCATGCCCTCCCGCGACATGTTCGTCGCGATGACCGCGAATCCCGAGGGGTTCGTCGAGCGGCTCCGCAAGCGCGTGGACCAGGACTACCGACGTCTTCCCTATCCGATCACCCGCGAGCTCTTCCTCGTCACGCGGGACGGCGTCGCCGGCACCGCGGCCTGATCCGACCGGCCGCGCTCACCGGCCGAGCCCGAGGAAGTTCGCCAGCAGCCGTGGACCTTCGGTGGTCAGGAAGCTCTCCGGGTGGAACTGGACGCCTTCGACCGGCGGCCCGTCGCCCGTGCGTCGGAGTCCCATCACCATGCCGTCCTCGAGCCAGGCGGAGACCTTCCAGCCCTCGGGGACCGTCGCCCGATCGACCACCAGCGAGTGGTACCGCGTGGCCTGGAAGGGGTCCGGAAGTCCTTCGAACACGCCCGTCGAATCGTGGTGGACCATCGACGTCTTCCCGTGGACCGGAACGTCGTTGCGGCGGACGACCATGCCGTGGAGGTCGCCGATGGTCTGGTGCCCCAGGCATACCCCGAGGATCGGGATCCTTCCCTGGAATCGATCGATGATCGCCGCGCTCACCCCCGCCTCCCGCGGCGTGCAGGGGCCGGGTGAGATCACGAGGTGGGTGGGTTCCAGCGCGATCGCCTCGTCCGGGGTGATCCGGTCGTTCCGGACCACTTCGACGTCGATCGACGGGTCGATCTCGCCGAAGCGCTGCACGAGGTTGAAGGTGAACGAGTCGTAGTTGTCGATGAGCAGGAGCATTCGGTTCGCTCCGATCGGATCAGGACTCGTCCTGCTCCGGCGTGAACGCGGCGCCGGGATGCATGTAGAAGTTGACCATCTCGCCCGTGGCGAAGTCGCTCGCGGACTGTCCCTCCGCCATCGCGATCCGGAAGGGGACCACGAGGTCGAGGATCACCTCGTCGGCGTCCGGATCGACCGCGATCACGGTTCCCTGCACGATCCTCGGGCGACCCTCGAGAGGCTCGATGAAGTTCCCGCCCGCCGACGTGCGGTGCATTCGAAGCGCATGACCGCGGACCCTTCCCCGGATCCGGCGCCCGGCGGGGGAGTCGAAGCCCTCGGGCACCACGAGCGAGATCCGATATCCGGTGCCCGGCACTCCGAACGTCCCCACGCCCTCCTCGAGACGGAGGAGCCTGAATTCGGCGATTTCGAGCGGGGTGTGACTGGTCAATGGAGTCGGCTCCCTGGCGGCTTCGACCGGACGAAGGCCCGGTCGGTGACGTTGATCCGCGATGATACCCCCCGAGGGATCGATGGTCGCCGGGAACCGGGATTCACTCGCCGCCCGACTGTCGCTGGTCGACCTGATCGCGATTCGTCTCCTCCGCTTCCGCGCGGACCGCGTCCCTCGCGGACTGGCGTTCGGCGAGCCGGTCCTCGGTCTCCGCGGCCCGATCCTCGCCCATCTCGTCGAGACGAGCGGTCTCCTTCGCGGAGAGGAAGGTGTACGGCGGAGGCTTCGTCGACTTCCAGTCGTCTCCCTCCGTGACCGCCCGGACCGCGGTCCGGCCGCTCCGCATCGCCGCACGGCGATCCGCCGAATCGAGATCCGGATCCTTCGGTTCGTTCGGCGGATCCGCCCGCTGCACCTGGAGGGTCCGGGTGGGGAACGCGAAGTCGATCCCCAGTTCGCCCGCGATCCGGATCATGTCGAGCATGAGTCGGTGACGCTCCCGAAGCTCGGTCTGCCAGTCCGGGGCCTCCCAGAACACGTAGACGAGGATCTCGAGCGAGCTGTCCCCGAAGCCGTTCAGCCAGACCTGGTAGTAGTCCTTGCGGGTGTAGGGGTGTTCGCGGACGAGTTCACGGATCGCTTCGCAGAACGCATCGACGCGGGCCGGCGGGGTCCCGTAGAGGATCCCGACCTTGGTCGACCATCGCCGGTATCGACGAGCGCCGTAGTTGTCCACCTTGTTGGTGATCAGGTTCGCGTTCGGAATCGTGACCAGCGAGTTGTAGAAGGTGCGGACCCGGGTGGATCGAAGTCCGACCGTCTCGACGTTCCCCTCGACGCCGTCGATGACGACCCAGTCGCCGACGTGGAACGGGCGGTCGAGGATCACCGTGACGCTTCCGAAGAGATTCTCGAGCGAGTTCTTGAAGGCGAAGGCGAAGCCGAACGAACCGATGCCGACCGCCGCGAGCAGCGGACCGAGATTCAGTCCGAGGATCGGCGCGACGTTGAGCAGCCCGAAGATGACGAGCAGGACCTTGGCGGTCTTCCGCACCATCGGGACGAGGATGTCGTCGAGCTTGTTCTCGCTGACCGCCACCTTCGCGCCGACCAGGTCGGCGAGCAGATCGATGCTTCGCCACCCCGCCCAGAGCAGGGCGAGCACGAAGGCGAACTGGGCGGCCGGTTGCAGGATGGCGAGCCCGGCGATGGGCAGTTCCAGCAGGTTGATCAGGAGCAGCCAGGTGAGCGTCGCCGCCACGACCCCGATGCTCCGGCTCGCCCGCCGGACCGCCTCGTCGTCGGGCCCGGCGTCGAGCCGCCGATTCACCGATCGGAAGGCTCTTCGCGCGATGAATCGGATCACCGTGTCGATCACGATGCCCACGAGGATGATCAGTCCGAGTCCGATCCACTGCCAGATGGCGAGGAACACGAAGCGTTCGAGCATCCAGTCCGCGCCGTGGAGATTGACCCATTCCGCGAGGTTTCGCGGTGCCGTCTGCGCCTCCTCGGCGGTGCCGGATCCCTCCCGCTTGAACGCGGCGATCGCGTCGAGCACCGCGTCGAGCTGCGCGGATGCCACGGCTTCCTTCGCGAACCGGTATCCCCCGTCGTCCCCGCGGACGATCTCCACCCGCCAGTTCCCGCCGGTCCGCTTTTCGAGGATCGTGCTCCGCTCGCGCATCGCGGGGGGCATCGCCTCGCCGGCCGGGAACACCACGGTCCGCATCTTGGCGGCGTCGGCCTCCGGGAGCGCGGCCGAGGTCGTCTCGTTCCAGCCGAGCCAGATCAGCGCAGTCCGGAAGTCCCGCACGACCCGGTCGCGGACCGCGGCGGTGGGCGGGAGCGAATCCTTCTTGAAGCAGCCGACGACGGCCGGCGTGCCCGCGGAGGAATCGGCGTCGAGCACGAATTCCAGCACCGCCCTCGGAGAGGCTTCGGCGTCCGGAATCGGCGGCGGCTTCGCGGTCGCGTCCTCCGTCGGTGGCGTCGGCATCGGCGGCGTGGCCGCGAACGCCGGTGTCGCGAGGAGCAGCGCTCCCAGAAGGACGGTCGCGATCGTCGAGCATCCTCGGGCGGTGCGGCGCCCCGCAGTCCCGTCACCGACGCCACTCCCCCGCATGGGACGCCGTCCGAGCGTCGTTCCGGTCTCTCTCTTCCGGCTGGTCATGGGGCCGACACCTTCCGCTTCCTGGTTCCGGGTGCATCGTAGATCTCGATCTCGCCTTCGCCTCGTTCGTTCACGCCGGCCCGGACGACCTGGGTGTTCCTCTGGTTCCGCACCGCGACCACCCCGCCCGGTCCGTCCTCCGCCGCGCCGGCCGCGACCGCGACGTTCCCGCCGAGGTCGAGCAGGTTGAGCAGCCCTCCGGTCGCGGCCGCGGCGAGGGCCACCGTCCGTCCGCTCGGGCCGAAGATCGAAAGGATGGCCGGGCCGTCGTTCCGGGCCTCGAGCGATCCGCCGATCGACTTCGACTCGATGCCCACCGCGATCCGGCCGCCTTCGCCGAGTCCCTCCATCGTCGCCACCACCTGCTGCCGTCGGTCGTAGACCCGGACCAGTCCGCCCTCCACGTCGCCGCCGATCTCCACGTGCGGTTCACCCTCCTCGTTCCCGAGGACGAGGCTGCCTCCGGTTCCCGTGACGACCAGCGCGCCGCAACGATCCCCATCCTCGTCGGAGATCTCCACCGCCCCCTTGCCATCGGCGTCGACGC
>MDTG01030037.1_pt1 | contig 14801 bp, 9 predicted proteins | sample 811421 | NCBI WGS metagenome assembly MDTG01 (sample SAMN05326645, study PRJNA326480) | marine metagenome | isolation source: seawater | place: Pacific Ocean: South East | collected 2011
CCACCAACAGACACAAATACGAAACGAGCACGAGATAACGCTGCGATCAGGCGTAAAGCAATTTTTGGTTGGTGGGAACATTCTCGAATGGATCTTCAACTTGCTAAACGAGCAAGGCAACTAGTTGGGTATGCAACAACTTGCACACAGCTACGGTTCAATCATCAAACTGGATGCCCAGAGTGGCATGTCAGAGATCCGCTTACAGCATATCCATCAAAGCTTTTAGGTGTAGAAGATATGCGTCCACGGGATGTTGTCTTTGGATACGAACGTTCGTTAGGTTGGCTCCGAGCACATTACCCTGACGCTGCTATCAAATTTTCTAACGATGGCAAAGTAGCCGAAGAACATCCAATTGAAATGATTGAATATGTTGATGGCGAAGAACAAGTTCTTATCGCTACACGGTCGGCAGTTTCAACTGTCACTTACGGGATACCAAGGACAACAAGTCCATTTTTGGCACAAGAGCTTGAAAGAATTCCTAATCCGTTAGGTGAAACACCTGTAGTTTTTGCGGAACGTATCAGCTTAGATGGGGCACAAGGACAGTTCGACGGCATTCTTGGTATGTATCAAATGCAAGCCCGGTTAATGGCTCTTGAAGTTATTGCTGTCCAAAAAGGTGTGTTCCCTGATACTTGGCTTGTAGGCCGAGCCGGAGAAACCCCACAAATTGTGAATCCTGCTGATGGGCTTACTGGTGAGGTTGGTGTTGTGCGTGGCGGCGATTTGCGTGATATGCAAATGCAGCCCGGTTATATGACAAACCCTGCGATTGACAGGCTTGAACGGGCACAACGTTTAACTGCTGGTATTCCCCAAGAATTTGGTGGCGAATCAACATCAAATATTCGTACAGGTCGCCGGGGAGACGCTGTGCTATCAGCGACTGTTGACTTTACAGTTCAAGAAGCGCAACGGATTATGGCTCGGTCTTTGCAAGAAGAGAACCGTATAGCTGTAGATATGGCAAAAACTTATGCTGGGCGTCGTCCACGTAGTTTTTATGTCAACTCTAAAAACGTTAAAGGTCAAGTTGACTATGTACCAAACGAAAACTTTGACTCCACTGAAAACGTTGTCTCATACAGTCAGGCAGGAGCCGATATCAACAACCTTGTTATTGGCGGAGGCCAACGTGTTGGCATGGGCACTATGTCAAAGAGATCGTTTATGTCAATAGACCCATTGATTGATGATCCAGAATTTGAGCATGACACAGTAATTGCTGAACAACTTGAAGCTGCTTTGCTTTCTGCTGTTCAAAATCAAGCTGCTGAAGGGATACTCCCACCAGCAGATTTAGCAAGAATTATGGATCTTGTTGCTCACGATAAGAAAGAACTGGCTGAAGCGGTAGAACAAGTTCAGCGAGAAGCGCAAGAACGACAAGCAGAAGAAGTTCCAGCTATGTCACCTGAAGCGCAACCCGGACTTGCATTACCCGGTATGGGGGCAGAGTCAACACCAGTTCCAGAAGAACCACAAGATTCAGCAGGGTTAGCACAACTGTTAGGGGCGTTGTAATGCCACGTAAAGGCAAAGGACAAAAAATTCAGACTGCTACAGGGCAACAATATGGTGCTGCTACTGAACAAGAAGAAATGCAGCGACAACAACCGTTACCCGAAATGCCTGCGCCTACCCAAGTGCGACCGGGTGATTTAGGGTCGCCTACTCGTATGACAGAACGTCCTGTCGAACCTGTTACTACTAGTCCTAGTGCTCAAATGATGCAAGCTCCAGAACCACAAACAAGTGAAAAACTTGCTCGTATTTTGCCTACTCTTTTGCCGTTAGCTAATTCACCTTATGTAGGTGACGATACCCGTCAAATCATAAACAAAATGATTTCTATGGTACCAACGAAAGATTTTTAATTTATGGTGGATATACCGGGGCTGGGCACTTTAGCGGGTATAGGCAAAGGCGTAGCAAACGCAACAAAAAAGTCTTTAGAGTTTGTTGTTGATATTGGAGAAGAAGTTGTCGGTATCGATGACGAATATGATGGTGTTTGGGGGACTTTGTGGGGATCGTGGGAAGATAATGTTTTAGGGGCATCAGATGGTGATGGGGTAGTCCAACACTTATTTGGTGAAGAAGGGGCTGGTGGACATTTTTTTGGGGCAATTCCTGAAGCCATACGAGAACCAACTAAAAATATTATAAATCCTGTGTTTGATGCAATGGAGTTTGCTTACAAATACGGTGTTGACCGAAACATTGGAACTCTTATAGGAGTAGGTCAACGAGGAGTAATGAACTCGTTTGATGCGTTAACAGGTCAAGGTGATATAGGTGACGTGTTTTCTGTGTTCGACCCTAATGAGTGGCGTCAAGCGTACAACATTACCGAAACACGAAGTGCAGGCCAAGCATTAGCGATGGCGTCACGGTGGATAGACCTTGATGATCCTGCTGAAGTAGAACGATTTAAAGGCACTTCTTATTACAACATGGTGTCTGGAACGTTTGATGCGTTTTCAAACATTGTTTTAGACCCATCGAATATTTTATTTGGTGTAGGCAAAGTTGGAAAAGTTTCAAAATTAGCACAAAGTACTGCTAAAAAGACACTAGGTATCGGGTATCAGACTGCGGATCAAGCTATCCGGCAATCAGGTGCGTACGCAAAATTTGATGCAGCGTTAGAAAAGTTGCGTTTTGCAGATGATTTAGATTGGTCGGAAACATATAAAAAAGGTAAAGGATTTACCGAAAATGATTACGACACAGTTGATGTTTTAACAGCACGAATTTTGTCTGAAGCACGAAACGGAAAACTAGGTGTAAACGCTAAAAGTTTTACGCCGGATCAAGCTCGCGCATTAGCTTCGTTGCCAAATAAAGCAGCTAGAGAAAAATATTTAACTCTTGCTGTTAGCGGAGGCGATAACACAGTTTTAGATGAAATGCATGAAGCTGCGGAAAAGTGGGCTTTGAGCCATCAGCAAGGTGGGTTACATCATCAGTTAGATGAAGTTAACCAACGTGTAGCTGATGGTGAGTTTGTAGCAACTGGTGATGACACTGCTAGAAATTTTTTGAACCATGAGTAACGACGGTTAGAAAATAAATTACAAAGCCAAAACCCAGAATTACCGTTTGGCGCTGCGTTATCTATTAAAGAAGAACGGTTACGTGCATTAGCTACTCGTAAAGATGTTGACCGTGGCCCTGTGACTGCGGATGAATTAAATGCACGTTATGACGCTTTAAACGATAACGAAGCTCTTGTTGATGCTGCTACAGACCAAGTACTCATTCAAAACCATCAAAGTTCTATGGAAGCGTTACCAAAAATAGGGGCATTTAATGAAGCAGGTTTAGCAGCAAGAACGTTTGTTGAAAAACTTCCTTTGTTAGGTGGTATTGCACAAACACGTATTGTGCGAGCGATCGTAGAAAAAGTTCCGCAAGGAATGATTATTTGGGATGACGCAGATCAAAGTTTTACTGCGTTTCAACGAATGTTGCGTGATGCGTCACGTATAGGTATCGATGGTATAGATGATGCATTTGTTGACCGCAAATTAGGATCATGGACTGCCACAAATGACTCTAATGAGTTAAGTCGAATATTTAATTCGACTGTTGATGAAATTAACGAAAAGATGGTAAAAAAATTTGCTGATCGTATGGAAGGCGTGGATAAAGATGAACTTATCCAAATACTTCAACGGCAGTGGAAAGCTGGAGATTCGGAGTTAAAAAACAAAGCACGTAACGCTCGAATTTATGGAAATAAAGGAATACGTATAACCACAGCGGCAGAAGGTGGAGAAACTGTTGCACGGTATATGCCAATTACTACGTCACAACTTGAAGCTGCAACGTTGGTACCTAGGTACGATCTTTACAAACAAGCGTTTACAGATAAATCGATATTTCGAGAATATGCGGGGAGAGGTTTATCTGTTACTTCTGCTGCAATAAATGGGTTTACGTCTGTTTGGAAAAAATCTGTGCTTCTTAGACCTGCATGGCCGATGCGTGTGTTGATCGATGAGTATGCTCGATCAGCCGCTCATTTGGGAACAATGGATACGTTGAAGTCAGTTATGGGTGGCATGAGTGATTTGCGTGCTAATTGGTTTAGAAAAAATGGTATAGATCTTGGACCTGATATTCAAAAACGAATGCTTGATGATCTTGGTTACACAGAATTAGATGAACTTCGTAACGCTAAAATATTTGGTTACAAAAAAGGCGTAGCCGAATTTGAACAACTTGCAAAAGGCAAAATTAAAACAAAAGATTTGTCTGGGTATGGAAAAAAACGTCTTGAAAAAAATCATGGCAATGTAGACGACGCTTTAAACCAAATTAAAAGAGACTTAAACCAACTTATCGAAGCTAACCAACCTATAAATTATTACGACTTGATTGAAGAGTTCGTAGCTAAAAAAGGTGACGAAGCTGCAACAAGTTTAGTTCGCAAAAGCATCTACGAAAACTACGGCAGAAAACGAATTAACACTCGCAGCGCTGTTGTAGGCGTAGGTGCAGGTGTAATTGCAGGCCCACTTGGGTTAGCTATTGGCGCTTTGTACAACGTCATGGCACGAAGTTCGTTACAACGGTTAGCTCAGATAGAAACTGGAAGTGCAATAGGTTTGCAACTTCGGTCTGTAGCACGTTCACAGTTAAATGATGAAATTAAAACTATTAGAGCCAGCGTAGCTGATGTAACTAATCCCACAGAGTTAGCTGCTGCTAATCAAAAAATTAAAGATTTAAGAGTTGCTTCTGATCTTTTAGAAACACAAGCGAAGCTGTTAGATAAACAACAGTTAGCAAAAGTAAATGGGATGCGCGAAGAAAACATTGAACTGTATAGCAATTTTGATAAAGCAGGCAAAATCTTGACTGATGCTGGGCTTGGGGGCGCTCATATTGGCGGTGTTTCGTATGCAAATCATTTTGGGAATACGCCACAACAAATAGCTATTTATAGAAACGCTATTTCTGCTGATAACTCTAACCGTGCGTTATGGGATTCTGCTTCGCAAGCTAACCAGAGAACACAACGACAGTTGCGTGAACCACGACAATTTGATGGAGCGGCTGGCCCTAAGCAACGTGAAGGGTTTGTACAGGCTTACAACGATACTGTGAATAGACAGTTTGTGCCTTCTACCGATCCAACGGTAGTAAACGCTTATCAAGATTTTCAACGTTTGATGTGGCAAGACAAAACAAATGACGAATTAGTTGCGTGGCTTCAATCAGGAGATGGCGCTGTTTTACGAGATGCTATGCCGCACTATTTTGATCAAACAGATCTTTCTGATTACAACGATGTGTTGCAGATTATGAGAGATGAGTTTAATTCTTTAGTACCTAACCACCCAGATTTTGCAGATGTTCGTAAACAAATTGTTGAAGGACGAGAAGTTAACTGGGATAGAGATATCCAACCGATTGTTGATCGCAAATACGAAGGCGATATCAACAATGTCAGAGATGCATTAAACGAACCTGATTTTGGGAAAGTAATAGGTGACTCTAAATTTGAAGATGCTGCTAAACAAGGTCGTTTGTTAGAAAGAATTGGTGGACAACTGGATTCTATGTTCCAAAACATTGGAACAATGCCGACAGATATTTTGACTCGAAGTCTTGTATTTAGAAGCGCTTATTCAAGAGAAATGGCAAACCGTTTAGCATCTTTTGAAAATAATGGACGATTCAAACTTAAAGAATCTGACATTAAAAAAATAGAAACTGCATCACGAAACGTAGCTCTTAAAGAAACACGCAACCTTTTGTATGATTTAGCAGAACGTTCAAAGTTTGAAGAAATGTTTGCCAACATCATGCCGTTTTATGGTGCATGGCAAGAAGTTATAACACGATGGACAGGACTAGCAGTTCGCAATCCTGCTTTTGTGGCTAGTGGAACACGTAACTTCCGTCAAGCGGTACAAATAATGGACGCCAAAGATGAAAACGGTGACCCAATATTTGTTTTACGGCTACCAGAATCATGGATGAGTGCGGATATTGCAGGGATCAAATTGTTTGGCAATCTTTCTGCTTTAGGAGACAACGAAATAGATTTTAACTTTGGATCTGTTTCGATGATTAGCGCTGGTTTACCGGGATTTGGTCCGCTTATGGCTATACCAGCAAGTGAAACACTTTTAAAAGTCCCAGAACTTGCTGAAGCGTTTGAAGTGTTGCTTCCTTATGGCCCTACAGAAGGCCAATCGTTTTTAGAACGTGCAATAAAACAACTGCAACCTACGTGGACTAAAACAGCTACTAGTGCTTTGTTTAATACTGCTCAACGACAAAAAGTTGTTGCACGTATCACGGCAGATGTAATGGCAGAGTATTACGAAGCTGGTATTGCGGTAGAAACAGAAGCTGAAAAAGCAGCATTTGAAAACGAAATCGAAACTCGCGCAAGACAAATTTTAATAATCCAAATGTTAGGCAATTTAGCTTTGCCACTTCGATTTGTTGCACAATCTCCGTATAAAAAAATTATTAACGGGTTTAACCGTGAAGTAGCAAGGGCTGGTAACGAAGCAGCTACTGAATGGTTGTTTGCAAAACACCCTGAAATGTACGGGATTTTAGGTCGTGCAACAGATGCCCGAGGTGTTGCAGCAGCAACATTAGAAGGTGAAAAGCTTTATCAAGAAACTAAAGACTTTGCAGATAATAACGAAGAGATAGGCGATTTTATTGTCGGTAAAGTTGGGGATTTGCAATCAGGTTTTGAATATGACCGAGCAGTTCAAATTAAAGAAATAAATGAAGGACGCAGAGTTCGATTAGAGCCTTCTGAAATTTATACTCGTGCAAGTGAAGCAGCAGGGTTTCATGAGTACAACGATCAAATGCAGGTTATTAACGCTGAGTTGACTCGTCGTGGTTTAAATGGGTTAAGTGTTAATTTGAATGCTAAATCAAATACTGATTTGCAAAAATTAAAAAATCGGATTGTTGAAGAAATAGCGGCTGTAAACCCTAGATGGAAAGAAACATTTGACACGGTTAGAAGTGCAGCCGAGATATCTGAAGTTGTTTATTCTTTTAGAAATGTAGTTGAGAATCCAGATTTGTTTGGTAAACGAGTTGAGTATCCGTTTATTGAAGAATATATAAAAACAAGGGATTTAATTTCCGAAGAGTTAGAACGACGAGAAAATGCTAGTAACAATCCAGATCATGCTGGGTTAAGTCATAAAATCAATGCAGACTTAAAACAACTGTGGTTACAATTTAGGTTAGAGATAAGTTCTAAACCATCTTTTGCAGCTATCTTTAGTCGTTACTTTGACAATGACGACAGTATAAGTCGTGTCTCATGGCCTTCTAGCTATTTAGCGACACAAGGAGCAGACGTTTGAGTTCTACCCCATCACCTGAAATATTGCAGGCAGGACAACAACGAGGGATTTCAATAAGTGATCCTACACGTCCCGGCATAGCAGACAGCTATGTAATCGGCACCAAAGACGCTACAAGATATGGTCGAAGAGTAGGCGATTTATCTCCGATAGAAGTTCAAAATATAGTTGGTTCTGGGGCATACCCGATTGTTGGTGATCCGACAGATCCATCAGAAATGTTTATTGAAGTTACCGATACACCTATTGAAGGGCGTAAAGGTGAAGTAGCTATTGATGTCAAGGTAGCTGTTACGGGTAAAGATGCGTTTGACCAAATGATGAATGCATTTAAAAACGATGACGGAACATGGGAACAAATTGCTGAAGGTTTGTTTTTTAACGATTTTATTGTTCCCGAAGAAGACTTTTCGGAAATTTATGAATACGAAAATGTAGCTAACGGCATGTTGGCCGCAGTTCGTGACGCAAATGCATTTGCCCAAGCTGGAGGTGCTGGTTTAGGTAGAGCACCTACTATCGATGCTTTGTTAAAAAGCACAGATCCTGAAGCTTTACAAAAGAAATTTAATGAAATTACTAAAAGTAAAAAGGCACCTCAGTATTCACGTAACACAATTATTGCAATGGCGGAGCAAGTAGCTAGTACGCATTTGCAACGTGGTTTAAGTAACGAACAAATGCAAGCTGTTGTTGCCGCTGTCCATGCATTGCCGACAGATCAAAAAATGAATATTGGGTCTGAGGTAGGTGCGATTGTTTCTGGGTTGGACTCTGAACGTGCTGCTGGTGTTAAGGCTTACAATTCTGCTCAGAATGTTAAAAATGCTTTAGGATTAAAATAATGAATATACTCGACACGTTTAAAGAGTTTAAAAAAGGTGTTAAAGCTTTTTCTTCAAAAAAAAGTGAGAACAATGCTTTAGATCTTGCTTTCTGGAATGTTAAAGACCGTATTCTCGAAGACGTAGAAAGCCGTATAAAACGTTTAGACGAGTTGCAAAAAGATAGAACTGGGCGTGAGTTTGCTTCTAGCAGATTCTTAGATGTTGTTGGTACAAACATCAAAGATCAAGGTGGTTTCGGAGGTGGAGCAGCAGGCAGTATAGAAACAGTTACTTATACGATTGAAGAAAGAGCACAAGCTATTGTTAACGCTGCTAATGCATTTAAACAACAAGCAGCGACTCTTGATAAAGATATTAAAAGACATCGGCGTGATACTGCGGTAACAGAAGGTAAAGCTCTTACACCCCAAGAGTGGAGAACTTGGATCGATAATCGTGCTGAAGAATTAGGGATGGGGCCAAACATTTTTTGGCAACCTCTTAGCACGACAATGGATGTCAACCAGCTTCAACAACGTTTAAAAGATACTGTTGCTGAGGTTGAAAAAGAAAAAAATAATGCTTTGACTATAGTTTCAGAAGCTATTGAGTTAAAAAACTTTGGGGATACGTTAACTAAGATTGTTTCTGAAGGTATACAACCAGCTTCGATATATGAAGTTTTGTCTGACACTGCAAAAAGTGAAATAAGTGAACGTATAAATAGTGCTATTAAAAATTCTAAAGGTGATATTAAAGAGGGACCTCCTGCTTTACAGTTAATTAAACGTGGGATTGACGAAGGTCCTGTTGCGATAGACAAAGAGATACGCACAGAACCTTTGCCGGGTCAGTTAGATCGTGATGATTTAGTTTCTGGGGCTGAAGGGTTAACAGAGTCAGAACGTATTCGTGAAGGTCTTGACACTGTTGTCGAAACAGAAGAAGAAATAGTTGATCAAACTGCGCTTAATATAGATTCGGAAGCTCAACGGCAGCAGTTTAGGATGCAACAAAGACAGGGTGAACCTATTATTGCCCCTGATCCTGACCCTGCTCTTGACCTTGATGGGCAGAACAACGATGACGGTAGCGGTACAGGCACTGGTGTTGTTAACCAAAATAAAGGAAGCCAACTTACTGACGCTGCGATGGATTACATCAGTGAAAACTTTGGGTCAGTACAGTTTTTTCTTCAAAATGATGATTTAGAGGTCACTAAAAACGGGGTAACAAAAAATGTTATTCAATGGATTATTGACGATCAAGAAGAAAACCCTGATGTGATATGGAGTTTGTTCCAACAAACAAAATGGTTTGCAGAAAATGGGCCTGCTGCACGTCAATTCCAAAGTGATTGGTTTAGGGCTGGGGGAATAGACGATTGGTTTCCTAACTATGACCCGAGTGAGGGTTGGTTAAATATGAAACCAGATATGTTGGAATTGTTAGATGACACATACGACAGTTTGATTCTTGAAGCAGAACGTATTGGCATTGACACAAACCAAGTCAAAGTTAAAAACGCAGTTATGGGTATGGCGTATAACGCTAAACAATTAAACATGACTGATTTTGAAATGAAAAACGAGTTTTTAATAAATGTGAATCTTGCTTTTGACCCAAATGCTGTCAAAGGTTCAGGAACGTTTGGTGCTATTCGTCAAAAGTTGCAGTCTAATGCTGCTACTTACATGTTGAAGTTAGATGACACGTCATTAGATCAGTTTGCACAAGATATTTATTTAGGAAAAGCAACGTACGAAGGTATAAATGCTGGGTTTGCTAGCAGTTCTAAAGATATGAACCCTGCGATTGCTTCTTTAATAGATCAGGGCTATACGCCTAGTGCTTATTTTGCTTCTTATGGCAATGTTGCTTCTAATTTGCTTGGCAGACCTGTTGATTTTCTTGGTGGTGACAGCAAAATGTTTAGTGCTTTGACTGACACTATGGTTTCTGGTGATGGGCTTGGTCGGCCTATGACTCGTGGCGAGTTTGAGCGTTATGTGCGTGCTACGCCTGAGTGGGATACTAGTGTTAATGCTCGTGATGAAGCGTATTCGACTGTTGATACGGTTCTAGATAGTTTTGGGATTAGGGTCTGATGGAGTTTACAGATACGTTTGTAGAGCCTTTTGCACAATTTACTAGGAAGACGACTAATCGTTGGTTGCGTACGGAACCAACACAAGTCCCAGTTGATGATACAAAAGATGAAGGTAAAGAAGATGAAGAAGATACTTCGACAGATTCGCTTAATGATGGCGACAATGAAAACGAAGATTCAACAACTAATGAGCAAAATGTAGATACTACTGTTCCTGCTGCTCCGACAGCTATGACAATGGAGGATTACGGTAAGTTCGCTGCACGGTTTGAAGGTTTACAAGGTTTAGATCTTTTAAAAGAGGACATTGAAGCCGGTACTTATACAGGTGGAGATTTAGCTAACATTGATACATCGTTTTTTAATGACAATGTACGAGATTATTTAGGTAATTTACCGGGTGGTTACAGCAGAGAGTCTGGGTTCTTTTCGTCTGGTGGCAATGAGGGTTACGTTAGGTCACTTGCAAACGAACCAGATGATAACCCAGAAAATAGCGACGGGGTTCAATTATGGCAGCCTCGAAAGTTAATTGATGGGACAGTTGTTTGGGAAGAAAACCCTGCATTTTCTGATGATGATGGGGTAGGTAGTGCAAAATCTATTGAACACACAAACATGCTTACCGATGCTGAACGGAATGCTCAACTAGCTGCGTCTGGTGTAGAAGGAGCAACAGCTATCCTTATGAGACTTGTTGGTGCCTTTGGTTTATCAACAAGCGTTGTAAGCAAATTAAAACAATTCATGGTTGACGGTTTGTCTGAAGAAGCTATTGCTCTTGAAATACGTCAAACAGACGAATACAAAACACGATTCCCCGGTATGGGGATACGGCGAGATAACGGGTTTGGGTCTATAACAGAAGCCGAATACATGGCGAATGAAGACGAATACGCTATGTTGCTGCGTACTCATGGCCTTCCAGCACGTTTTTATGACGACAGAATGGACTTCGCTAACCTTATAGGCCAAGATGTGTCACCAAATGAGTTTGGAGAACGAGTTACTTTGGCTGAATTAGCGACTAAAGGTGCTGATCCTGCAACTAAAGAAGAATTAAAACGGTTGTATGGTATCGATGAACCTGATCTTGTTGCTTATTATCTTGATCCAGAATTAGCCACAAATCTTATAGAAGAACGCCGTGCATTTGAAGCTGCTGGTTTATCAGCTACTGCTATAAATGTTCTTGGGACAACAGGTTTTGATAGAGAAACTGCTACAGCTTTGCAACGCGAAGGTATACAGCGACGTGAAATACAACAACGTTTAAGCCCACAAGCAGGAATAATTGATCAAGCTTTAGGTGAACAAGATGAAATTAGTGCATCTGATCTTGCTGCTGGCGAATTTGGGTTAGATCCTATAGCAGCTAACAAGGTTAGACGCCGACGTGAAGAACGGATAGCTGAATCAAGTGGTCAATCAGGTATGTTGATATCTGGGACAGGTGCTGCTGGTTATGGTGCCAGTACTTGACATTAGTTAACTCTGTTATTTATAATTCTGTTTAGCAGTTGGCCCTTGCGAGGCGAGCTAACTCTAAACAATTTTCCATCCAAAGTTCCACCGCTGAGGATGCGTACAACAGGTGAGTGACATATGACGGAAAATGACTCCGCTGATTACAGTGACAGTGGTTCTGCCAGTTCATCCGAATCGAAGCCAAACTGGCGTCGTGATTTAGAAACACGGTTGAAAGAAGCTGAAGCTCGTGCTTCAGAAGCTGAAAACCGGATTTCTGGTTATGAACGTCGGGATACGTTCCGTTCAGCAGGACTTGATCCTGATGATGCTCGTGTCAAGTATTTTGTTAAAGGTTACGATGGGGAGTTAGACCCATCTGCTATTCGCGCAGAAGCGGAAGCAGCAGGGGTTGTTAGCGATAATGCTCCTCCAGTACAGCAATCTGATTCAATTATGCCTGACGTTTTAAAAGCAGAAGAACGAATTTATTCCGCTGGTGAAGGTGGAGATCCGGTTGTACCACCTGACCTTGATGCTCGCATTAAGGCCACTAAAAACCCAGATGAATTACGAGCTTTAATGGAAAGCGAAGGAGTTCATTGGGGGGCAACAGCCTAAGTTACTGAAGCATCGGAGTCCTCACCGAAGGATTATCCGTGGCTTATACAACCACTTCTACGCTAGGCGACTCAGTAAAAACCGCGTTTGACCAGACAGCGTTCTTTGCCCTTCGTTCACAGCCATTATTTGAAATGGTTGCGGACGTTCGTTCAACTAACCAGAGCCATAACGGTTCTGGCGTACAATTCACATTTTATGCTGACATGTCACAAGCGACATCAGCACTCACTGAAGCTAGTGATGTAACTGCTGTAGCTTTAACAGACAGTGCAGTTACCGTAACTCTTGCAGAATACGGCAACGCTGTAATCACTACTGCTAAGGTACGTGGCACCTCATTCCTTAATGTTGACGCAGATGCAGCCAACATTATTGGTTACAACATGGCTGACTCACTCGACAAGATTGTGTCAGATGTTGCAAACGGTGGCACTAACGTAGACTACAGCGGTGGTGCTGCTAACCGTGCCGCTTTGACTACAGGCGATGAATACACTGCTGCTGATGGTCGTAAAGCTGTCGCACAGCTTCGTAGCCGTAACGCTCCGGGCTGGGAAAACGGCAACTACATGGGAATCATTCACCCAGACGTTTCCTACGATCTTCGTAGCGACACAACGGTGACTGACGTTATCCAATACCAAGTACAACAGGACGGCCAAGCTATTCGGGCAGGTTCAATCGGTACTTTCAATGGCGTTATGTACATTGAAAACCCTCGTGCAGGTCTAATCGCTGACGGCGGTGCTTCAAACTTTGATGCATACCAGACACTTATCTGTGGACGACAGGGAATTGCTAAAGCATTCTCTCGTGCCCCCGGATTTGGACCTGAGCCAAGCATTGTTGTTGGTCCTGTGACCGACAGCCTGCGCCGGTTCAACCCAGTTGGCTGGTACCACCTCGTTGGTTACGGTCGATTCCGTGAGGAATCACTGCAACGTGTGGAAAGCATTTCCAGCATTGGCGATAACTCCTAGTTAACGCCACAGAGTCGCAGGGGGGCTGGGTTTTCCCCCTTTCCCCGGCCCTCCTGCTCTTTTCTGCTAATGTTTTATTTATGCCTAACGTAAACGGAAAAAAGTACCCCTATACAGCTAAAGGTAAAAAGGCCGCTGCTGCTGCAAGGAAAAAGAAAAAGAATGCAAAAACCAAACGGTGATGTAACGATTCGGCCTAAACCTATAACCGGTACCGGAGGAACTAAACATGGCTAGTGGCCTTTACTGCCTGCCTATGGAATACAACCTAGAGCAGACAGCGAACTTTAATATTGATTTTAATGATACGACTGCTGATCGTTTTAAAGTTATGTTGACGACAGCATCGTACACACCGAATTACAGCACTCATTCTGTTAAGTCTGATGTAAATAACGAGGTGTCTGGTACTGGGTACACTGCGGGTGGGAAGTCTTTGACTTCTATCACGTTTGCTACGAGTGGTGGAACTATCACTTGGGATGCAGCGGACGTTGAGTGGGCTTCAAGTACAATTACTGATGCTCGTTATGCAGTGATTTATGACGATGATCTTACGAACAAACCGTTGATTGGGGCTGTTGACTTTGGTGGAAATTTCTCTACTACGGCAGGAACATTTAAAATTACTTGGAATCCAAGCGGTATCTTTACGCTTGACTTAACCCCGTAGGAGTAACTAATGGCAATCCCAGATACAGTATATCCAACAGCGCTTGATGTTACTAGTGGTACACCCGGTGGAACAGTTCAGTTTCCTGAGGTACCTGCTTCGTCTACTGATTTAGATGCAACAAATGTTGAGCATGATTTATTGCATACGAATCTTTCTAAAGCGATTGTTGCTTTGGAAACAAAACTTGGGTTTACAAACTCAAACGCTACTAGCGGTACTTTGTTGCAAGGTACGGGTGCTGGTAGTTCGTCATGGTCTTCTACGTTGCCTGCTGTGACTCTTGGGGGAGCTGTTACTGGTGGGGATCAGGTGATGTCGGCGGTTACGCATAAGGATTATTCCGAGACTGTGTATGCCGGTGGTAACACTGGTGCGACTCCTGCGATTGATGAGGCTAACGGCAACACTCAGTCGCATACTTTGAATGCTGCGACTGTGACGTTTGCTTTGCCAGCGGATTCTGGTTTGCAAGCAGGCACAGCTTTGACTCTTATTTTGAGCCAAGACGGTTCTGGGTCACGGGCTGGTGTGTTCCAAGTTAGTGGCGCTACAACTAACGTTAAGTGGACTGGCGGTACGGCTCCTACGTTGACAACTACTGCGTCGAGGGCAGACATTATTTGTTTTGTTACGTTTAATGGCGGTGCTTCACCTGTTTGGTACGGGTTTGTAGCTGGTCAAGACTTCCAGTAAGGATTAAACATGCCGTTAGGCTTATCTAAAGCAGCTTTGTTAGGTGCCTCA
>MDTG01286014.1_pt1 | contig 14800 bp, 14 predicted proteins | sample 811421 | NCBI WGS metagenome assembly MDTG01 (sample SAMN05326645, study PRJNA326480) | marine metagenome | isolation source: seawater | place: Pacific Ocean: South East | collected 2011
AAAGATGGCGTTCCTCCCGCCACCTCCCGGACTTAGTTGATCTTGGTCATAAAACTTTAAAGATAATCACCAAAAAACCTTTAAGACCAAGTGATTTTGAGATTTCAAATAATCCAAGGTCCAGATCAGCTAAGCTCCGGGTGGCTCAAAAAATTTAAATATGAAATACTCAAAATATATTGTTTTTTTTCTTTTTATAAATTTAATTATTGTTTTTTTATCAATATTTATTGGTAATTTAACAAGGAAGATTGAAGTTAGAAACACAATAATTGAAAAAGATATTCAAAAATATAGAGAACAATTAAAAATAAATAAAATTGAGTATTCATTTCATAATAATCCTGATTATTTAAAAAAACTTCATGATATTTATTTTTCTCTAGAAGAAGAAAACATTGAGAAAAAGATTGTATCTCTATCTAATATCTCAAAATTTGAAGATGATAATGTAGTTTTAATAAATTTAAAATCGAAATAAAATGAGTCAAAAAAAACTATTTTTATTTGACTCAGACTCATTAAAAAACTTTCATAAAAGGATTTTTTTTTCAATTTTTGTTTTTATTTTTATATTTGGATCAGCATTTTACAGAATAAGTTCAATTTCAGTATCTAGTTTTTTTGAAGATACATCTGAAATTATAAAAAAGAATATTTTTACCAGAGGAAATATTTATGACAGAAATGGTAACATATTGGCAGCATCTGTTAACTCTAAATCTTTATCAGCAAGACCTAAATCAATAGAAAACATAGATATATTATCTCATAAATTAGAAAAGATTATTAATATAGATAAAAAAATATTAAAAAAAAAATTATCAAGTAATAAAAATTTTGTTTGGTTAAAAAGAAACATTACTCCATTAGAACACCAACAAATCATCGATCTTGGAGAGATTCATTTAGAATTTATTAATGAAAAAAAAAAGGATATATCCTTTTCAAAATAGTAGTTCTCATATTGTAGGTCTTGTTAATATTGATCAAAATGGACAAAGTGGTTCAGAACGATTCTTTAATGAATCTCTTTCAAAATCAAAAGATGTTACTTTGTCTATCGATATAAATCTTCAACAATCAGTTAGAAGTAATTTGATTAATACAATAAATCAATTTCGTGCAGACTCTGGACTAGCTGTAGTAATGGATATTACAAATGGTGAAATTTTATCTTCTGTTAGCTTTCCAGACTTTAATCCTAATAATAAAAATTTTAAAGAATACAATTTGATAAACAGAGTTGTGCAATCAAACTATGAAATGGGATCAACATTTAAACCTTTAACAATGGTGAATGGATATGATTATGACATTATTAATCCTGATATGATTTTTGATGTTAAAAAAAGTTTTAAAGGTGTTAGAGATCATGATAAATTTAAAGATAATGGTTTATATAATGTTGAAAAAATTGTTGTTGAGTCATCAAATATTGGTACAGCCCAAATTGCTCTTAAGATTGGTAAAAATAAACAGAAAGATTTTTTAAAAAAATTAGGTTTTTTTGAAAAATTGAATATAGAATTACTTGAAGCTGAAAAGCCTCTTGCAAATCCAAATAATTGGGGCAATCATGAAACTACTAGAATAGGTTTTGGCCATAGTTTTTCTATAACACCCCTTCATTTAGTTAAGGCTTATGCTTCTATAGCTAATAAAGGTTATATAGTAAATCCAACATTAGTCTTAAATAAAGAAAATAAATCAAAAAAAAATATTTTACTTAAAAAAGATACATCAGATTATTTTTTAAGCTTGTTAAATGCCGTTGTAAAAAAGACTGCATTTACTGGTCCAAGAGTAAAAATTGAAGGATATCAAATAGGTGGTAAAACTGGTACTTCTGAATTATTGAATCCAAAAGGAGGATATTATAAAGATAGAAACAGAACATCCTTTATTGGTTTGTTCCCAATTAATAAGCCAAAATATATTGTTTATACCGCCATAGAATATCCAAAAAAACCTGAAAATTCTAAGCAAAGAATGACAGGAGCAGTTGTCAATGCTCCTCTTGTAAAAAATATTATTTTAGAAATGATTAAAATATTAAACTTACCTAAAAATGGTGAAAATAATCTTCTTAAAGCAGACATAAAAAGATTATATGAACTTCACAATGCTTTTCTCTGATATAAAAAAAATTTTACCTGATGCTGAAATTGTAGGTAAACTTCCTAAAATAACAATAGAATATATAACTGATCATTCAAATACAGTTAATGAAAATACTCTTTTAGTAGTAAACAAGTATAAAAAGTTTAAATTATCATACTTAAAAGAAGCAATATCAAAAAAATTAAAAATTATTATAACAAACAGTTTTTTTGATAATATTAATATAACTCAAGTAGTAGTAAAAGATCTTGATAAAAAAGTTTCAAAATTAATTAAATATAAACAACCTTTTAAACCAAAAAAATCAATTGCTATAACGGGTACAAATGGAAAAACTTCAACAGCATGGTATTTAGCACAAATATGCAAAATAAATAAAATTCCTACAAGATTAATTGGCACTCTTGGTTATTTTGAAGACTTAAAAAAAATTAAAGATTCTAATTTAACAACACCAAATAATTTAGATCTTTATCAATTTTCATATTTAAGAAAAAGAAATAAATTTAATTTCATAGCTGAAGCATCAAGTCACGGTCTTCATCAAGGAAGGTTTAGTGATTCAAGTATAGACATTGCTGCAATTACTAATCTTTCACATGATCACTTAGATTATCATAAAAATTATATTTCATATGTGAAAAGTAAATTAATATTATTTAATAAAATTTTGAAATTAAATGGCACAGCAATACTTAATTCTCGTCTGAAAATTTACAAAAGTTTATATAAAAAATTAATTTTAAAAAAAATTAATATTATTACTTTTGGTTCTAAAGATGTTTACTTTGAAAATAAAAAAATTTTAAATTTATCTGTATTTAACAAAAAATATATAATTAAAAATTTAACAATAAATGAAGTTCAAAAAGAGAATTTAGAATGTGCGATATCTTGCGCATTAGCTATGAATATTAGTATAAGAAAAATAATAAATTCATTAAATAAACTAAAAGCTGCACCAGGTAGATTTGAAATTATTAATTATAAAAAGAAATCTTCAAGTATTATAATTGATTATGCTCATACACCTGAAGCAATAAGAAATTTACTAAAAACATACACAAAAAATAAATTTAAACCATCTATAGTTTTTGGATGCGGAGGTAATAGAGATAAAACTAAAAGAAAAAAAATGGCAATAATTGCAAAAAAATATGCAGAAAAAGTTTATATTACGGATGATAATCCTAGATATGAAAACCCAAAAATAATTAGAAAAACTCTTAAAAAATATTGTCCAGGAGGAATAGAAATTCCAGATAGAAGTAAAGCTATTAAAATTGCAATTTCAAAAATAAAAAAAAATGAAATTTTGATTATTGCTGGAAAAGGTCATGAAAAATATCAAATAATTAAAAATAAAAAAATTAAATTTGATGATTACAAGATAGCAAAAAGTTTTATAAAATAAATATGAATCTAAAAGAAAAAATTAATAAATATATATTTACTTCTTCAAATAAGATTAAAATAAATAGTAAAGAGGTTATTAAAAATGATATTTTTTTAGCTTTAAGAGGTTCAAAAAATCATGGTAATAAATTTATTAATGAAGCACTTAAAGCCGGTGCAAAATATTGCATTACAGATAAATATTTTTATAAATTGAAAGATAAAGATAATATATTATTAGTTGATGATATTTTCTTATTTCTAAAAAAATTATCAATAAAAAAAAGATTATTAATTGAAGGTGAAATTATAGGTATTACCGGTAGTGCTGGAAAAACATCTTTAAAAGAAAATTTAAATTTTCTATTAAAAAAAAATTATAAAGTTTCAGCCTCTATAAAAAGTTACAATAATAAATTAGGAGTTATGATTTCAATATTAAATACTAATATTTATTCTGATTATGCAATATTTGAAATAGGTACAAATAATTTTGGTGAAATTAAAGATTTAACAAAATTAGTAAAACCATCACAAGTATTTATAACTAATATCTTGTCAACACATCTTGAAAGTTTCAAAAATAAAATAAATATTGCTAAGGAAAAATCTGATATTTTTAATAAAAAATATAACGACTTTGTTAAAACATTATATTTTCAAAATAATACAAAGGCGGAGTCAATAATCAATAATTTAGCTAAAAAACAAAAATTAAAAAAAATCATAAAAGTTGGTAAAAATGATGTTGATTGTTATATAAAAAATAAAAAGTATAAAAACTCAAATCACGAAATAATTTTAAAAATTTTTAATAAGAGTTTTAAAATTTTAATAAATGATTATGAGGAGCATAGAGTTACAAATTTAATTTTTATTTTAACTTTTTTTATTGTAAATAAAATTAATACTGATGTAGTAATTAAAAATGCTAATAATATTCCTTTTGTTGAAGGAAGAGGTAGTAGACATAATGTTCTGCTAAATAAATATAAAATTAAATTAATAGATGAATCATATAATGCTAACCCTGAAACTATGATTAATAGTATTAATAATTTTTCAACAATTAAAGATAATAATTGTTCTAAAATATTAATACTAGGCAACATGAATGAGTTAGGTATAAAAACATTAACTTTGCATTGTAAAGTAATTAAACATATTGAAATACACTCGTTTGAAAGAGTGATTTTATGTGGCGACTTTTTCAAAAAAGCTCTAAATATGTTTTCAGATTTGAAAAATAAATATGTTTATAAGAATAGTACACGTAGCATTATGAGCTACTTAATGCAAAATGTGCATAAAAAAGCCATTATAATGATTAAATCTTCAAATGATACAGAAGTTAATAAATTAGCAAAAGTATTAAAGTTAAAAAAGGAAGGATAAAATTGTTTAAATTCATAGCTCAAGAATTTGTAAATCAATATAGTTTTTTAAACTTATTTAATTTTATTACTTTTCGTGTGGGAGCTTCAATTTTAACATCTTTATTTTTCTCATTAATTTTTGGCCAATTTATAATAAATAAACTATCAAGAATTCAACCAAAAGGACAACCAATAAGGCAAGATGGTCCTGAAAATCATATAATTCAAAAAGCTGGCACGCCAACAATGGGAGGAGTATTAATAATATTAAGTATTTTAATTTCATCAGTTTTATGGACAGATTTACAAAATAGTTTTGTATGGATAGGTTTACTGACTTTAATTTCATTTGGATCAATTGGAATATTAGATGATTACAAAAAGATTAAAACAAATTCTAGTAATGGTTTAAGAGCTATTACAAGAATAATTTTTCAATTATTTTTATCCTTAATAGTTTCTTTAATTATATTAAAAATTTTAGATGATCAGATTGACACATCAATAGCATTTCCTTTTTTTAAAAATTTAATAATAAATTTTGGCTATTTTTATTTAATTATTTCAATGTTTATTCTTGTTGGTTCTGCAAATGCTGTTAACTTAACAGATGGTTTAGATGGTTTGGCAATAGTACCAATCATGATAGTAGCTATGACTTTTGCATTTATAGCTTATGTTTCAGGAAATATTGTGTTTTCTGAATATTTATTAATTAATTACATTTCGGGAACAGGTGAATTGTCAGTATTATGTGGTGCAATCATAGGTTCGGCTCTTGGCTTTCTTTGGTTTAATGCACCACCTGCTAAAGTTTTTATGGGAGATACTGGTTCATTAGCTTTAGGAGCTACAATAGGTTCAATAGCGATTATGGTTAAACATGAAATAGTACTTTCGATTGCTGGGGGTTTATTTGTATTAGAAACTTTATCTGTTGTTATTCAAGTTATAAGCTTTAAGTTAACTGGTAAAAGAGTTTTTATGATGGCTCCATTACATCATCATTATGAAAAAAAGGGCTGGCCAGAATCAACAATTGTAATTAGATTTTGGATTATTACTATTGTTCTTGCTTTAATTAGTTTGGCTACACTAAAAATAAGATAAATGAAAGATTATGTTTATGGTTTAAATAAAAGTGGAGTTTCAATTCTTAAACTTTTGAGAAAACAAAAAAAACTATTTGATTGTTGGGATGATAACAAAAAAAAACGAGATGCAATAAAAAAAAAATTTCCAAATTTAAATTTTACTAAAAAAAGTAAAACTGAATTACTAAATTATAAAAATATATATCTTACTCCAGGCTTATCTACGTTAGATAAAAGATTATCATATGTTCCAAAGTCTAAAATTAAAAGAGATTTAAATTTATATTATAATAACTTAAAAAATGAAAAAATTATTGCAATTACAGGAACAAATGGAAAATCTACAACAACGAAATTAATTGGAAATATATTGAAAGCAAAATATAAAAATATATTTGTTGGTGGAAATATTGGTGACGCATTATGTAATTCAATAGAAAATAAAAATAAATATTCTCACCATGTGATTGAGTTAAGTTCTTTTCAGCTTGAAACTATAAAACAATTTGAACCAAAAATTTCAATTTTACTTAATCTTTCAAAAGATCATCTTGATAGATATAAAAATTTTAAAAGTTATATATCTACAAAAAAAAATATATTTAATTCAGAAATTAATAAACTTAATTTAATTTCTTTAGATGATCCATATTCAAAAAAAATATTTAATGATAAAAATATTAAAAATAAAATATCATTTTCAATCAAAAAGATTGATGCAGATATTTTTTATAATAAAGGATATATAGTCGACCAATATTTTTATAAATTAAAAAGATTTAAATTAAATGATATTTCTGTAGATCTTCAAAACAATCACAATCTTCAAAATATTTTAGCCTCATATGTTGTTTGTAAATATTTGAAAATTCCAATGAAGTTTTTTTTTGAAGGTGTGAAAAAATTTAAAGGCTTACCTTATAGATCTAAAATAATTTTTAATTCTAAAAAAAAAATAATAATTAATAATAGTAAAGCTACTAATATAAGTTCTGCTATAGCTAGTTTACAAAATAAAAAAAATATTTATTTAATATTAGGAGGCACAGCAAAAGAAGATGGATTTGATGAGTTTAGAAAATTTAAAAATAATATAAATCAAATCTATATTTTTGGGAAATCACGAAACTTAATAAAAAGACAAATTAATTTAGATAAACTTTGCAAAACTTATATAAATTTAAAAGATGTAATTAATAATCTCTTTTTGGATTTGTCTTTTTTTAATGATAAATCAACAATTATTTTTGCACCTGCATGCGCATCCTTTGATCAATTTAAGAACTTTGAAAAAAGAGGAGAGTTTTTTAATAAATTAATTTTAAATAAAATAAAAAAATGAAAATATTAAAATTTTGGAATTCAATAGATAAAGTTAACTTTATATTAATTCTAATTTTAGGTTTGTTGGGAGTTTTACTTTCTTATTCGGTGAATCAAAATTTCTTATTTATTAATCGCCATAGTATTTTTTTTATTTTTAGTTTGGTAATAATTATTTTTATATCACAACAATCCAATAAAAATATAAGGAGGTTTGCTTTATTTGGCTTTATAATACTTATTCTACTTTTAATATCTTTATTATTCTCTGAATATCAAGTTAAGGGAGCTAAAAGATGGTTAAAAATATTTAATTTGTCATTCCAGCCTTCAGAAGTTATTAAACCCTTTTTTATAATCTTATCTTCTTGGGGTATTGCTCAATCTATTAAAGGAAAAAAATATTTTTTAAATGCTACTTTTGTTTCTTTTATAATTTTAATTGCTTTAGTTCTTCTTCAACCTGATTTAGGTATGACAATCTTAATTGCTTCTACATTCTTTTGTCAATTATTCATAGCTGGCCTACCTATTAGTTTAGTTATTTATGGCTTAATATTAATTATTTCACTTTCTTGTGGTGCTTATTTTTTTCTGGATCATGTAAAAAATAGAATAGACTCTTTTTTAGGTAATGCTGATACATACCAAATTGATTTGAGTATAATGGCATTTAAATCTGGTGGAATATTTGGAAAGGGTCCCGGTCAAGGAGATTTAAAAGAAAAAATACCAGATGCTAATACAGATTTTATTTTTGCTGTAGCCGGTGAAGAATTAGGACTTATTTTTTGCTTTGTTATTTTAATAATAATTTTGTCAATAGTTGTAAAAACATTAATAATAGTTCTTAAAATCATCAATCCATATAAAATTATTGCGATTTCTGGATTAATCTGTTCCTTTGGTATGCAAAGTTTAATAAATATTCTTAGTGCGCTAGGGATGATACCAACAAAAGGTATGACTCTTCCATTTGTTAGTTATGGTGGTTCATCCATGTTAGCAACTAGTATTTTATTTGGTTTTCTTCTATCATTAACAAACATAAATAATAATGAAGACTAGCGTTTTTATCATAACTGGAGGTACGGGTGGACATGTTATTCCTGCAGTTAATTTTTTTAATTATATAGATTCGAAAACTGAAAATGTATACTTATTAACTGATAAAAGAGGTTCTAAATATATTAAAAATATTAATGAAAATAATATTTTTAAAATTCATTCTTCACATTTATCTGGAAATATTTTTTTTAAATTAAAAGCAATAATAAAATTATTATTTGGCTTTTTTCAATCAATAATAATTTTTATGAAGTTAAAACCAAAAATTGTAATTTCATTTGGAAGTTATGCTTCATTAACACCATTAATTTGTTTTATAATTTTCAAGATTTTTTTTAAAACTAAGTTATATTTACATGAGCAAAACTCTATAATAGGACAAACTAACAGAACTTTTATAAAGTTTTCAAATAAAATTTTTATGAATTTTGATAAAAACTATTATTCTATAAATAAATATTTTGAAAAAATATCTATTGTTGGTCTGCCTCAAAAAATAATTAAAAAAAGTTTTAAAAAGGATTATAATAAAACAGGTGATATTTTTAATTTTCTAGTGTTTGCAGGAAGCCAGGGATCTGAAGAGATAATAATATTACTTAAAAAAATTATTAATAATTTACAAATAAAAAAAGAATTAAAAAAAATTAAATTTTTTATTCAATCACCTTCAAACAAACATCAAGAAATTGAAAGTTTATTAATAAAGTATAATTATGATTATGAAATTCAAAATTTTTATGATAATTTTGAAACTATTCTAAAGAAAGCAAATTTAGCCTTTTGTAGATCAGGTGCAGGTACTATAAATGATTTAATAAATTTCAAGATACCAGCGATTATTTGTCCATTATCTTCAGCTAAAGATAATCATCAATACGAAAATGCTAAAATTTTAACTGATATTAATTGTGGTATAATTTTAGATGATAAAAAAATAAATATTGAAGAAATTATATTATTCATAGAAAAAGTTTTTAAAGACAATAATTTTAAAAAAAGTGTATTAAATAATTATAGTAAAATAAAATTAGAAAATGCAAGTGAATTGATGTGGAAAATTATAGCAGATGATAAGCAATAATAAAAAAATTAAGATACATTTTATAGGTATAGGTGGAATTGGAATGTCTGGCATTGCTGAGTTAATGCATAAGATTGGATATACTGTTTTAGGTAGTGATAATAATGAAAGTGAAAATGTTAAAAGATTAAAAAGTATTGGGATAAATGTTAAAATTGGTCATAGTAAAAAAAATTTGCAAGATGTTAATGCTGTTGTATTTTCTTCAGCTATAAAAAAAAATAATCCTGAAATACTGAAAGCAAAAAAAAATAATATTCCAATAGTAAGTCGTGCAGATATGCTTGGTGAACTAATGAAAAATAAAAAATGTATAGCAGTTGCAGGTTCACACGGCAAAACAACAACAACTAGTTTGGTTGGAAATATTTTAGAATTAGGAAAGCTTGATCCTACAATTGTTAATGGTGGAATTATAAATTCTTTATCTAAAAATAATAAGTTTGGAAAAGGTGAATGGATGGTTGTGGAAGCAGATGAAAGTGACGGATCTTTTCTTAAACTTCCTCACCAAATATCGATTATTACTAATTTAGATATAGAGCATCTTGATTTCTATAAAACTAAGAAAAATTTATTTTTAGCCTTTGAACAATTCATAATGAATCTTCCTTTTTATGGAATAGCTATAGTAAATAATGATGATAAAAATTTAAAAACAATAGTTAGCAAAAATCGTACACGAAAAATAATTACATATTCGAGAAAAAATAAATATGCAGATATTTTTATTGATAAAATAATTTTTAAAAAAGAATATAGTATTTTTAGCTTAAAATTTAATATTCCAATTCAAAATATATCAGGCTCTCATTCATACAAAATAAAAGCTATAGGGCTTCATAATGTTTTAAATGGTACAGCAAGTATAATAGCAGGATTGTCTGCAGGAGTAAAAAATACTTATATTAAAAAAGCACTATCAAATTATATTGGTGTTAAAAGAAGATTTAGTAACTTAGGTAATGTTAATTCTTCAATTATATTTGATGATTATGCACATCATCCAACTGAAATAGCCGCAACTTTATCAGGAGCTAAACAAATAAATAAAAATATAATTGTTGTCTTTCAACCCCATAGATATTCAAGAACAAAAATTTTGTTTAATGAATTTATATTTGTTTTATCAAAAATAAAAAAATTATATCTTCTTGATACATATTCAGCTGGAGAAAAAAAAATAAAAGGGTTTGAGTCAATAGATTTATTTTCAAATTTAATAAAGATAAATAAGAACATAGTTTATGTAGGGAAAAAAAGTCTTAATAAGTTAATTTATAGGGAAACAAGTCAAAAAAATATAATTATATTTATGGGTGCTGGTTCCATAAGTAAAAAAGCAATTAACTTCATGAAAATTAATGAATGACATAATCCTGGAAATTCAATCAAAAATATTAAGTAAAATATTATTAAATTATGATATGGGTCAATCAACCTGGTTTAGAACAGGTGGCAAAGCTAAAGGTTATTGTATTGTAAACAATTTAAAAGATCTTAAAACAATAGTTAGCTATAGCGATCAAATAAAATATTATATTATTGGAGTTGGTTCTAATCTTTTAGTAAGAGATTCAGGATTTGATGGTTTAATTATTAAATTGGGTAGAGAATTTAATAAAATAGAATTAAATAATAATATATTAAGTGTAGGAGCTGCCGTTCTGGATTTAAATTTGTCAAAATTTGCTTTAAAAAATTCAATTAAAGATTTTGAATTTTTCTCTGGTATTCCTGGCACAGTTGGGGGCGCTGTTAAAATGAATGCTGGATGTTATGGATCTCAAACTTCGGATAATCTAAAAAGAGTATTAGTAATAAATGAATTGGGAAAAATTAAATTTATAAATATTGCGGATTTAAAATTAGAATACAGAACATCTAATATAAGTGATAAAACTATTATTTTGCAAGCTGATTTTAAATATGAATATTCTTCTCAAGAAGAAATAATTTATAAAAATAATAGTATAAAAACCAAAAGAGAAAAATCCCAACCTCTAAAAGAAAAAACCTCAGGAAGTACATTTAAGAATCCCTCAGGACAATATGCAGCGGAACTTATTGAAAAAGCAGGTTGCAAAGGTATCAAAGTTGGAGACGCTTCTGTTAGCACTATACATGCAAATTTTATAATTAATAATGGAAATGCAAATGCTACTGATATTGAAAATTTAGGAAATATAATGGTAAAAAAAGTAAAAGAATCATTTGGAATAAATCTTGAATGGGAAATTAAAGTTTTAGGAAAATAAATTGGATAAAATTTTAATATTGCAAGGCGGTTATAATGAAGAACATGAAGTATCAATAAATACTGCTAAACAAGTCGCTAAATCTCTTAGTAAATTAGGTATTTATTTTAAAATTCTAACAGTAAATCCAGCAAGTTTTAAACAAGACATTAAAAAATATTCTAAAAATTACATATGTTTTAATGCTTTACATGGAACTTTTGGTGAAGATGGCACAATTCAAAATATTATAAAAAAAAATAAATTTCGAATTACTCATTCAAGTGTTAACGCATCTTATAATTGTTTTAACAAACTTAAATCAAAGAAAATCGTAAATAACTTTAAAATTTTAACACCATTATATGAATATGTAATTTGTAAAAAAATAAATATAAATTATTTAGATAAAATTAAAAATAAATTTAAAAAATTTGTTATTAAACCAGTATTTAGTGGCTCTAGTTATGGGTTAAAAATTATAAAATCAAAAAACGATCTAAATAATTTATATAAAGAATTAAATAGTTTTAAAAATAAATTTAATGAAGATGAAAAATTTATAATTGAAAAATACGTTTCAGGAAAGGAACTAACTGTATCTATTTTAGAAAATGAATCAGTTTTGCAACCACTTGAAGTAACAGAAATAGTCTCTTTAAATAAACTTTATGATTATGAAGCAAAATATAAAAAAGGTTTTTCAATACATTATATTCCAGCAAGAATTTCAAAAAGGAGTTATAAAAAATGTTTAAGTTTAGCATTAAAAATTCATAAAATATTTAAGTGTAAAACTCTTTCAAGGGTAGATTTCATACTTAATGAAAAACAAAATAAAGTTTATTTTTTAGAAATTAATTCGCAACCAGGTATGACAAAATTATCCTTACTTCCAGAACAAGCTAATTTCAAAAAAATTAAATTTGAAAATATAATTTTAAATTTAATAAATAATGCTTCATGAAGCCTGCTTTTAATAAGAAAAAAATAAATTATTTACCAAGTAGTAGAATTCTTAAATACTCACTTATATTTGTTATTTTTATTTTTTTATCTTTCTTCATGCATAATGAGTTAATAAATAAAGCAAAATTGAATAATTTTATCCAAGAATTTTCTAAAAAATATAATTACCAATTTAAAATTTATGAAATAAATAATTTATCTAGAGTTGATAAAAATGAAATTTCTAATATTTTTAATAAATATAAAGATCAATCTATTTTTTTAATACCTCTAAGTGTAATTTCAGACTCTCTTCATAATTTGAATTGGGTTAAAAATGTTAATTTAAAAACAAATTTAAAAGATAAAATTAAAGTAGATATTTTAGAGTATAATCCGATTGGATTGTTTTCATTTAATAATCAAATTTTTTATTTTTCTGAAGAAGGTAAGATAATTGATAAGCATCAAGGAAATATTAATAATGAATTTATTATTTTTTATGGGAATCAAGCTTTAAAATATGCTAATTACTTATTAAAAATTTTAAACAATTTAAAAAACCCAGAGTTAAAAAAAATAACAAAAGCTTATTATATTAATGAAAGAAGGTGGAATATAGAATTTTCCAATGGAATTTTAGTTAATTTATCTGAGAAAAATATTGAAGACTCAATTAAAAATTATATTAAATTAATTAAAAAACTAAATGAATCTGAAATAATTTCAATAAAAAGCATAGACATAAGAAATAATGAAAAGGCAATTATAAGTTTTAAAAATGATTAAAGTTGGGTTAAATATAGGTAATTCTAAAATATCTTGTGCTGTATTAGAGATAAAAGAAAGTAAAAAAATAAATCTCTTATCATGTGAAAGTTATCCTACTAATCTTGTAAAAAAAAATATTGTTACTAATTTTGAAGACTTATCAAATGATATTAAGATTCTAATAACAGAGTCAGAAAAAAAATCTCAAACAAAAATTAATTCAATAAATTTAAACTTACCTACAATTGATAGTGTTTCAAGATATTATGAATCAGAGATAAATAATTTAGAACAACAAATTACTGAGTTAGATATAAAAAAAGTAATTAATAATTCTGAATATTTTAATATTGATGAAAATTATTTTCAAATATATAATAATATTAACGGATATGTTTTAGATAATAATTTACTTTTTAATTCACCTTTGGGAAATTATGGAAATAGGTTAAAAATATTATTTTATAAAATATTAATTCCTCAAAAAAATTTAAAAAGCTATAAAAATATTATAGAAAGTTTAAATATTTCAGTTGATTGTTATGTACCCTCTCCTTTATCTTCAGCGCTAGCAGTTTTAAGCGATGATGAAAAAAAAATAGGAACTATTTGTATCGATTTAGGTCATTCAAATACCTCCATATCAATTTTTGAAAATGATAAGTTCATTTATGGAGATAGTTTTCTAATTGGCAGCAATAATATAACAAATGATATAGCAAGAGGAGTGTCTACTACTTTAGAGAGTGCCGAAAGATTAAAAACATTATATAGTTCTCTTATCAGTTCACCAAGTGATGAATATGAAATTATTGAAATCCCAATTATTTCAGGTCAGAATGATAAATTTAATCAAATCAATAAATTAAAAATTAATTCAATTGTAAAACCGCGTGTTGAAGAAACATTAGAAATGGTTTGGCAAAAATTAAAGCAAAATAACCTTCATAGAAAACAAATTAAAAATGTTGTGTTAACTGGAGGTGGAGCACAATTAGAGGGAATATCTCAATATGCTGAGTTAATTTTTTCAAGCAATGTGAGAATTGGAAATTTCAAAAATAGAATAATATCTGAAAATAATCTTCAAAATCCTGGTTTTTCTGATGTTGTTGGATGTAGTTTGTATGATCAAAATGTTTTTTTAGACAATAGTATAGAAAAACAAGGAAAAAAACAAAAAAAACAAGGTTTTAAAGGTTTTTTTAACTGGCTTGATCAGTATATTTGATATACATACAATATATAGATAATTTAATTGACGATTTCGGGAACGAATCGTTAAAAAATAAATAAAAACGGCGGAGATTTATAAATGACAATTAATATTTCATTACAAGATGTAGGAGATAACTTACATCCAAAAATAACAGTTTTAGG
>MDTG01049370.1_pt1 | contig 14799 bp, 15 predicted proteins | sample 811421 | NCBI WGS metagenome assembly MDTG01 (sample SAMN05326645, study PRJNA326480) | marine metagenome | isolation source: seawater | place: Pacific Ocean: South East | collected 2011
GTGCCCCAACACAGCCCGCGATAGAAGCTATAAGCTCTTCGCGAGATGGCATTTTAGACACTGCTGTTACGCCGGCACGGTCAAGAATATTCTCTCCCATCGCTCCTCCGAGAATTTCAAATTTCGTATTCTCTTTCGCGAAATCTTCCGACACTTTGGCCGCAGCCACGGGGTCTTCAGAAAAGGTTAGAACAGTCATTCCCTCCAGAAGGTCAGACATGCCTTCACATGGCTTTCCTTGTAGAGCGATTTTGGCGAGCCTATTTTTGGCAACGCGTACTGAACTTGCGGCCTCACGGGCACGCGCGCGCAGATTTTGCATTTCCGCAACTGTCAGACCTGTGTAGTGGGCTACCACCACAACGCCAGAGCTTTCAAAGATCTGGCCAAGTTGCTCGACCGTTTTCTCTTTTTGTGCTCTATCCACAGTTTTACTCCAATTATGGGGAAACTTCCCCGGCTCAAGTTTGCTGCCTTTAAGGCAACGATTAGGTCCAATTTCAGGGTCCAGAGGCCAAAACCACCCGCGACAACGCAGTAGAACTTTTCCCATTTCCCATCTCAGGAAGGAATTATGAGGCTTGGCCCCACCCTCCATCTCGGACAGTACAAGGCCATTACTAACCCTGCTTTTGCACCCAACCTAAGAAAAGGAGGGGTGAAACTTATTATTGCTCTGAAGCGCTCGCTATATCTATTGTGACGCAAGCACCCATAGTTGAACTTAGAGCAATTTTCTTCATGTAAGCGCCCTTAGCGCCTGACGGCTTTGCTTTTGCGACAGCAGAAATAAATGCCCGCACATTTTCGACTATCTGGCCTTCATCGAAAGATGCTTTGCCAACACCAGCATGCACTACACCACCTTTTTCTGCTTTAAACTGAACTTCACCACCCTTGGCTGCTTTCACAGCATCGGCCACATCAACAGTAACAGTACCTACTTTGGGATTTGGCATTAGGTTGCGCGGGCCAAGCACTTTTCCCAAACGCCCTACAATCGGCATCATGTCAGGTGTTGCAATGCAGCGATCAAATTCGATTTTTCCAGACTGCACGGTTTGCATAAGGTCTTCAGCGCCCACAACGTCTGCGCCGGCAGCTTTTGCCTCTTCGGCTTTGGCATCCCGCGCAAAAACCGCAACGCGTACCGCCTTACCCGTTCCATTTGGTAGGCCAACGACTCCACGTACCATTTGGTCCGCGTGCCTGGTATCTACCGCAAGATTCATGGCTATTTCAATCGTTTCATCGAATTTTGCTGTAGCATTTGATTTTACCAAATTCACCGCATCTTCCACACTAAGATTCTGCTTGCCACTAAACGCGGATTGGATAGCTTTTGTTCTTTTTCCCAATTTTGTCATTTTACTTTACCTCAACACCCATGGAACGTGCCGAACCCGCAATGATCTCCATCGCTGCCTCTACACTATTTGCATTAAGGTCTTTCATCTTCGATTGAGCAATTTCACGAATCTGCGTTGCAGTAATTGAACCTATTGCCTCACGACCGGGGTTGCTAGATCCGGACTTCAATTTGGCAGCTTTTTTAATGTAATAGGAAGCTGGAGGAGTCTTAATTTCCATAGTGAAAGACTTGTCCTGAAAATACTCTATTATGGTCGGACAAGGGGCGCCTGCCTCCATGTCACCGGTTTTCGCATTGAATGCTTTACAGAACTCCATAATATTTATTCCACGTTGACCCAATGCAGGTCCAACTGGGGGTGACGGATTTGCCTGGCCAGCAGGAATTTGTAATTTAAGCGTGCCTACCAATTTCTTGGCCATTCCGCCTCTCCTTTTTTTTCAACACCCATCCAACGCGTCGGAGGGGCTCAATGTTGGCGTGGTCTGGTTTAAAGGCCGCGGCCAATTTACCTACCACAACAAGCGCTCAGGTTTGTTTTGTTACCTGTGTATATTCTAGTTCTACCGGTGTTTCTCGGCCGAAAATTGAAACAGCTACTTTGAGACGCTGATTTTCTTCATCCACGCCCTCGACTAATGCATCAAAATCTTCAAAAGGTCCATCGTTCACTTTGACCTTTTCACCGATTTCAAACGTGATAAGTGTCCTTGGTGCTTCTTCGCCCTCCTGAACTCGGTTGAGAATTGCATTGACCTCAGCATCGCGCATTGGCATTGGACGGCCCTGAGGGCCGAGAAAGCCCGTCACACGGTTTATGGAATTTATTAAATGGTAACCCTGGTCACTCATTTCCATATGTACCAAAACGTAACCAGGCATGAAACGCCGTTCGGCAGTAACTTTTTTACCTCGACGAATTTCAATAACTTCCTCAGTAGGAACCAAAACCTCTTGAATTTGATCTTCAAGGCCTGATTCTGATACAGAAATTCTGATTTGCTCGGCAATTTTCTTTTCAAAGTTTGAAAGAACACTGACTGAATACCACCGCTTAGCCATCTGCCGTTTAAACCTTCCAATATCTCTTTTTTCGCCTTGTTAACAATTACTCGTGGCTAGAAATTACCAACCCATCCAAACAAAAAACTGGCGTGCGGCTCGAATCGCAGCACGCCATTTCATGTTAATTAGGCGGTATTAACTCCGAAGATCATGGGTATCAAGAGGTTAAATTCGAAAATCTGCACAGATAACGCATCAACCAATGGCAGTAATAATACCTTGAAGACCCGTTCGGATCCCTAAATCTACCAATCCAAAGAACAATGCTGCAATTGCAGACATTATAAAAACCATAATGGTGGTCAGCAGAACCTCCCGCCGTTTTGGCCAGACAACCTTTGCTACTTCCGAGCGGACCTGTTGGATGAATCGTGCAGGGTTAATTGTTGACATTACGTATTCCTTGCAATCCTTTTGTGTAAATAGACAGTTCTTCTGGGCTTTTCAAGAGATGGTTGTTTGTAACATCCTCTGTTGCATTCAATGTTTGCGATATAAACTCTTTCCACATACATTGATATTGATGCAAAAAAAAAGAAGCATTTATGAAAGAAACATGCACAATCACAAAGCTAATCGATAATAGTAAAGTTCGCGTAACTCGTTTTGAATTTGCACCCAACGAGGAAACGGGTTGGCATAGTCATGAATTTGACTATGTGATAACAGCTATAACCAAGTGTCAAATGCGTCTTGAACATCCCGATGGTAGCAAAACCCTGGCAGAGGTCGCTGAAGGACATTCCTACTATCGCGATCGTGGGGTAAGACACAACGTAATCAATGCCTCCAAACAGCCCATGACTTTCCTTGAGGTGGAGCTAAAATCTTAAACCTTTTCTATCGCCCTAATAGATGCTTGGTTAAAGCCAAAACGTCTTCACTGTTATTATAGTGTGACAATGACACTCTGATCCGTCCATTACGGATGCCGCAAATGATGCCCTTACTTATCAAATCATCAAACATTGTCTTTACATTATTCTCGTCACTAAAAAGTGAAATAATGTGAGAAGGCAAGTTCTTATGGTGCTCTCCAAATAAGATCTTCCATGGACCATCGGCAAGATTTTCCTTAAGAAGGCTTGCTAATCTGTCTGCATGCGCCTCTATGTTAGAAATGCCTAGATTTATAAGTTCATCAATAGACGCGTTAAGACCAACTACGGAGACATAAGATAAAGTAGACTGGGTGTATTTGGCGGCCGTTTTCGATAGGCTGAGGTTTTTAGCGTCCATGTCAAAGGGATCCTGACCGCCAAACCAGCCAACACAAGGCGGTTCCCTGTCTAAAAGCACGTTCGAAAACCAAGCAAAAGCAACACCTCCATGTGCCCCCAGCCATTTGTAGCAACTGCAGACCACAAGGTCAGCACCCCATTCTGAGACTGAGATCGGATAAGCACCCGCTGCCTGTGTAATATCTACTATTAGATGCGCGTTCACTCGCCTACATTCGACACTAAGTCTAGCTATGTCTACACGTGTGCCAGTAGCAAACTGAACATAACTTAAACAAACAGCCGATGTATTTGAATCTAATGCCTCTAATATAGTCTCAGTTAGGTTTGTTTCATAATTTTCCGATACAAAACATAAATCTAGCGAGCACCGTGCTGAAAAAGCTATCCACGGTCGGGTTACAGAAGGAAAATCAGTGTCAACCATTATAATACGGCTGCCTTGGGAGGGGCAAAGCAAGTATGGGACTTGGCTTAGAATTTCACTAGCACCAGAAACAACCGCTATATTTTCTGAACTTGCATCAATTAATTGGGCAACTTTGGACCGCGTACTCTCAAGAAATGCAGCTTCCTGGGTATCCGACATATAAAGGTTGCCGTGTCTGGCCGTATCCTCAAGAAACTTTTGCATTGCAGTGACAGATTTTTTTCCAATCAAACCAAGAGACGCCTGATTCAAATAAATTTTGGTGCTTAGGCACGGATAGTCGGATCGTTGAGATAGAGAGCCTGTCATTAAAATACATCTTCAATCATTAAACCGCAATTACCTATAGCTCTTACTGTACCCTGTCGCAATCTGACGTAGATCCAATTTTCTGACAAAAGCCTATTTAGATTTATGATGTTAGAAAACCAAAATTTAGTCCGCCGTCTTTTAGTGGTTTATAATTTCTCCCGGGCGCGAAGCTTTAAACGATTAGGGATCAACTTTACTGTTACGCCACTGAAAATAATAAGTAAAATCCCGATCCAGGAAATTTTATCTGGTAGGGTTCCGAACAAATAGAAACCGACAAGTGTCGCAGATGGGATTTCGAAATATGTGAAAGGCGCTATCTTATCTGCAGAAGCCCAAGCCATGGCAAGTATCATCAGTGTTTGGCTCAAAGCCGTTGTTACAGATAGCACCAGAATAATCAAAATTTCAGTCTTTTCTGGAGTAGTCCAAAAAAATGGTGCCGCTAGTCCAGACATAAAGCTCGCGACAAAAGCTCCCCAAACAGCAACTATAATCGGCGGTGTAACAATCCCCAGTTTTCGATTCAATAACATTTGTATTGCCACCATAAGGCCCGTAAAAACGATAAATAGGCCATTGAAATTCATTTGAATGATGTCGGGGCGGAGCACCAAAACTACCCCAAGGAATCCTCCTAACACGCCTAACCATGTCGCCGGAGAAACACGTTCGTTAAGAATACAGACGGAAAGGCTTATCATTAGAAAAGGATAAATATAAAGGATCGCGATAGAGTTTGCGTAATCTACGTGTTGGACACCATAAATGAATGCTGTGTTGCCCAAGACAAGCGCGCAACCTCGGAAAATTTGGGCTTTAGGGTACGATGGTGAGAGTACTTTTTTGCCATATTGGTAAAGAGCCAAAGGCAATAAAAGGATAAAGTAACCAGAAAATCGAAAGAAGCTTATTAAAGCCGGCTCCATCGTCTCGGTCAGGATTTTCATCAAACCGCCACTTAAAGATGCGAGGGCAAGCGCCAAAATCATGATAAGAATTGCAGTTGACGTTTTCGATCTATGAGCTTTTGTCTGCATATTGTCACTCAAATTTTCGAAGTCCCCTGGTATATATCTTGCACTACTCCAAGAAAGGCTCAGGTCGTGTCAAAGTAAAGCATTAATTTGAAATGCAATTTTAGAAAGGGTTCTAAATGGATAAACAAATTTTGTGTGGATAACTTTTTTCTTTTTTCGGTTCGGTCTGTTTTTGCTAAATTATAATTGGGAGAACAAGATATACAAAGTAGAGATTTGGCAAACCTGCAAGTGTGCTGGCATAGTAGCAAAAATTGGCGTTAAGACAGAACTGGAATGGTTACCACAACTCGTCGACAACTTTCTACAGTTTCCAGTCAACCGCCGTATAATATCAGTTAAGCACACCTTCTCTAATGACAAGTATATTCATAAATTTGAACTCAAGCCACATAAAAGAAATATTCCGATAGATGACATTCAGCCTCCTGTTCTACTCAAAGTCAATTTTGAGTAAATTTAATCGAAAGTATCATTAGAGTTGAGGACAAAAGGTTAGAACTTACTCAGCCTCAGATTAGCTTAAGAAAATTTTACCTTTGATGCTGAATATTTTTCTCCTCACATCTAAGGCAGCACAATTTGTTTGAATTTCCCGAATAGACCAGTAATTTTTGGCCGTTTTCAATAAAACACATATGAGTGCATCTCTTCAAAATTGGTCGCGCTAGGCTGAAAAAATCAGACGGATTTCAAGGTTTACCTAATTCAATTTAAGAACAAGTAAGTTTAGTTGCCAAAAGCAGGAATCACTAAATGTAACAACTATGTAATTCTCTGGTAAAAACTCTAGTTTCACAAAAATTGATCGACTTCTTTTGCATGGCGCGTGAAAATATTCATTGCATCTTCGGAACCTAAATCGTTCAAAATTCCTTTGCTAACTTCATCCCGTGTCCACATCCAAGTTTTTACGGGATCATCTCTCATTGCCCATGATGCAAATAATCGCCGACCCGTTGTTCCTTCATTTAAAATCGTAATTTCAACGTGTCTATCATCTTTCTTGATTTTTTGAAAAGTTAAATCAACCTGCAAAGGAGGACCCTCCAAATATTGAAGAAACAAATCTGATCGCGATATTAGTGCACCAGTTATGTTTCTTTTCTTATTATTTTCTTTTGATGACATTAAAATTGTATCTAGCATATTTTGATCAAATCCGAATGGCGTTGACCAGTAGATTAAGTGTTTTACAAAGTGTGCTTGCTTTATCGCCATAGGATAATTCCTTACAAGATAAGTTACACTAACACGAATAAATTTTTTGAAATAAATTATTTACCTATTTTGGCAACAAAATGGAACATTTTTGCTCCAACTGGGGTGATTCCTAAGTGTATTATCTTTCCCAATCATTTTAAAAAATCTTGATTACAAATATTTTGTTTAGAGCCCCAACCCTTTCCAATTAAAGTATAGCATGGTAAAATAAAACGGTGGCGTTCCCTTGTTCATACGAGGCTCCTAGACGCCGCCGCAACGTAAACTGTATCATAACTCCAGTAAACGTTGTGTTACTGCTAGCTATTGGAATATACCAATGCTTTGACTTTACGTCCTCGTTTAGAAAAGCCAGCCAGCTTATTTTTTTTAAATTCTGTCTCAGAAATCCAACCGATAGTAATTTTTACCGAAATCGACAAAGTTTATAAAAAGATAAATTAGTATCCGTAAAAAATTGCTAGATTTTTTGTAAAATGTTAATAAATCCGTATGACCAATTGGAAAAGCTATTTAAAAAAGAATCAAACTCGATTTATAAATGAGCTTTGTGAATTTATTCGCATTCCTAGCGTTTCTGCGGATCCCAATCATGCCGATGATGTCTTATGCGCAGCAAGTTGGCTGGCTGCCAGGCTTGAATGTGCCGGAGTGGAAAATGTTTCGGTAATGCCAACAGCTGGTCACCCATGTGTTTATGGCGACTGGCAACATGCTGGTGAAAATCAACCCACTATTTTAATTTATGGACATTTTGACGTACAGCCCGCAGATCCGGTCGATCTGTGGACCACTCCACCCTTTGATCCACATATTCGTGATAAAAAAATCTTTGGACGAGGGGCATCAGATGATAAAGGCGGGATGTTAATTCCTATTTTGGCCTTTGAGGCGCTGATGAAAGCTAAAAGCAGGTTGCCAATAAATGTTAAGTTTATTTTTGAAGGGCAGGAAGAAATAGGCAGCCCCGATATGCCAGAGTTTGTTGCTCAAAATAGAACATTGTTAGCAGCAGATATGATTTTCAGTTCTGATGGACTGCAATGGACTGCCGATGAGCCAAACATCGTGGTAGGCTTGAAGGGCTTGTCTAGTATGGAAATTAAAGTAACGGGAGCAAAGGCGGATCTTCACTCTGGTCTTCACGGTGGTGCTGTGGCTAACCCTCTTTTAGCTTTATCACAAATACTGGCAGGTCTTAAAAATGCTGAGGGTGAGATTCTTGTGGAAGGATTTTATGACAATGTACGTGATCTAACTAATGAAGATCGAGCCGAAATAGCAGAAGTTCCTTATGATGAAACAACCTATTTGGCCGAAATTGGAGTGACCGCACTTCACGGAGAACCCGGTTACAGCGCTAGGGAACGGATGTGGGCTCGACCTACGCTGGATATTAATGGTATTTGGGGCGGTTATCAGGGAGAAGGCAGTAAGACTGTTCTGCCAAACGAAGCACGGGCGAAAATCACCTGTCGCTTAGTTGACGATCAAGATCCAGAAAACATTTTCGAAGTCATCGTGGCCCACTGTAAAAAAATCTGTCCAAAAGGCGTTGAATTCTCTGCCCATCGACTTGCGGGTTCTGGAAAACCTTTTCGAGTACCCCGTAATCACAATGCTTCGGAGGTCGCAAGGCAAGTTCTTGAAGAAATTTACGAAAGCCCACCCTATATTACCAGACTTGGAGGAAGTATTCCCATTATCTCCACGTTTTTGGAGGAAATTGGAGTTCACACAACAATGTTTGGCTTTTCTATAAGTGATGAAAATCTACATGCGCCGGATGAATTTTTTCGACTTCGTAATTTTTATCGCGGCCAAAAAGCTTATTGTCGGCTCTTTGAGAGACTAAAGGTTTAGAACCCTTTAAAAATAGCTACTAATTTCGTTTTCTTAAAACTCATTTGGCGATTTTATATCTGAAAATGCATATTAGATACCGACGTATTTTTCGAGAAAGAAAGAGAAGTTAAAACTACAAGAGCGAGCCTTTGCCGTGCATATTTCTAACGCCAATGCTAGATCTTTCTATATTCGGACATAAGTCCTGGGCGCACTCCAAGACCCATTGAAGCATCAATAACCGCACCATGAAGTACTGTACTGACAGAACTGGCTAGAAAATGGACAACTCCCGCTATCTCAGCCACTTCTATTAAGTGGCCTTTAGGTAATCTTTTGAAGAAATATTTTTGCTCTTTATTGGTCATTTTCGACAATGTGCTGGCACTAAAAATAGGCGTATTTGTGGCACCTGGGCAAACTGCAATCCCCCCACCCAACGAGCTAATATTAATAATTTTTTTGCCGGGTTTGTCGGGTTACTTAAGAAACTGATTGCACATTTTTAATTTGCCATCAGCATTTACCTTAAGCATGATGCTATCTTGCATCTCCTCATTACTCGCCTTCCCTTTGACGGTTCCAGAACCGAGGGCTGCATTATTTATAAGGAAGTCAATTCTTCCTTTTTCAGCTATTATCGCCTTGAAACAGCGGTTGATCGATTTTTTATCAAACAAATCTAGGGGTTTAACCGTTACTCCTCTTAAATTTGAAAATTTCTTAATTTCAACATCAGGATCTTCCACATTTTCGAGACAAGTAACGACAACTTTAGCGCCGTATGCTATTAAACGCTCAACACATGCTCGGCCAATACCGCTTGTTCCACCGGTAATGAGGGCAATTTTCCCGCTTAAGTCATAAGGTGCTAGAAGATCGGTCGATTTTGTCATAATGTCTATCAATCCTCCTACCTATCTTATCCTCAAAAAAACTTACGAGTGTTACTATCGTGGTGAAAAATTGTTCAACCTTTTTTTTTCAAAACTGATATTGCAGAAATATGAGCCGGAGATAAGCCACAGCAACCGCCGATTATTTGTGCACCTTCTTTCACCCAGCTTTTTGTAAGTTTCTGAAATTCATCAGGCTTTATCACTTTTTCAAAGTCCCAGTTTGGAGAAACCCATCCACCAGAGTCCGGATAAACCATGAGAGGAAGAGAATATTTATTTTTCAAAATAGCCAAAGTATCGCTGATGTCGTTAACATGCGTATGCATGACACCCACGGCATCGAAATTAAAGTCCTCAACTATACTAAGAATTTCATCAAAAAACACAGCTTCTTCATCCATAGCACTCAATATGGATCCATTTTTGCCTCGTCTTGTCGAAAAGCCGGCCCATACAGGTAAGCCGCTATTAAAAGCAGCTTGAACAACAGTCCTAATTCTTTTCGGGTGATACATCATTTCCAAAATAATAAGGTCGCAGCCTTTTGCAGCTAGTAAATCCGATAGTTCATTACAACTTGCTTCAAATTTTATGTCAGTAATTTTGTCGTCTGGTCTAGACTGTTTATCGCCATCGTTAATTGGAAACCTGTGCGATAAGGAACCTGCTATTAGAATTTCTTTTTCAGGAACTTTCTCGCGAGCAGAAATAGATGCTTTAATTGCTTTCGCATTAATTTCTTCAAAATGATCTTCTAGGTTAGCCGCCTGCAACATTATTCTTCCTGATGCATATGTGTTGGTAGTTATAATTTCACAGCCTGCCGAGATATAATCTGAGTGTATCTGTGTTAAAATTTTTTCATGTCGAGAAGCGGCCCCACACCATGCCGCATCCATTTCAATACCACGCTTTTGCAACTCTGTTCCAACGCCGCCGTCAAGGATTATAACATCTTTATCCTTTAACCTTTTGTAAAATTTCTCATAAAGTTCGCTCATGGTTACCTCCAGGGAATATTATGAGGAATTTGAGCTGCCTAGCGAGCACGGTCAAGGTTAAACAAGGATGGCGTGCATGGTTTTAATCCAAGCCTAAAAGCAAAACTTCCATAACGTCGGTACCAACAGTAATGATAGTTAAGAAGTACACTAAAGTATTTTTAAAAAATTTTGGAATTTCCTAACTTGCTGATAAACTCACAAAAATTTTTGCATCTAAACCATAGTGCAACGGCATGGTATTAGACCACTTCCGTTACTTATTTAATTAAATTGGAGTTTCATAAGTGGTAATGGTATAATTTTTTAATTGTCGATAGGGAATAGTTCTTGAGAAACATACTGCATATGTTCAGTAGTTATTCCACAACAGCCTCCAACGAGATTAATTCCCTTCTTCAGCCAGTTAGACACAAATTTAGAATACTGCTCTTTGCTTATAACATCGTTGAACGTCCACTCACTACCTATCATGCGTCCGGAATGTGCATAGACTCCTTTTAGACCCTGCCAATCACACGACAAAATATCAAGGCAATCGTCAACATACCCAACATCAGTATGCATTATGCTAATTAAATCAACACCGGTATACTTGAGGCTTTTTACCGCATTTTCAAGAAGTTCACCATTAAGCAAACACATTTTTTTATTTTCATTTTTTTTACAGCTTAGGCCGACCCAGACCGGTAGTTGTGTTTCTAAAGCAGCTTCCAGCGTTACCATCATACGTTCAATGTCTACCATCATCTCAAGCATTATCAGTTCGGCACCGGCGTTTGCCAATATATGAGCTTGTTCAGATATGTTTAACCTGAGTTGCTCCAGATTGGGACCTTTCCCAGTGAAGCTCCAATATGAGATACCTCCTGCTACAAGAATATTTGTTTTCCCCAATTCTGAACGTGCGGCCCTGGCCAATTTGACGCCAGCGGTATTAAGCGCAAAGAAATTATGCGCTTCGCCGGCGTCCTCGAGTGTATGCTTACACGTAGCAAAAGTATTTGAAATAATCACTTTAGCGCCGCTTAGGATGTATGATTTGTGAATATCCTTTAAAATGTTGGGATGGCTCAAAGCACCTCCGCCATTCCATGCATTCTTTAATTGGGGCACACCTCTTCTTTCCATTTCGGTAGCTGTCGCTCCATCTATAAGTAGACATCGCCCAGAGTTCATTTTCTCGATTATTTTAAAATATTTTTGCATAAAATATCACCGAGCTAAGACCTATGCCGTGAATCTAAAAAATGATTTACATTTAATAAAACAATTTCAGAGTGGCCCTTTTTTAAAGCCAAAATCAATCTCAAGATTGCCACCCATCATTCTTGGATTCAAGAGCGAGGCATCATTTGCGCGCGTGATCTGATACAAAAATCTTACCACCATCAGTTTCAGCAATGCCAAAAAGACGGAGCATTTTATTTTCCTGCATTTCTTTCAAAAATGCGAATAAGTCTTTTGACCCAAATCCATCTCTTCTGAACATGGTGATTATCAAGCCTTCTTTGATACACTCATCACTAAGACTGGGATTAGATCTTACTTTTTTCATAGCCTCTGACAGTAGTTCCACTAACTCTAGGCCGGTCGGAGAAGCACTTGGTCCACTTGCTGTAAATCCAGGCTTTGCAGTTGGGTGTAGAATTCCCCGCAGAAGAGGAATTTCTGCATCATAAATGTTAGATAAAAGGCCTGGAAAGGCCACTATAGTGTTAACCTCACAGTCTAGCATAAAATCATTTACGGAATTATCGTCAAAGGGTAAGCCCGCCTCATTTAAGTATTCTTGTATAAAGTTCTTCCTGAATTCAAATTCAGTAAATCGCGACCCAAGCCACATCATATAAGGCAAGCCAAAATCCATAACTGCAGGGCCTACTTGAACCAAATCATAATCTATTGCCGTAAGCCTGCCCGTATCTGGGTCACACAAGATATTATCCGGCTTAAAGTCATTATGTACAACGACTTCACGCCTTGCAGCATTGGTTTGTGGATAAAATGATGAACAATTTATAATTTTTTCAAAAACACCAGTTTCCAATTGCAAAGCTAGCACCTCACGTGCAACCTCTGGATCTGGGTTGCCAACGCCTAAAACTGGCATCCCTGTATCAATGCCTGACCATGGTAAACACCAAGCTGGAGCATACGGAGGAATTTTACTTAAAATGTCATTGATTTTGGGATCCCGTCTGAGAAATTTTTGCTTCAGCGGAACATACCAGTCTTTGGCAGTCGAATGTATACGCGCCATGAGGCCCGCCAGCTTTTTAGGTGATGCCAAATCTGGTTGAAAGTGGAAAAAGTCTTTCATAACTGAAGTGCCCGCGGAGAGTTCTACGTGGAAATCTGCTCCTCTCATCAATATTGGTGGTGCAACATTATTCTTTCGCAACGCATTCGTTGCAGCCTCCACACGATCAGAAGTGAAGGCGTGCAAATTCATTATGCTGCTACCTGTGCTAATTTTTACGATACACTGGGGCTTCTCTTTATCGGAACAAAGGTACGTCTTAGAACCACTATTCCCTGATACATCGGTTAATGAAAGCGAAGAATAAGGGCGTCCACTATCATTCAAAGCTTTAGACGCCGCGTTCAATATTTGATCTGGACCCGCATATTTAAGTTCCATGTTAGGCAAAAATTCAAAATTTGAATTCATTTAATAATTCCTCTGTCAAGTAACCGTAAACGACTCAATTCCATGCTTATGCGATCCTAATGAAACATTGTGGTCTGAACTTTAAGGCAATAAAGGTTTTTAACGTTGTGTCACTTTGATTAAGTTAAAAATTGAAAATTTCGATCGACTCAGCCGCAAACATTTAATCACAATAAAAAAAACGAGCTGTCTATAAAAGTCCCACTGATTCTTTCTTTGTCATTACATTTAAGATTGATACGCAATTAGATTTCAAAACTGATCGAACAGTAATCCAATTCCAATGCCAATGAGTAATGCTAAAGCTAATTTAGTTTGTTTGTTCAATTTTACTATTCTACCACTTAGACGTCAGCGTGCAGTTAATACACAAAAAACTTGCTTCTAATGCCCGATACTCCTTACTAGATATGTAGCATGACCCAGATAGCGTGCATAGAACTTATATTGCTAGCCAAGTGAGGTTATGCAGCGCCTACATGAGCTATTGCACAACCCACTGCCACCCCATACCATATTTTGTTCTAACCTTGCCCTTCAGGTTTCCACACCGCTGTCGATCAACCCACAAATTGATCTCTCTTCGTTATGTAGATTTCAATACGATAAAGACGAAATCGGAACTCGCAAACTTAGTTTTTGGTGGGCTGTTTGTGACCAGCGATCACTCATAATGATCTGAAGACGCCAGGCAAACGTAAGCACGATAGTAAACATACCAACAAAAAGCGAGGAAGATTTATGAGTTGTTCATGCGGCCGGTCGCCAACTGGAAAATGCAATGGTTGGCATAAACTTTCTGAGGCCGAATATTTAACGAAAAAAACGGTATGGGAAGAAAAACAAGGCACAAAAAAGGATGCTGCTTAAAAGGCTTACGCAAGATAGCGGTAAAGAGGACGGTTTTATCATGAACACATATAGTAACATAACTAATGATGAATTGGTGCTGCAGCACTGTTTAAGAAAAATAAAGACCCCTGATAGAGACCAAGCTTTAGTTTACGGTCGGCTATCCGGTTTTCTCGATAATAGTAACAAAATAACGCCTTCTGGTGCTAATTTAGTCAAATTCCTTAAACTCGATTTAGCCCACGAAAGAGTGGGTTAGTTTTCACAAAAAGCGTTCCAAAGTACTGAAGTCATTCTCAGGAAACAATTCCTTTTCTAGACCAGTGCTATGACTGATACCTTTTACTAGAAAAATTTTTTCGTCAAAGTTCTAAAATGTCAATTCGATGGAAAAGAAAGGCGTCTCAATTTACAGCTAAACATATCGGCCACAAAATTTATAAAGACAATACCGATGATAAAATCACCAGAATCAAACTTGCAGCCATAAAATAATTAATTAATCTCTGTCGCAGGGGCGACAAATTAAGTTCGTTCAGCAATTTACCCAACTTAAGCCAACCTAAGTGTAAGGGTATCCAAATGGAATTCATAATGGAGATTTTTATAGCTAACTCTGTTTGAAAATTATCTGGATAAAGTGCAAAACCCGTGAGTAAAGCAGAATTAACTGCATAGGCCTTTGGATTTAATAAATTTAAAAGTAAACCTGATTTGAAGCCTGGGTAAGAGTGTGGGCGCCTAAAAAAAATTTTATTCCCTGCGGAAGCTATCTGATAAGCTAGATAAAAAATATAAATTATCGATAAAGTGAGCAAAACCAATCGTGCAGATGGTATTGCTA
>MDTG01054094.1_pt1 | contig 14798 bp, 16 predicted proteins | sample 811421 | NCBI WGS metagenome assembly MDTG01 (sample SAMN05326645, study PRJNA326480) | marine metagenome | isolation source: seawater | place: Pacific Ocean: South East | collected 2011
AAATATACTTAATATTATCTAAAATACTTAAATGATCGTGATAAGTATTCGTAAAAAAAATTTTTTCAAGATTGCTAGGTTTTAGTCTATCAGGTAATTTTTCAAATAATACTTTTTTGCCATCAATAAAATTTCTAATATTCAGATTATTATCTCTTTTTGAAAATAATTTAACTGATAATAATGTTTTGTAGCCCTGTTCTAAGGAATTATTTATGCTCTCACTGCCAGAATGAACTCTGTGTTTATGCAAAATATCTTTAACATTTTCGATTTTAAAGCTATTAAAAATAATATTTTTCCACATATAAAAGTCATCAGCTGGATAAATAATTGGATCTAAGAGTATTAATTTTTTATTGTAATTAATTACATCAAGATTCATCATTGCAGAACTGTTAAAAATCCCATTAGTATACTCAAAGATTTTTTTGATCTTTTTAAATTTTGTTGGAAATTTTTTAATTCTATATTTAATACCATTTTCATCTATTAATTCTGCTCCTGTACCAACAGCGAATGTATTTTTATTATTTTTTAAATATTTAATCTGTTTTTCTATTCTCATAGGAAATGCTATGTCATCTGAGTCAAGTCTCATAATATATTGTCCATTTGATGCCAACACACCTTTATTATAAGACTCGGTAGCACCTAAATTATTTAAGTTTGAAATAACTTTTATTCTGCTATCGCACTTCGAATATTTATTTATAATTTTAGGTGTATTGTCATTAGAACCGTCATCAATAATAATATATTCAAAATATTTATAGGTCTGCTTAAGTATACTATCAATGCATGAGGAAATATATTTATCTCGATTATATACAGGTGTTATTATTGACACCAAAGGCATATTATTCATTAATCTCACCATAAATAGTATTAACAAAAGATTTTATTTCAAATTGATTAAATTGATCACCTTGAAGGAAAGACTCAATGTTTTCAACATATTTTTTAATATTTTGTTCAGACAAACTGATTAAAAAATTATACATAGAACTAGGATTTTCAAATTTCCTGTAATCTATATAACAATCAGAACTTATTAAATCTGAAATATTTTGTGCTCCAAAGTATATAGGGATACATCCAGAATAAAAACAATGAAAAATTTTTTCTGTTACTAGACCGCTATAATTTTTTGCATTTTCAAAACAAATACAAAATTTATAATTTTCAAGCAAATTCTTCTTTAAACCATTATACTCACCTTTATATGTATTTAGTTTAGGAGATAAAAAGTTTTTTAAATATTTTGAGCTAAATATTTTTTTTAAATATCTTGATCCCTTAAAGTGAAAATCATTCCAACCATAACCGTAAAGATCAAATTTGTGAGAATTATTTTTTTCAAACCAATTGATTATTTTTCTTCTTTCTCTATACAAGTCATTTTTATGTTTATTGGATTTATTACTATTAATCATAACACAAAAGTTTTTTTTAATTTTTTTATTTAATGAATTATTATTTTTAAGGTATGTTGGATGATTGATCTTAAAGTATTTAAAATTATCAATACATTCATCATCCCATGTAAATATTTTTTTGAAATAAGTATGATTGCTTTTATTCCAAGTATTTTTATCTATAGTGGGGGCTTCAGCACAAATTAAATACATTGGTCTCTTATCTTCTTTAATAATTTTTATTAAATCTTGATTGATAGGAAAATTAAAAAATATAAACATATCATAGTCATTAATCTTATCTAGGTTAATGAATTCTATTTTTTGTTTGGAATTTATTTTATCAAATAGATGCTTCAAGGGTATTACTGGGTCTTCACCAAGCATTTGTTCTTTTGATATTGTTAAAATATCTTTTTGAAAGTTAAAACTTTCTTGCGAGTGCCAAAAACCTATGAACAATTAAATATTCCAAAAAAAATCTAACATAAATGTATTTAAGGAAAATTAATATGTTTTATATCTTTATTTATTTTTATTGAATTGTAATCTTTTAAATTTATGAGTTGTTTAACCTTTTTATTGTTATTTTGAAATAGGCAAGCAGCACAATTTTTCTTGGGATCAAAAAAAGATTTCACTTTTTCTGTAAATAATTTCGATACTTCAGTATTTTTATAAGTACCCCATTTCGAATAATTAAACTTTCTCTCAGAATGAATATTTTCAACAGAATAATCATTTTCTTGTTCTCCCTCTGCCAATACTGTGACTGAGTCACATGGATAACAATACGAATGCCCATTTTCTTCATGGCCTGTGGTATCCCAAAAAGTATTAAATAATTGTAAATAACATTGGCCCTCATCCCATATATAATTAGCTTCTTCTTTTGTTCCATGATATTTAAGCTGATGAAAAATTTTTGTAAGTGGATTACCATTTTTATCTATATATCCAAGCTCAAGTAACTTATCTGAAAGATCACAATGACTTTTAAGTTGAAGATTTCTGCTTAAATTACAATCAGTTAAAACACGAACATATTCGCAATTCCAAATTTCAGAGGCCTTCTTAATTCTATTGAGAATGTCATTGTCTGTCCAAGGTCCATAAACGTATGACATTCCGAATGTAACATTTTCATTATCTATTATATTTTGAGGTATATATTGTAAATTGAATTTTGCATCTGGATAGAAGCTTGATGCATCTTCGGGCGTAATTGATAGTCTAATCCAATCAAATTTATCATAAATAGACTCACTGATGTTTTTTGGAAAACCATTAGTTATCAATCCTAGAGAAATATCTTTTTCTGAAAGCCATTGAACAAAATCCTCAAAATGTGGCCATAAATTTGGCTGACCCCCTCCAGATAATATGAGACCTTTGAGTCGTATATCTGAGTTTGTAATTTTTTTATATTCTTTGTTATAATCAGGAAAATTAGTAATATTGTGAATCGCTTGGTCATCATATAAAGAGTTGATGAAATGTTTAGCCTCATCAAGATTGATTCTATCTTTTTTATTTCTTCCAATAGTTGAACAAAATTGACACCTTGACATACAAACTTGATGAAGGGTCATAGTAGCTCTAATAATACTACCGAAACCTGTTTTTTGAAATTTATTAAAAATAGGCCAATGAGCATCTAATTTCTCACCAGTTGAAGTAAAGCTTGACTCACTATTTGTTTTGGAATGCCTGACAGCTTCGGGTTCTATGATCAAATCATTTAAAGAACTATCTATATAATGATTATCTTTTTTTGTTACATGAAGACCTTCAGTTATACCTCTTTTTTTAATTGATTTTATAACAAATGGGATATTTTCTTTATTAATATTTTCCGCACCAATAAGATTATTACTTTCATCAAATACATGCACAAATTTATGTTCAGCGAAGTGCTTTCCAGCATTTTGATGAATTATTCTTAGGACTACTTGATCAGAGTCAGAGGAAGATTTTGCTACAAGTTTATATTCATCAAATGTGTCTTCTGCAATAATTTCTTTATTGATCATAATTTTCTATTGTGAAAAATCCATTGCCCCTTTCGTGAGAATCTACCCATTTATCTTTAATGCCGTTTACAGTATATTCAAAGGAACTTATTTTCCAATTATTTCTTTCGAATAAGCTTTTCCACCAAGTCTCATCATTCATTTGAACATGAGATTGATCTAAGTGATATTCTTCAATTCTATATTTACCATTATCGCCAAGGGGAATTACTAAAAACATATTTTTACAATTATTTTTATAAGATTTTAACATATTTTCTATTTGATCAACACTCATATGTTCGAATACATCTTTCGCAATAACCCAATCAAAATAAATATCATTAAAAACATTAGGTAAGTTATCATCAATTTTTTTACAAAATTTCTTAGTTTCTTCATCAATTTTATCCAAAGCATAATCTGAAATATCAACTCCATATGCTTCGTATTTAAGAAATCTAAGTGCTTTTACTAAATAACCTTTTGCGCATCCATAATCTAAAATTTTTTGATCTTTTGTAATTTTTAAATAACTTACAATACTTTCAGCCATTGGAATAGTAAGCTCAGGCAACCATCTATAATTTTCATAACATGATTTTTTGTTTGAAGTACCTGTTTCAAAATAACTAGCATCGTAAAATTTTTGGTCTACACCCATTATATTTTGATATGCGCTCTTAGTTTTTTTGCAATAGGAATCTCTTCATCAAATATATGACCTACTTTTGACTCACCCATTGCAGATTCAATTTTTCTTATACCTCCAATAAGGTTTCTAAAACCTACCACCTCCAAAGATGCAGATTGATCCGAGCCATACATAGCTCGATCTAAAGTAATATGCCTTTCTAGTGAAGAAATAGACAAAGCGGCAGCAGCAAAAGATACAGCAAGTCCACTTTCATGGCCACTGTATCCCACGTTGCAGTTGTAATGATTTCTGAGATCTTCAATTGTTTTAAGATTGGCGTGTTCATCTGGCATTGGGTAAGTGGAAACACAATGCATTAATTCAAATGAGCAATTTTCTTTTCTAAAAATTTCTACAGCAGCATCTATATTAGTCTTTGAAGACATACCTGTGGAAATGAATGTATGTTTCTTTTGTTTTGAAACTGTTTTGAGAAATTCTGTATCAACTATCATTGCAGAGGCAATTTTATTATATTGAAGATTAAAAATTTCTAGAAATTCTAGACTTTCTAAATCCCAAGCTGATGCAAACCATGTAATACCTAATTCTTTGCAGTAACTATCTATTTCTCGATAGTCATTAATATCAAACTCAAGCCCATTTTTTTGATCTCTTGTGGTTTTACCCCATGGACTTTCTCTAGGTGCTTCAAGTATCTCTTTAGAATATACCTTATCTATGGTTCTTTTTTGAAACTTAACTGAGTCAAATCCTGCTTCAAAAGCTTCATTTATAAGTTTTTTGGCAATTTTGATATCACCATTGTGATTGATACCTATTTCGGCAATAGTGAAAATTTTAGTCATTCATGCTTATTATTTCATAGGTAATTGAAAGTCAAGTGATTACTTAAAGTAAGATATTATTTGGAGATAAATAATTAATATTTTTGCATTCGCTTAGAGTTGAATTCTTATTAACATTGATAATTTTAATATTAAAAGGTTTTACTATTTCAGCAATAGTATCAAATTTGTTCAAAATTTTAGAAATATCTTCATTAAAAATAGATTTTTTTTTTGGGTTTATCTTGCTTGTAATTTTACTCAGTATATTCTTTTTGTTATATACTGATAAATTACCTTTAGATAAAGATAGTCTGTTTATAATTCTTTTTATAAAAAATTTGAAACTTCCATTTTCAGAAATATATTTTTTACGTAAGTTTTTACTAATGAATTGCATTGTTTGCCTCATTAGCTTATCAACCTCTTTATTTTCATAGTAAATATAATCTTTGTTTTCTCTTGGTAAATCAACGCCTTGAATAAAAATTTTTTTAAATCCTAATATTAATGCTAAATAAAGTGCGTATTCAGCTACCGTATTGCCAATCTCAAGCTTAAATGTTTTAGAATTAAATTTTTCTTTGAACATTTCTTGTAAACATAATCTTTTATTTAGAGTATTAATTAAATTACAGCATTTTTTTTTTGGGTTACATGGATTGTTATCAAAATGCCTTTCATCGTAGCAAGCCCATTTGACTTTGAGATTTTCGTTAAGAAAAGAATCTGATTTCGTCCAAAGATTATCATAAAGAGCGGTATCAGAAAAAATAAAGTTTATATTTTTGAAAGAATTAATTATATCCAAATGTTTTTGATAGTCAGGCACTGGAAACTCATTATTTGAGGCTATCCAATAATTAGCTTGAAAAATACCTTTTCCTCTTAAAATACTATCTCCAAAGCATATTATTTTTCCTTTAAAATTTGAATATGGAAAATCTAACATACTCGGCCCAGGTCCTAATAAAAGGCAAGTATCACCTGACTCTGAATTTATTAAATCCTTTAAATTTTGCTCTAAATTCATATAAATTTTAAATTTCTACCAAATAGATCTTCCACCATCAGCTACTAAAGTAGAGCCATTTAAGTATGATGAAGCCTCAGAAGCTAGAAATAGAATTATTGAATTATATTCATTTTTTTTTGCCATTCTATTTAAAGGGATTAATTTTTTTATATTGTTTACAAATTGTTGATCTTGGTTATTGAACATACCACCTGGCGCAAAACAGTTACATCTTATATTTTTCTTTGACCAATAAGTTGATGTATATTTAGTTAAACCAATAATTCCATGTTTAATTACTGAATAGCTGACAGGCTTAACAAAATTATTCTCATAAACTCTATTATCTGGAGCAATCAAACCCAAATCTGATGATACATTAATAATATTTCCACCTTTTTTCTGTTTACTCATATATTTTCCAAAAATTTTAGTGCAAATGAATGCCCCGGTTAATCCAACTGATAGGTCTCTTAACCATAATTCTTGGCTAAAGTTTTCTAACGAATAATCAGTTTTATTTATTTTAGAGGGGATATAATCTATAGAAGCGTTATTAATTAAAATATCAATTTTTTTATACTTTTTCACAATTTGATCTAAAGTATTTTTTACTTCATTCTCATTAGTAATATCACAAAAATAAAATAGCTCATTTTTTTTTTTCTTTACATCTAGAGAAATTACAATGCTACCTATTTGTTTAAAAGCTTTTGAATACTGAATACCCATAAAACCATTTCCACCGGTAATAACTACTACTTTATTTTTTAAATCAGCGAAATGATTTTTGTTAGTCACTTTATAAATTTTAACTTTTTCTCAACTAAGTAACATAGTATATGACCGATTGTAATATGAAGTTCCTGAATTCTAGCTGTATTATCAGATGGTATTACTATTTCGCAGTCTGACTTATTTAGACATTTTCCACCATTTTTTCCTAGAAGAGATAAAGTTTTCAATTTATTTTTTTTTGAAAATTTTATTGCTTCAATAATATTTTGACTATTACCAGAAGTAGAGAGGCATATTAATAAATCATTACTTTTGGCCAAACCTTCCAATTGACGAGAGAATATTTTTTCATAACCAAAATCATTTGCTATGCACGTAAGAACAGATGTGTCAGTGTTGAGTGATATAGAATTCAAGGACCTTCTATTTATCGAAAACCTTCCCACAAATTCAGCAGCTAAGTGTTGTGCATCTGATGCACTACCACCATTCCCGCACCAAAAAATTGTTTTACCTCTTTTTAATGTCTTTGAAATGAGCTCTGAAGCTTTAATAATTTTTGGGGTTAAATTATTTTGTGTATCATTTATTACACTCTTATGCTCTTCAAAAAATTTATTTACTATTTCTAATGATGACATTTAATATTCTTAGAGAAAGTATCATATAAATTTGAAAAATAATATAATCATAGCAAGTTTTAATAATTATTCTTGAACTTATTATCATTATTCATATAAACACTTTTTAATTCTTTTATCCCTTGAAGAATGGATACCTTTGCCTTAAATCCTTTTTTTTCTATTTTTTTATTGCTGACAAAATAATCTCTTTTATCAGGATCTTTTTTATTATTATTAATAGTAATTTTTAGTGAAGGTATGGTTCTTTTTATTGCGTTCACTAAACCAAGTTTTGTTAAGTTTGCTTTTGATAACCCAAGATTGTATGCATTAGATCTCATATTAGTAAAATTATTAATAGAAAAAATAAATCCATTTACCACATCATCAATATGAATAAAATTTCTTCTAAAATGAGGTTCAAATAATTCAATCTTATTTTCTTTTACAGCTCTTAATACAAAATTATTTACTAAGAGATCTGTTCTCATTCTATAAGAGTAACCAAAAACAGTGGCTAATCTCAAAGAAATACTATTTTTTCTAGATAAAATTATTTTTTCAGCATTAACTTTTGTGCTGCCGTATAATGATATAGGATTTAATTGAGTCTTTTCAGTACAATACTTACTTTTGGAACCAATTCCATAGCCCGAATTTGTAGTAGGATAAATAATCTTTTGTTTAACATTAAGAATTTTAATGAGCGTTTCAATAGATCCTAAGTTTACTTCTAACGCCTCCTTTTTATTTTTTTCACATAATGGAGCTCCTACTAAAGCAGCTAGAGGTATTATTAAATCATAATTTTTAACAATTTTTTTCATGAAATCTATATTTCTGATATCTTCTTTAAAAAAATTAAAATTTTTATTAATATATAAATGAGCCAAAGATAAATTATTATATTTTAACTTATCTACGACTGTTACTTGATAGCCCAGAGCTAAAAGTCGAGTAGTTAACATTGAACCTATATAGCCAGCTCCACCAGTAATTAAAATTTTTTTAACCATTAAAATAAGTCATTCTCTGACTCATGAATAATTTTACTACCTTCACTTTCAAATTTAATGTTAACAGAAGTAAAATTCTTTAGATTTTTAATTAATTTATTTTTTACTCTTGAATTAGGCACCAGGAACATCATAAAACCGCCTCCACCTGCTCCCAAAATTTTACCTGAGAGAGCGCCATTTTTAATTCCTTGCTCATATAATTCATCTATTACACTATTAGAAACTTTTTTCGAGAGTAATTTTTTAAAATTCCAAGACTCTCTCATAAGTTCTGATAAATATTTGATATCAAAATTTTTATTTGTGAATATTTTGTAAGCTTCTTGAGTAAGATTATAAATTTCATTAAGGTTTTTTTCATTTTTGTTTACACTTAAAATTTTATGTTTTTCAATTGTTTGAGCTTTTCTTTGAATGCCTGTGTAAAATAAAACCAAGCTATTTTCTAATTTTGATATATTCTCTTTAGACATATTTATTTTTTTTACATTAATTTTTTCTTTTTTGAATTTTATAAGATTTAGGCCTCCATAAGAACATGAGAATTGATCTTGGGACCCTACGTGTTCTGATAAAACATTTTGCTCAATATCAACTGCTTTTGAAGCTAGATCATATTTAGATATTTTTTTCTTATTATATAACCTATTTATTGAATTAATTAATGAAACTGTAAAAGCTGAACTTGCGCCTAGACCTGACAAAGCAGGTAAGTCAGCATTATGTACTAATTCCAACTCAGTATTGCTTGAATGATAATTTTCAAGAACTGCTTTTATAGATTTATGCTTGATGTCTTTAATATTTTTAACAAATTCATTTCGAAAGTATCTTAGACGATATTTATAGTCAAATATAGGTGGCAGCCTTCTCAATATCAAAAAGCAATGTTTGTTTATTGTTGAACTTATTACAAGTCCTTTTCCATTATTTGTATACCAATCAGGGAAATCAGTACCTCCTCCAAAAAATGAAATTCTAAAAGGTGTTCTGCAGATTATCATTGAGATTTTATTTTATATTATAAAAACTTATTATAATCTATAAAATATAATAGTTTTAAACATACATATAAAAAAATAATGATTAAAAAAATTTTTTGTTTTGATATAGATGGAACTATTTGTAACACAAAGGGTGGGGATTATTCTAAATCAATCCCTATAAAAAAAAATATTAAGTCGATTAATGATTTATATGATGGCGGTCATAAAATAATATTCTTTACATCAAGGTTTATGACTAAATATAAAATTAAAGATGTAAAAGCAAAAGGTTATACATTTACATCAAATCAACTAAAAAGATGGGGAGTACGATATCATCGGCTATATATGGCCAAACCTGAGTATGACTTTATTATTGATGATAAATCAATTTTTTATGACAAAAATTGGTCACTTTTTATAAAGAAATTATTATAGTTTAATTAAATATTTCACAAATACTAAATAGAGACAGTTTGGCCACCATCAGCAATAAATACTGAACCAGTTATAAAGTTAGCTTTAGAAGAAGACAGATATATTGCTAACTCAGAGATATCAGAAGGTGATCCAAACCTATTTTGAGGCACTCTTTCCTTTAAAGTATTTTCAACTTTTTTTTTATTTTTTTTTAATTTTTGACTCCAACTTGATTTATCAAATAGAATGTTTCCAGGGGCTATAACATTAATTCTAATATTTATTTTTGAAAGTTCTCTGGAGTAAAGTTTAACATAAAAATTTAAGGCGTTCTTTGCAACTGAATAGGGTATTGGAGCACCGTTAATTGTCTCGACACCACATATAGATGAAATGCAAATAATATTTCCTTTTCTTTTTTTTAAAGCTTTTTTGAAATTTTCAATAACAGATACGGCGCTAAAAAAATTAATATTAAAACTATCAAGCCAACTTTTATAAGTTTTTCTATCATTAGATGGTTTTCCTGATCCAAGATTACATACCAATACATCAATTTTATTGTTAAATTTTTCTAGAACGTTATTAGAAAAATTAAAAATTCCCTTTTCGGTTGAAAGATCTGATTGAACATAACTTGAATTTGAACCAAGTGTATTACAGGAGTTTATTAGTTTAGATTTATCTTTACCATTTATAATTACGTTACTACCCAAATCTGAAAAACTTTTAGCAATATAATACCCTATACCAGAAGAAGAGCCCGTAATAACAATATTTTTTTTTTTAATATTTTTCATCAATTATTTGTTTAAAGTACTCTAAATTAGTCTTTAAATCTCTTAGAGAATTATTTGAAGATCTATAAGTCTGCAATATATATAGTCCATCATATTTGATTTTTCTTAATAAATTTATAATTTCTTTTAAATTTGCGTCTCCATCACCTAACATTACCGTATTGGATTTATACATCCTATCCTTGATGTGGACATTTTTAATGAGTTTACGATAAGTCATTATCTCCTCTTTAGGTAATAGACCTAGACTTGCACTATTTCCAGTATCGTAGTTGATACCAAATTTTTTAGAACTGAAAGACTTAATAAATTTTTTTAATTCCATAGGCTTAAAATCAGACTCAAAAAGTATTGAAACATTATTATTTATTAATGAGATCTCAAAATTTTTAAAAAAAACTTTTACTAAATTTTGAATTTTATTTTCCTTAATTGAACTGTTATCAACTAAAGGAACTATAATAAAATTAATATTATTTTGACCACAAGACGAAATTAATCTTACAAATATATCTTTCATTTTCAGATAATTATTATATTTCCAAAAAGGGCGTTGCATAAAAAAGTCACAAGTTACTGAGGAAATATTTAATGTTTTAAAATACTTTTTATGTATTGAATTATTAATCAAAGGGTTGCTATAAATATTGTGATAGTCAATGGTCCATTCAATTGCATCCATTCCTATTTTTTTTCCTAAAGCAAACTCACTTTTCCAAGTTCTTGAAGGAAACGATTGAATTCTTTTTGCAGTTAATCTTGATAGTCTACCTTGCATAAATCCAATTTTATTTTTTGGCATAGGATAAAAGCATTATTTCTTTTGAAAACTTTATAAATTTACTTTTCTTCTTTATTGAGTCTGGAAGAAGTAACCTCAATACTTCTGAAAAAGTTTTTGAGAAATTTTTATATTTTCCCCAAGTTGATGGGAGTTGCTTAAAAGACTCAACTTTAATCTCATCGAAATTATGAATAAGTTGTATGTCCATTAGAGATGTTTTAGTGAAAGGGGTTCTATGGGTGTAGTCATCATAAAAGTCTTTAAAGTGATATCGCCATTCTGGTGTAAGGGTTATCAAAACACCTCCTTTTTTTAATAAATTATATGAAATTTTAATAATATCCTCAGGAAAATAAAAATGTTCAATAAATGATTTAGTAAAAATAATATCAAAGCTCTCATTTGAAAAAGGCATTGGGTCTTTAAGTATATCTAATTTATAGAATTTTCCTTGAGGGAGAGTCTCTGATGAATAATTAGAAATATCACAGCCATACCCATCAAATCCATTCTGAATAAATTGATTAATCCATTCCCCTCTACCACAACCAATCTCTAATATTTTATTTCCTTTTTTTAAATTATATTTTTGAATTAGATGCTTAATTAACTTACTTGGATAGGTGGTAAAAGGTCTATCTTTTTCATTATAAATAATGTCTACATAATCTCTCACTTTTTATCCTCAACTATTTCTATATAAATTCCGTCATTAGACTTTGCATATGCATATTTAACTAATTTATCTTCAGAATAAATTGATTCTGAGAATATTTTGAATTTATATTTTTTTAAATTTTTTATTGTAATGTCAATATCTTTTACCGTCAAAGCTATGTGAGTTAATCCTAGACTATTTGGATTTAATAATCTTAAGGAGTTTTTTTTAGATAATGGATTCTTATATTGAAGTAATTCAATAACATTACTATTTTCATCTTTAAGTTTGCAAGTAATAACTTTGACATTTTTAAGACTCATTAACTTATCTAGAGATTTACCTGACTCTGTCTTAAATGATATTATTTTAAATCCAAAACATCCTTCCCAAACCTTAATAGATTTTTTGATATTTTCTACTACTAAACCTATATGTCTAATTTTAATTATTGGTTTTTTTATATTTTTTATCAATTGACATCTCCAATATATCTAAACCCTCTTTTAAGGCATTATAAGTTATTGATAACGGAGGCCCTATTTTAATTGACTCTCTACCTGTATATACGAGTAAGAGTCCAGAGTAAAAACATTCTTCCACTATTGAGCCGATATTAAATAAATAATTCTTATCATTTTTGTCAAAAATAATTGAAGCAATTAAACCTTTCCCCTGAATAGAGAAAATTTTATTTGGATATTTATTTTTAATTTTAGTCAGTCTTAAAAATAAGTAATTACCAAGTTTATCAGCTTTTCTAATTAAGTTATTTTTTTTTATTTCATGGAGAACTGCTATACCAGCAGCGCAAGCTAAAGGGTTTGCTGAATGGGTGCTGCTCATACTTCCTTTGTCTGCTAAATTCATTATTTTTGCCGAACTCAATACACCTGAGAGCGGGAGTCCACCACCCATTCCTTTACCACAACATACAATATCTGGTTTAATATCATAATGTTCAAATCCAAAGGGCTTGCCTGTCCTTGCAAAACCAGCTTGCATCTCGTCAAAAGTAACTAATATATTATTTCCTTTTTTTAATTTTTTGATAAAGCTTATAAATTTTTTTGGATAAAAAATTGCCCCCCATCCTTGAAAAGTTTCTAACATGATTCCACAAACATCTTCTTTCAAGGAAATTTTTTTATCATTTAAGTATTTAATTTGCTTAGAAATATATGAGTCAATACCTATTTTTTCTATTATCCAAGGATATGGGAAGTCTAAATAAATAATGTTTTTATCTATATTTTTTATCCATTCACTTTGTTTCTTATTATCACTCATCATCTGAGCACCCATGGTCCTACCATGCCAGTTACCTTTGAATGCAATTATATAATTTTTACTTTTAAAGAATTTACCTCCATATAACCTCATTAACTTCATTGCAACTTCTGTGGTTTCAGTACCGGAGGAGAGAAGAAATGCTCTTTGAAATTTGTGATTAGAAAAAGACAGAAGTTTCAAAATATAATCTGCTCTAATTTTATTAATAAATGTGTAACTGGCTATAAGAGAAGAGTTAATATGATTAATCAATGTTTTCTTCAAATATTTATTTGAATGACCAATATTTGTAACAAAAATAGTGGAAGTAAAATCAATCCATTTATTTCCAGTATCATCAAAAATACTAAAGTTTTCTGCTTTATTCCAAAGTACTGGTATTTGTCCGTGCATTGACTGCGCCTCGACCTTTTCTAAGCTTTTCATTAAATTTAGATAAGATTTAGTAGGTAATTTTGTTTTTATTACAATATTATTTGTTTTAATTAATTTTGTTTTTTTTGGGGTTAAGCTAAATTTAAACATAATTTAAAGGATTTAATTTTGAGGCCTATTGAGCACTTTAAATGAATTATTTCTCCATCAAAAATTTTAAATAATTAAAATCATTTATATTATCTACTTCTGTAACATAATTTGTTTCAAATGCCATAACATTTTTTCCGTATAATTTTTTATATTTTTTTACATAATTTCTTCTAAATATATCTATGTAACCATTGCCAACAAATGTCTTTTCGAAACTTTGTCTAGGATTATTAACTAAGTCAAAATCTTTATAATTTTTAATTAATGGAAGAAGGGTTTCTTTGTTTTTCCTAAAAGATTTAAATGAGCTTTCACTCATTTCATGCACAGATCTTAAAGAGTCATAATTAGATTTGACAAATTTACTTATAGCTTTGTTTATAATATTGACATTTCTCTTAGGGGTAGTTGGTCTAAGAAAAACTATGTAGTCAAAATCGAAATTTATATTATCAAAGAAATTAATAGCGTGTGAAATCAAATCGTAGTCATTTGAATTACTTTTTGAGTATTTTAAGGGTCTTTTAAAAGGAGTCTCAGCACCATATTTTTGAGCTATGTTTATATATTTGTCAGAGTTAGTTGAAACAAAAGTATTTGAAATAAGTTTACTTTTAATTGAGCATAAAATTGAATATCCTATTAAGTGAATATTATTAATCTTTTTAATATTTTTATCTTTCAAACCAACAGAGCCAGATCGCGCAGGTATTATAGATATAATCTTATGTTTATTTTTCATTTATCAAATTTTTAATTTTACTAAAATTTCGCCATTTTAAATTTGTTATTTAAAGCTAATAAAAAACCCAAGTGAATATATATTATTACAGAAAGCCAATTATTAAAAAAATTCATTGAAGGAATTAAAGGATTAAAAATTAACACTAACGAAAAGTTAATAATAAATAGCGGGAAATACTTGCTATTAAATAAATAGTGTTTATTAATTAAATTTCTTATTAAAACTTTAACTATATAAATAAAAAAAGATATTAGAAAAAAGAAGCCAATTATAC
>MDTG01399336.1_pt1 | contig 14798 bp, 14 predicted proteins | sample 811421 | NCBI WGS metagenome assembly MDTG01 (sample SAMN05326645, study PRJNA326480) | marine metagenome | isolation source: seawater | place: Pacific Ocean: South East | collected 2011
AAATATGTCGGTAGAAAAGCCTCTTCCTCTACTGCGACCGGAAATTTAAACAAACATCTTGCACAACAAAAAGAAATATTAGAAAAGGTACTTAGAGATTAAATGGCAGAAAAAATTACAGTCCCAACCCTTGGTGAGTCAGTTTCAGAGGCGACAGTATCAAAGTGGTTAAAATCAAAAGGGGAAAAAGTTTCAGCAGATGAGCCGTTAGTAGAATTGGAAACTGATAAGGTTAATGTAGAGGTTCCATCACCCATTAGTGGAGTCCTAGGAAGTATTATCGTGAAAGAGGGTGAAACAGTAAATGTTGGTTCATTATTGGGTACAGTAGACAATTCGTCATCAAGCAAAGATAAAAAAGTTAAAGAGATAAATAAATACAGCCCTCCAAAAAAAGAAAATGAAAAAGTTGAACAAAAAGTTTTAAAAAAAGAAAAAACTTTTGAGCAAAACAAAATCGAACTAGATAGAAAAGAAAAAATAACATCAAAAACTGTAGAGGAAGAACCACTTATATTAGATCAGGTTCACGAAGAAAAAACTTCTCGAGAACTTGAAAAACAAATTTCTCCAGCGGCAAGAAAGATGGCAGCAGAGGCTGATGTTGACTTAGGAAGTGTAAAGGGATCTGGAAAAAATGGTGTCATATTAAAAGAAGATATAATGATACTGATGGGCTCTAAACCAGCTCCATCAGACAGAAAAATTAAGCATGGACCAGAAGAGAGAGTTAAGATGACTAGGTTGAGATTAACAATCGCAAAAAGATTAAAAGAAGCTCAAGAAAATGCTGCAATGTTAACTACATTTAATGAAGTTGATATGAGCGAAGTAATGTTAATGAGAAGTCAGTATAAAGATGAATTTCAAACTAAATACGGAGTAAAACTTGGTTTTATGTCCTTTTTTGTGAAAGCTTGTGTAATTGGACTAAAAAATTATCCCGCAATAAATGCTGAAATTCAAGGCGAGGAAATTATTTATAAAAATTATTACAATATTAGCATCGCTGTTGGAACTGAGAGAGGTTTAGTTGTTCCAGTACTAAGAGAGACAGATGTAATGTCGTTTGCCGATATCGAGAGAAATATTGGTGGACTTGGACAAAAAGCAAGAGACGGTAAAATTACAATAGAAGATTTGCAGGGAGGAACTTTTACAATAACAAACGGTGGTATTTATGGCTCAATGCTCTCGACGCCAATATTAAATCCACCTCAATCCGCTGTTTTAGGGATGCATAACATAATTCAAAGACCAGTAGTAGTTGACGGAAATGTTGAAGTGAGACCAATTATGTACTTGGCTTTATCTTACGATCATAGAATAATTGATGGAAAAGAAGCGGTGTCATTTTTAAAAATAGTAAAAGAGTCTTTAGAACAACCAAAAAGACTTTTTTTAAACATTTAGTAATGGAAAATAATTTTGATTTAGTAGTAATTGGTGGTGGACCTGGAGGATATGTTTGCGCAATCAGAGCTGCTCAGCTTGGATTGAAAACTGCATGTGTAGAGTCAAGAGGAGCTCTAGGAGGTACATGTTTAAATGTAGGATGCATACCATCAAAAAGTTTACTAAATTTGTCAGAGAACTTTCACAAAGCTAAAAAGGATTTTAATCAACAAGGTATAGAAATTGACGGGATTAAACTAAACATCAATAAAATGATGTCAAATAAGAATAAATCTATTCAAGTCCTAACAAAAGGAGTAGAGTTTTTATTTAAAAAAAATAAAGTAACATATTTTAAAGGCAAGGGAGTTCTTTTTTCTAAAAATGATATTGTTGTATATGAAAACAATAGCAAAAGAACTAATATAAAATCTAAGAATATAGTAATTGCCACTGGTTCAACGGTAGCTTCATTACCTGGTATTGAGATAAATGAAAAAAATATTGTTTCTTCGACCGGTGCGTTATCCTTTGACAAAGTACCATCAAAATTAGCTGTTATTGGAGGAGGTTACATTGGTTTAGAAATGGGATCTGTTTGGTCAAGACTAGGATCTGATGTTAATGTGATAGAATATCTAGATTTCATAACTCCTGGTATGGATAGAGAAATTTCTAATGAATTTCAAAAAATATTGTCTAAACAAGGAATTAAATTCAAAATGGGATCAAAAGTAGATTCAATTAAAGATCAAGGTAAATCTGTTTTAATTTCTTACACCAACGTTAAGAATTCAAAAAAAGAAGTTTTAGAAGTCGATAAAGTTTTAGTATCTGTTGGTAGAAAACCTTATACAGAAGGATTAAATCTGTCTAAAATTGGAATTAAAAAAGATAGCAAAGGTAGAATAGAAGTGAATAACAAACTGCAAACTTCAGTAAAAAATATTTACGCAATAGGTGATGTAATTAAAGGTCCTATGTTAGCTCACAAAGCTGAAGAAGAAGGCATTGCAGTTGCTGAAATATTAGCAGGACAAGCTGGACATGTGAATTATGAGGTGATCCCTGGTGTTATTTATACATCCCCAGAAGTAGCTAGTGTTGGTAAAACAGAAGAGCAATTAAAGGAGGAAAACAAATCATACAAAATAGGAAAATTCCCTTTTCTTGCCAATTCAAGAGCAAAAGTAAATAATGAAACCGAAGGTTTTGTTAAAATATTAGCAGATAGTAAAACAGATAAAGTTTTAGGCGTACATATTATTGGACCGCACTGTGGAGATATGATTGCAGAGATGGCATTAGCAATGGAATTTGGAGCTAGTGCTGAGGATATAGCTAGAACTTGCCATGCTCATCCAACACATACAGAAGCAATAAAAGAAGCAGCTTTAGCTGTTGATAAAAGACCAATTCATTTCTAAAAAACAAAAATTCAACTACTATTAAATAATGAGAGCACAAGTATTGCTACCTAAAATTTTTAATTTCACATTTACTTACAATACTAACAAAAAACAATTAAACCTAGGCGACGTTGTTGAAGTTCCTTTTGGAAAAGGCAAAGAAATAGGTATTGTTTGGCCGGGACAAAGCTCAAAATTAGAAAAAATTAAAATTAAAAATATTGGTAAAAAAATTAATAATTTTTCATTAAATAGAAATTTAATAAATTTCATTGAATGGTTTGCAATGTACAATATGATGCCATTGGGTCTTGTCCTTAAAATGGTCATTGGTGGTAATAAAAAATTATTTATTAGAGAAGATAAAGATTTTATTCAAACAATAACAACTGGCAAAAATTTCAATCTAAATGAAGAGCAAATTAAAGCTTTAAACTTTTTAAACTTAAAAAAAAATAAATTTGATGTTTCAGTTTTACAAGGCACAACTGGCTCAGGCAAAACTCTTGTATATTTTGAGAGAATAAAAAAAATAATTTCAGAAAAAAAACAAGCTTTGGTTTTGCTTCCTGAGATATTTTTAACTAATGAATTTAAATCAAGATTCTTAGATTTCTTTGGGTTTGAACCTGCCATATGGCATTCTAAAATTACACCAAAAAATAAAAGAATAATTTGGAAAGGAGTAATTACTAATAAAATAAAATTAGTCGTTGGTGCCAGATCATCATTACTTTTACCATTTAAAAACCTTGGAGTTATAATTGTAGATGAAGAGCATGATACTTCCTACAAGCAAGACGAGGGAGTTATATATCATGCAAGAGATATGGCAGTCGCTAGAGCGTTATTCGAGAAAATTCCAATTCATTTAGTAAGTGCAATACCTTCGCTAGAAACTTTTAACAATATCCAAAATAAAAAATTTAGGCATTTCAAAATTATTAAAAGATATGATGATTATCCTTTACCCAAAACAAAAGTTGTTAATTTAAATTTAAAAAAAATAAAAAATAGCTTTGTATCAAATGAAAGTATTGAAATAGTAAAAAATTTTCTTGAAAAAAAAGAACAAGTTTTATTTTTTCTAAATAGAAGGGGGTATGCTCCTTATTTAATATGCAAAAATTGTGGGTACAAGCAAATATGTGTAAATTGTTCAATGTATTTAACATTTCATAAAAATAAGAATAAAGCCGTGTGCCATCATTGTTCATCAGAAAAAAAAATATTTAATAAATGTAAAAACGATAAACTTTGTGATTTTATTATGTATGGCCCCGGTGTCGAAAAAATTTATGAGGAGGTAAGAAAATTATTTCCTACTAGCAAAGTAGAAATTTTTTCAAGTGATTATATGAAAAAAAAAGAACAAATAAGTTCTTTATTTAATAGAATTATAAATAATGAGGTAGATATTTTAATAGGAACACAAATGATATCAAAAGGTTTTAATTTCCCAAAATTGAACTGTATTGTCGTGATTGATGCAGATTTTTCTGGAAGAGGTTACGATTTAAGAACTACAGAAAAAAATATACAATTGTATCATCAATTAAGTGGAAGAGCCGGGCGGTTCAGTTCTGACTCATTAATTATTTATCAAACATTATCTCCTGAAAATGTCATTTTAAATGATTTAATTAAAAATGATCCTGATGAAATTTTAAAAAAAGAACTTATGTCAAGAAAAAAAAATTTTTTACCGCCTTTTAGCAGACTGATTGCAATTATTGTTTCAGCTAATTCACAGCACTTAAGCATTGAAGGAGCAAGAGAAATCAAAATACATCTTAAAAAAATAAATGACATAGAAGTTATGGGTCCAGTAGACTCTCCTTTGTTAAAGATTAAAAAGAAATACAGATCTAGATTATTAATTAGATTTAAAGAGAAAAGTTTAAAGCAAAAACATGTTTCAAAGCTTCTAAATTCCTTGAAAATTTCAAATAAAATTAAACTTACGGTTGATGTCGATCCTGTAAATTTCGGATAATTTCTAAATTGGTAACTTGATCAACATAAACTCTTATGATACGACACGCTCATTATTTCATATTAATTTCAAACAAAAATGAGTACAAACAAATCTTTCTCAACAGAAACCTCTGAAAGATACTCTCGTGCTCTATTTGAAGTAGCCCAGGAAGCCAAAGATCTAGAAAAAATAGAGAAAGATATAAAAAATTTTGAGTCTCTTTTAAATAACAGTTTAGAAGTAAAAAATTTTATTCACAATCCTACGCAAAGTAAAGATATTCAGTATAATGTAATTAAATTAATAAGTGAAAAACTAGATTTTACAAAAAACTTACAAAATTTTATGTTTTTATTAATCGAAAAAAGAAGGATATTTTTTGTGAGAAAAATTATAAATAGTTTTTTAAAGCTGTGCTCACAAAAAAGAGGTGAGGTAAAAGCTTCATTAATTTCTTCAAAAGAACTATCTGAAATAGAAATTCAAAACATAAGTAAAGATTTGTCATCTTCAATGGGCTCAAATATAAAATTTGATTATGAAGTAGATAAAGAATTAATTGGAGGATTTAAACTTCAACTCGGAAGTTTTATGATCGATACTTCAATCAGAAATAAATTAAACAAATACGAACAGAAAATGATAGAAAGTTAATATGGCTATAAATCCTTCAGAAGTAACCAAACTGCTTAAAGATCAAATTAAAAATTTTGGAGAAAAAGCTGAAATTTCTGAAATCGGAAAAGTTTTATCCGTTGGTGATGGAATTGCACGAGTATATGGACTGGACAATGTTCAGGCTGGAGAGATGGTTGAATTTGAAGATGGCTCTAAAGGTATGGCGCTAAACTTAGAGAATGATAACGTGGGCGTTGTAATCTTTGGAGACGATAGAAAAATTAAAGAGGGTGATACTATTAAAAGAACAAATGCAATTGTTGATGTTCCTGTTGGTAAAGAACTTTTAGGAAGAGTTGTTGATGGCCTGGGAAATCCGATTGACGGAAAGGGAGCCTTATCTTCTAAAGAAAGAAAAAGGGTTGAAGTAAAAGCCCCTGGAATAATTCCAAGACAATCAGTAAGCGAACCAATGCAAACTGGTTTAAAATCTATTGACTCACTTATTCCAGTAGGAAGGGGTCAAAGAGAATTAATCATAGGCGATAGACAAACAGGTAAAACTGCAGTTGCCATAGATGCAATCATCAATCAAAAAAAAATAAACGAGTCTGATGATGAGAAGAAAAAGCTGTATTGCGTTTATGTTGCAATTGGTCAAAAGCGTTCTACTGTAGCGCAAATAACAAAGACTTTAGAAGAAGCTGGAGCTCTTGAATATACTACAATAGTTGCTGCGACAGCATCTGACTCTGCACCGCTTCAGTTTTTAGCTCCTTATACCGGTTGTACAATTGGTGAGTATTTTAGGGATAATGGCATGCATGCTTTAATTGTTTACGATGATCTATCAAAACAAGCCGTAGCTTACAGACAAATGTCACTTTTGCTAAGAAGGCCTCCAGGAAGAGAAGCTTACCCTGGCGACGTTTTTTATTTACATAGTAGACTTTTAGAGAGATCAGCAAAATTAAGTGATGCTAATGGCGGGGGATCATTAACAGCTTTACCAATTATCGAAACGCAAGCCGGAGACGTTTCAGCATATATTCCTACTAATGTAATTTCTATAACTGATGGGCAAATATTTTTAGAAACTGAATTATTCAACCAAGGGATAAGACCAGCGGTAAATGTGGGATTATCTGTATCACGAGTAGGATCCGCAGCGCAGACTAAAGCAATGAAAAAAGTTGCAGGATCAATTAAACTAGAACTCGCCCAATACAGGGAAATGGCAGCTTTTGCCCAATTTGGATCAGATTTAGATGCTTCAACTCAACAATTGTTAAATCGTGGAGCAAAATTAACAGAACTGTTAAAACAAGATCAATATTCGCCCATGACAGTCGCAGAGCAAGTTATTTCAGTATTTACTGGTGTGAAAGGTTATTTGGATGATGTTGAACTAGATAAAATTAAAAAGTTCGAAAGAGATATAATTGAAAAAATAAAAACGGATAAACCAGAAATAATAGATGAAATCCAAGCTTCAGGAAAATTAGAGGAAGCAACTGAAAATTTATTAAAACAAGTTATAGAGGAATATAAAAAATAAATTATGCCTAGTTTAGATGATCTAAAAAAAAGAATTAAAAGTGTTAAGTCTACACAAAAAATTACGAAAGCTATGAAAATGGTAGCTGCAGCTAAATTAAGAAAAGCCCAGGAAAGTGCTGAGAAAGGCAGACCATACAGTCAAAAATTGCAGAATATAATACTTAACTTAACAAAATCTATCAATGACCTACAGAATGCTCCAAAACTTTTGGTTGGAACAGGTGCAGATAAGAAATATTTGTGCGTGGTTTTAACAGCTGACAGAGGCCTATGTGGAGGATTTAATTCTAATATATGCAAATTAGCAAAGAATAACTTTAAAAATATTTTAAATGAGGGAAAAGAACTTCAAATCATTACAGTGGGTTCAAAAGGATATGATCAAATAAAAAGAGAGTACGGTAAATATGTTACTAAAAAATTTAGCTTTAAAGATAAAAAAAATATTACTTTTAGTGAAGCAGATGAAGTAGGAAAAGAAATAATATCTCTATTCAATCAAAATAAATTTGATAGATGTTTAGTATTTTATAACAATTTTAAAAATGTAATTACACAAATACCCCAAGCGCAACAAATAATTCCTGCAGAAATGAAAAATATACAAGAAAAAAATACCGAAAATTTTTCATATGAATTTGAACCTGAAGAAGATGAAATTTTAGAGGATTTACTACCTAAAAATGTTTCAACTCAAGTTTTTAAAGCTTTATTAGAAAATGCTGCAAGTGAACAGGGATCAAGAATGACAGCAATGGATAACGCAACAAGAAATGCCGGAGATTTGGTTGATAAACTTACAATTAATTATAACAGAAGTCGTCAAGCTTCTATTACAAAAGAATTAATTGAAATTATATCTGGGGCAGAAAGTTTATAATTATGACCAAAAAAGGTAAAATAACACAAATTATCGGAGCGGTAGTTGATGTAAATTTTGACACAGACTTACCCGAAATTTATACCGCATTAGAGGTAAACAATTCAGGAAATAAATTAATTTTAGAAGTTGCTCAGCATTTAGGAGAAAATGGTGTTCGAACTATAGCTATGGATGCTACAGAAGGGTTAAAACGTGGAGATGAAGTTATAAATACTGGTGCACCAATAAGTGTACCGGTAGGACCTGAAACATTAGGAAGAATTATAAATGTTGTCGGAGAGTCTATTGACGAAAAAGGTGAGGTAAAAACTAAAGAAAAGTGGCCGATACATAGAGCGGCTCCAAAATTCACAGACCAAGCAACTGAAACTGAACAATTAGTAACCGGAATAAAAGTTATAGATCTTTTGGCTCCATACGCAAAAGGAGGAAAGATTGGTCTATTCGGAGGAGCTGGAGTGGGAAAAACAGTAACAATTATGGAATTAATAAACAACATAGCTAAAGCTCACGGTGGATTTTCTGTTTTTGCAGGTGTAGGCGAAAGAACTAGGGAGGGAAATGATTTGTATCATGAAATGATTGAGTCAGGAGTAATTAAAACAGATGGAAAAGGATCTAAAGCAGCTTTAGTTTATGGACAAATGAACGAACCTCCTGGCGCAAGAGCAAGAGTTGCCTTAACAGGACTAACAGTTGCAGAATATTTTCGTGATAAAGAGGGGCAAGACGTTTTATTTTTTGTTGATAATATTTTTAGATTTACTCAAGCAGGCTCTGAAGTATCAGCATTATTAGGAAGAATACCATCAGCAGTTGGATATCAGCCAACATTAGCAACTGATATGGGTAACTTACAAGAAAGAATTACTTCTACTGACAAAGGGTCAATTACCTCAGTTCAAGCTATTTATGTTCCGGCTGATGATTTGACAGATCCTGCCCCAGCCACATCATTTTCTCACCTGGACGCAACAACGGTATTATCAAGACAAATTGCAGAAATTGGAATATATCCAGCCGTTGACCCGTTGGACTCTACTTCTCGAATTTTAGACCCACGAGTTGTTGGTGAAGAACATTACAGAGTAGCAAGAGATGTGCAAAGAATATTACAGGCTTATAAGTCTTTACAGGACATTATTGCTATTCTTGGAATGGATGAATTATCTGAAGAAGATAAACTTACCGTCGCCAGAGCAAGAAAGATACAAAGATTTCTCTCACAACCTTTTTTTGTTGCTGAGGTATTTACAGGATCTCCAGGCAAGCTGGTTGATCTTGACGATACAATTAAAGGATTTGATGCAATTTGCAAAGGAGAATACGACCAATTGCCCGAAGCTGCTTTTTATATGGTTGGAGGAATCGAGGAAGTAATTGCGAAAGCAGAAAAACTTTCTAAAGAGAGTAAATAATGTCTGAAAAATTTTTTGTTGAGATTATCACGCCAGATAAAATAATGTTTAAATCAGAAGCGGCTGAAGTAACAATTCCTTCATACGAAGGTCAAATAGGTATTTTAAAAGATCACATTCCTCTAATAACCTTTTTAAGACCAGGTTTTATAATCATTAAAAATACAGAAGAAAAAAGATTTTATCTTGAAGAAGGAACTGTAGAATTTTCTAACAATAATCTTTTAATATTAACATCAACTGCTAAAGATTTAAAAGATTTCGATAAAGCTTTAGTTAAAAATTTACTTCAAGAGGCAGAGAAAAAACTTAGTGATAAAAATTCTTCAGATAAAGAAAAATATATAATATCCCACAAAATAGATACATTGAAAGAAATTAGCCTATAAATAAATCAATTTCCTTTAGTAAGTTAATATATAAATCTTTTTTAAAGTCCACAATTACCTCAGGTAATTTTTTTGGATCGATCCATTTCCAATCAATAAACTCCGGATGCTTTGTTTTTAGGTTTATCTCATTATCATTTCCCAAAAATTTTGTTACAAACCACTTTTGTTTTTGACCTCTAAATTTACCTTTCCAAATAATACCAACTAAATGATCTGGCAGTTCGTATTCGTAAGAGCGTTCTATTTGTTTTAGAATTTTAATACTTTTAATACTAGTTTCTTCATATAACTCTCTTTTCATTGCAGTTATAAAGTCTTCACCTTCATCAATGCCGCCTTGAGGCATTTGCCATTTATCAATTGGATTGTCTTTTCTTTTACCAACAAAAACTTGATTATTGTTATTCAAAACAATTATTCCTACTCCTTTGCGCAAAGGAAGATTTTTAGCTATATTCATGAATTAGGAATTAAACAGTTTAATTGCGTAATTAAGCTGATTGTCTTTTTCAGAGTTAATTTTGAAATCATCACCATCTTCCTCTACCAAGATATCTGGTGTTACACCTACATCTGAAATTGATTTTCCAGAGGGAAGATAATATTTGGAAATAGTTAATCTCATACCACCTCCATTTCTAAGAGGTATTATCGATTGAACAGAGCCTTTACCAAAAGAATTCTCTCCAAGAATAATTGCTCTTTTGTGATCTTTTAAAGCACCTGCAAATATTTCTGATGCAGAAGCAGATCCATTATTTATTAATACCACTATTGGCTTACCATTTGTTTCATCACCTTTTCTTGCAAAAAATTTTCTAGTTTCAGAAATTTTACGTCCCTTAGTTGAAACTATTTCTCCATCATCAAGAAAAAAATCTGTTATGTTTATAGCTTGTGTGAGCAAACCTCCAGGATTATTTCTTAAATCAATTACGTACCCTTTAATTTTTGAATTTTTTTCAAATTTTTTTACAGATTTTAAAAGTTGATTATCACTATTTTCGTTAAATGATTTTAATCTTATATAGCCAATATTTTTTTCTTTACTAACTATCCTTGAATTCACTGATTGTATTTGTATTACCTGTCTTGTGATTTTGAATTCCAATGGTTTTTTGATATTTTTTCGTCTAACAGTAAGTTCTATCGATGTTCCAATCGGCCCTCTCATTAATTTTACTGCTTCCATTAATGATTTACCTTGGACTTGTTCATTACCAATTTTGACTATGTAGTCTCCTGCTTTAATACCTGCTTTTTCCGCAGGCGTATCATCTATTGGTGAGATAACTTTTACTACTCCAGCTTCCATACCAATTTCAATTCCCAATCCACCAAATTCTCCACTAGTGTCTGTTTGCATTTCCTTAAATAATTCTGGGCTCATATAAGCCGAATAAGGATCTAAAGATTGTAAAACACCATTAATTGCGGAGTCCATGATTTCTGATTGATTAATATCATCTACATAATCTTTTTTAATATTTTCTAACACTTCGCCGAATAGATCAATTTTTTCATAAAGATCATTTTTTGAAAAAACCGAAGTAAAGGTAAAGTTAATAATCAATATTGAAATAATTATAGTTTTCTTCATATCATAGCTTTTTCTTTGGGAATTTCTTCTGACCACATTTTTTCTAAATCATAAAACTCTCTCTTTTCCGGATGAAAAATATGAACAATTATGTCATGTGCATCTACCAACTTCCAATCATTGCTGTCTTTTCCTTCTATTCGACAGTCTTCAATGCCTAATTTTTTTAATTCAGTTACAAGTATTTCAGACAAAGATTGAAGATGCCTTGATGATGTTCCGGAAGCAACAATCATATAATCCGCTATGTATGATTTATTTTTTAAATTTATAGAAGTAATATTTTGAGCTTTATTATTATCAAGAATTTTTTCAATATTTTTTTTAATTTCTGTAATCACTATTAGTTATTCACTCTCAAGTGTTTTCTTAGTTTTGATGATGATATTAAGATCGGTTTATTTTTTATAAAAATGATTTTATTTTTTAAATATTTAGCCACAATTGAATTATATCCCTTTCTATCATATCCCTTCCTAGAAAAAACTATTAATTTTGTCAATTTAACTATTTTTTTCCAACTTTTCCACTTGTGGAATGTAATCAAATTATCAGATCCAATAATAAAGTAGATAACTTTTAGTTTTTTTTTAAGTATTAAATAATTTATTATATCTATACTTCTAGTAGATTTTACAGTTTTATCCAAATAAATGACTTTAATATTTCTCATATTTTTGGTTATTCTTTTTGCTTGGGCAAGCCTTTGTCCAATTGAGTAAAGAGGTTTTTCTTTAAAAGGATTTTTTTTTGTAACTAACCATAATACTGCGTTGAGCTTTAGTTTTTTAATCGCTATTTTTGAAATTTTTAAATGCCCTTTATGAGCAGGGTCAAAACTCCCCCCCAGTAATCCAATCGCTTTCTTAGAAATTTTTACCATTTACTATGGTCTGACAATCCCTTTTCCAGATACTAAATATTTGTATGAAGTTAACTGATTTATACCAACTGGACCTCTTGGAGGAAGTTTGTTGGTTGAAATACCAATTTCTCCTCCGAAACCAAATTCACCTCCATCAGCAAATTGTGTTGATACATTATGCATGGCTATTGAACTGTTCACACTATTTAAAAAAGTTTGAGCATTTTTTTTATTATTTGTAATAATACTGTCCGTATGCATTGTGCCGTACTTTAAAATATGTTTAATTCCCTCTCCTATATTTTTAACAGTTTTTACTGATATTATTGAGTCCAAGTATTCTGTTCTCCAATCTATTTCTTTTGCTTTTTTAAGCCTTCCATTAAATAATCTATTAATTTTTTTATCCACTCTCACCTCGCAACCTGAATTAATTAAAGACTGAATAATCACTTTAGCATGTGAATTAATTGCTTTTTCATCGATTAAAAGTGTTTCCACTGCTCCACAAATACTGGTTCTTCTCATTTTTGCATTTATGATTAACTTTTTTGCCATACTTAAATTCGATGTTTTATCTAAATATATGTGGCACAAGCCTTCGAGGTGACCAATCACATGAACATTAGAAAATTTTTGAACTTTTGCTACTAATCCTTTGCCACCTCTCGGAACAATAACATCAATATAATTGCTCATTTTAGATAATAGATTATCTACAATTTTTCGATCTCTATTTTCTATAAATTGGACACAATTCTTATTAATATTGTTTTTTTGCAAAACAGCTCTGAATAAGTTAGCTAAAATTTTATTTGAATTGAATGCTTCAGAACCTCCTCTTAAAATTGAACAGTTACCAGATTTAAGACACAAAGCAGCAACATCCGCAGTAACATTTGGTCTACTTTCATAAATTACTCCAATTACGCCAATAGGGGTTGATACTTTTTTTATGGTTAACTTGTTAGGCCTTCTCCACTGATCGAGCACTTTACCAATAGGGTCCTTAAATTTGGCAATTTGATCTATTGAATGTCTTATTCCATCTATACGTTTGTTATTTAAGACTAATCTATCAACAAGATGTTTTCTTTTGACACTTTTTACATCTCTAAGATTTTCTCTTATAATTTTATTTTTATTTTTTAATAAGGACTTACTATAATCTTCTAAAACTTTTTTTATTTTAGAGTGCTTTATAATTTTTAGGTCTTCAAAAGCCTTTTTAGCATTTTTTCCAATTTTATTTAAATAACTCATTTACAATAATACCATATCATCTTTATGGATTATTTCAGTTTTACTTAAATAACCCAAAATCTTTTCTATTTCCTTGCTTTGTTTACCCTTAATCTTATTAATTTCTTCAGAGCTAAATGAGGACAAGCCCCTCGCTAGTTGATTATTATTTTGATCTAAAATTAATACATTTTCTCCTTTATTAAAAGATCCATCAATGCTTGTTACTCCAGCTGCTAGTAAACTTTTTCCATTAAGAAGAGCTTTTGAGGCTCCATCATCAATTTTTATTTTCCCATTGGAGTTTAAAGATCCAATTATCCATTTTTTCTTTGCATCTAAGCTTGAAATTTTAGGCAAGAAATGGGTAAATTTCTCATTTTTAATCATATTGGTAATTGGATTATTTTTTTTACCATTCGCAATAAACATGTGGCTGCCAGAATTCATACAAATCTTTGCTGCGTCTAGTTTAGTGATAATCCCTCCAGAACCGTAACTATTCTTTGTTTTTTCAACTAATGAAGTAATTTTTTCATCAATTAGATCAATATTTTTAATAATCTTTTTACTTTTAGATTTATCGTACAATCCATCTACATCAGAGAAAATTATTAAAATATCTGCTCCTATTATCTGAGCGACTCTAGCAGCAAGTCTATCGTTGTCGCCATATTTTATTTCAGCGGTTGCGGTAGAGTCATTTTCGTTTACAATTGGAATTGCGTTCAATTTAAATAAATTATCAAAAGTTCGTCTTACATTTAAAGCCCTTCTTCTTTGCTCTGTATCATCAGGGCTGATTAGTATTTGTCCTGTTTTAATATTATATTTTTCGAATAGTTTTTGAAACTCGCTTGCCAAATGAATTTGACCAACAGCAGCAATAGCTTGACTCATTTCTAGCTTGATTTTCTTTTTATTTATTTTTAGGTACTTTTGACCTAAAGCAATTGCACCAGAAGATACAATAACGAAGTTTTTTTTCTTACCATAATTTTTTATGTCTTTAATCAAAGAAGTTATCCATTTTTTTTTAAACTTCCCTTTATTATCGACTACTGTTGAGGAACCCAACTTAAGAACAATTATTTTTGAATTTTCAATTAGCATTTTTAATTAATATTTTTTTTACTTTTAATAAGTCCTTATTTGAAAATACAGATATAATTTCATACTTAGATTTAACCTTTTTTTTAAATGCATCTAGTTTTTTAATAATCTCCTTGCTTTTAAGTAAATCAGATTTATTAAAAAAAATTATTTCTTTTTTTTTATCTAATTTTTTATCATAAGTTGATAGCTCAAACTTTATCTTTTTATAAGTATTTACTAAATCGATTTCTGTAAGGTCTATTAAGTGTAGTAGAATTTTACATCTTTCAATATGCCTTAGAAATTTATCTCCTAACCCAACACCTTTGTGAGCACCTTCAAC
>MDTG01355109.1_pt1 | contig 14797 bp, 11 predicted proteins | sample 811421 | NCBI WGS metagenome assembly MDTG01 (sample SAMN05326645, study PRJNA326480) | marine metagenome | isolation source: seawater | place: Pacific Ocean: South East | collected 2011
CAAGACTACGGCACCCGGGCGAGCACGGCCGTGGTGTTCGAGCGCCGCCCGGGCAGGGCCACGCGTGTGCGGTTCGCCGAGCAGGCCTACGGTCCCGGGGGCGAGCCGGGCGCCCGGGTGAACCACGAATTCGAGCTGAACTGACGGAGCCCCGCGCCCGGTGGCACGCCGGACACCGCGGGCCCCGACCACGACGGGAGAGCAACCGATGGATCTCAGTCTGACCGGGCGCACCGCGCTCATCACCGGCGGCAGCCTCGGGCTGGGCCGCGCCATGGCCGAGGCCTTCCACGGCGCCGGCGCCCGGGTGGCCGTCCTGGCCCGGCGGGAGGGCCCGCTCGGCGAGGCCGTCGACGCCATCGCCGCTGCCGGCGCCCCCGACGGCGCCGCCGTGCGCGGCTATGTCTGCGACGTCACCGACGCCGCCCGGGTCGAAGCCGTCCACGCGCAGATCGAAGCGGACCTCGGCCCCGTGGACATTCTGGTGAACAACGCCGGCCACGCCGCGGCCAAGCCCTTCGAATCCATCACCGACGCCGAGTGGCAGGCCGATCTCGACCTCAAGCTGTTCGCCGCCATCCGCCTCACCCGGGCCGTCTGGCAGGGCATGCGCGAGCGCCGCTGGGGCCGGGTCATCAATCTGCTGAACGTCTACGCCAAGACGCCGGGGCCGAACACCGCGCCCACCTCGGTGAGCCGCGCCGCCGGCATGGCCCTGACCAAGGTGCTGGCCGGGGAGGGCGCGCCGGACAACGTGCTGGTCAACGCGCTGCTGATCGGCTTCATCAAGAGCGATCAGATCCGCCGCCAGTACGAGGCCTCGGACGGCAGCGTCGATTTCGACACCTTCGTCGCCCGGGCCGGCGCGCGGCTGCCCATGGGCCGGATGGGCGAGGCCGAGGAGGTGGCGAACCTGGCCCTGTTCCTGGCGTCGGACGCCGGCTCCTACGTCACCGGCTGCGCCATCAACATGGACGGCGGTCTGTCCAAGGTCCCCTGACCGGACGGCGGCTCAGCCCGCCGCGCCCGCGCCGTCCCGCTGCTCGGGCACGGTGAGCAGCAGCGCCGCCCCCGCGGCGAAGAACACGATGATGGTGGCCATGCCGACGCGCTGACTGGCGGCGAGCCAGGTCACCCAGCCCACCAGCAGCGGGCCCAGGAAAGCCGTCGCCCGGCCGGACAGGGCGAACAGCCCGAACATCTCGGTGCGGAGCCGAGCCGGCGCCGCCCGGGCCAGATAGGACCGGCTGGCGGCCTGGGCCGGCCCCACGAACACCCCGAGCAGCATGCCCACGCCCCAGAACACCGCCGGGTCCGTCACCAGCAGCAGCGCGGAGCTGGTGACGATCAGACCCGCCAGAGACACCAGCATGGTGGCCCGGCTGCCCACCCGGTCGTCGAACCAGGCGAAGGCGAAGGCCCCGGCGCCCGCGGTGGCGTTCAGCGCGATGCCGAACATCAGCACCTGCCGTTCGTCCATGTCGAAGGTGCCGGCGGCGTAGACGCCGCCGAAGGCGAACAGCGTGGCCAGGCCGTCGACGAACAGCATCCGGGCCAGCAGGAACCGCGCGATCACCGCATAGTCGCGGATGTGCGCCAGCGATCGGACGAGCTGGCGCAGGCCGTCACGCGCCGCGCTGGCGAGCCGCCTGCCGGCGCCGGGGCGGTCCGGCGTCAGCAGGAACAGGGGCAGGGAGAACACGGCGAGCCAGGCCGCGGTGAGCACGAAGGTCGCCCGCACGTGCGCCGCCTCGTCCCGGGGCAGCTCGAACCAGCCGGGTTCCTCGATGAACCCGAACAGCGCCACCACCAGACAGGCCAGCCCGCCGGCATAGCCGAGGCCCCAGCCCCAGCCGGACCAGCGGCCGACGTGCCGCGGGTCCGCGAGCTCCGGCAGCATGGCGTTGTAGAACACCACCGCGAGCTCCACCCCCACCGTGGCCAGCACCACCAGCACCAGCGCCTCGGCCACCCCGGCGCCGGTGGGGTCCGGGGCCACGAACCACAGCGCGGCGGTGGCCGCCACCCCGAGCCCGGTGAAGGCCGCCAGCCAGGGCTTGCGCCGCCCGCCCTGATCGGCGATGGCGCCGAGCACCGGGCCGGCCAGGGCGATCACCGCCCCGGCAGCCGCCGTGGCATAGCCCCACTGGGCCGTGCCGGCGGTCTCGTCCGCGGCCACCTGGCGGGTGAAGTAGGCGGCGAACACGAAGGTCTGGATGAGGGTGGCGAAGGCCGAGTTGGCCCAGTCGTAGAGGGCCCAGGCGGGCAGCGCCAGCGGTCCCGGGCGCCGCTCAGTGATGATGAGAGGGCACCACCCGGCCGAGGCCGGCCTTGACGAGCTGGGCGCGCATGTAGGACTGCACTTCCTCGGCGGTGGTCATGCGCAGCACCCGGGCGAGCATGCGGCGGGCATCCTTGCGCTTGATGTTGCGGATCACCCACTTGACCTTGGGCAGGTTGGTCGCGTTCATCGACAGCACGTGGTAGCCCATGGCGAGCAGCAGCACCGCGCCCACCGGCGAGCCGGCCAGCTCGCCGCAGATGCCTACGTAAGTCTGCTCCCGGTGCGCGGCCCGCGCCACCTCGAGCAGCGCGCCGAGCACGGCGGGGTGGGTCTCCTGATAGAGATCCGCGACACGGGGATTGTTGCGGTCGACGGCCAGCATGTACTGGGTCAGGTCGTTGGAACCCACCGCCAGGAAGTCCACCCGCCGGGCCAGCTCCCGGGCCTGATAGACCGCCGCCGGCACCTCCACCATCACCCCGACCAGGGGCTGCTTGACCTGCACCCCTTCCTCGAGGACCTCGATGTAGGCCCGGTGAATGAGCGCCTTGGCCTCCTCCACCTCGGACATGCTGGAGATCATCGGCAGCATGATCCGCAGCTCCCCGCGCAGGCCGGCGTTGGCCTTGATCATGGCCCGCGCCTGGACCATGAAGATCTCGGGATGGTCCAGGGTCACGCGGATGCCGCGCCAGCCGAGGAACGGGTTCTCCTCGGAGATGGGAAAGTACGACAGCGCCTTGTCGCCGCCGATGTCCAGGCTGCGCATGGTCACGGGCCGCGGCTCGAAGGCTTCCATGTGCTCCCGGTAGATGACCCGTTGCTCCTCCTCGGTGGGGAAGCTCTCCTTGGTCATGAACGGCACTTCGGTGCGGAACAGCCCGATGCCTTCGGCGCCCCGGTCCAGGGACCGGGAGATGTCGCCGGTCAGGCCGATGTTGACCCACAGCTCCACGCGCCAGCCGTCGCGGGTGATGGACGGCAGCTCTTTGAGGTCTTCGAGCTCCACCGCGAATGCCCGTTCCTGGGAGATCAGGTCCTCGTAGCTCTGCTCGAGGTGGGTGGAAGGGTTGAGGAACACCTCGCCGTAGAAACCGTCCACGATCATCGGCTGGCCGTCGAGGTCGGCGATGGGCAGGTCCACGGCACCCATCACCGCAGGAATGTCCAGGGCCCTGGCGAGGATGGCCACGTGGGAGCTGCCGGAGCCCCGCACGGAGACGATCCCCTTCAAGTGCTCCGGCGGGATGTTGGCCAGCATGGAAGGCGTCACTTCGTGCCCCACCAGCACCGTGTCCGGCGGGAACTGAGTCTTGCGGGCCCGGATGTCCTGCAGATAGGCGAGCACCCGCAGGCCCAGGTCCTTCACGTCGGCGCCGCGCTCCCGGAGGTAGGGGTCCTCCATGGCCTCGAAGCGGCGCACGTGCTCGCGGATCACCTGCTTGAGAGCCCCCTGGGCCCAGATGCCCCGGCGCACCCGGTCGCGCATGTCGCCGGCCAGGGCGTTGTCGTCGAGCATGTGCAGATAGGCGTCGAACAGCGCCAGCTCCTCCCGGGGCAGGCTCTGGGCGAACTCTTCGCTGATGCGGCGGATGTCCGAGCGCACCGCGTTGATGGCCCGGTCGAGGATCATGAGCTCGGTGGTGACGTCCTCCGCCTCCCGCTCCGGGACGCCCTCCAGGCTCGCCGGCGGCTGCATCACCACGGCGCTGCCGATGGCGATGCCCGGGGCGCCGGCGACGCCCCGGAACATGACGTCGCTGGCCTCGGAGACCTTGCCGGTCTGGGCGTCGAACAGCCGCTGGATCTCGCCGGTGGCTTCCGCGTGGGCCATGACCGTGGCGAGCTGGGCCGACAGCGTCACCAGGAACGCCTCCTCGCTCTCGTCGAAACGGCGTTCCTGGCGCTGCTGCACCACCAGCACGCCGATCACCCGGCGGTGATGGATCACCGGCACGCCGAGAAAGGCGTTGAACGGTTCCTCGCCGATCTCGGGGATGTAATGGAAGCGCGGATGGTGGCTGGCGTTCTCCAGGTTGATGGGCTCCGCCCGCTCCGCCACCAGGGTGGTGAGGCCCTGGTCCAGGGACAGGGACAGCTTGCCCACCGCATCCTGGTTCAGGCCCTCCGTCGCGACGAACAGATAGCGGTCGCGCTCGGGGCTCAACAGATAGATCGAGCAGACCTCGGTACCCAGCGCCTCACGCACGTCGTGCACGATGATGCGCAGCGCCTCCTGGAAGGAGCTCGCGGCGGCAACGTCCTGGACGATGCGGCGGAGGGTCGTCAGCATTCAGACGCTCCGGTGCCGGGGTGCCCGGCCCCGGACGCCGGAGGGCGGCGATAACACAGGTGCGGTGCGAGCTCCTTGAGCGCCCGGCGATACACGTCGCGCTTGAAATCCACCACCTGTCTGACCGGGTACCAGTAGCTCACCCAGCGCCAGTAGTCGAACTCCGGCTTGGCCGTCGTGTCCACCTGCACGCACTCGTCCTCTGCCAGCATGCGCAGCAGAAACCATTTCTGCTTCTGTCCCTTGAAGCCCGGGGTCGAGTTGTAGCGCCGCAGCCGCTTGGGCAGCCGATAGTGGAGCCAGCCCCGGGTGCGAGCCAGAATCTGCACGCTGTCCGGCGCCAGGCCCACTTCCTCGTGCAGCTCGCGGTACAGCGCCTCCTCGAGGGATTCGTCCTCGTTGATGCCCCCCTGGGGAAACTGCCAGGCGTCGTGACCACCTACCCGGCGGGCCCAGAGCACCTGCCCCAGGTCGTTGGCGAGGACGATCCCGACGTTCGGTCGGTAACCGTCTGCATCAACCACAGTCGTTCGTCCAACAAGATGCCAATGGCGGGATTGAACCTCAACGGCGGCGAAAATACCAACGGCGCGCCGGGCCGGTGCAGGCCCACCGGTTTCCGTGCGAGCATGCCGGTCCAGCCAGCCAGGGACGCCGAAGGCCGCCATGAGCAATCGACTCGCCGACGAGACCAGCCCGTACCTGCGCCAGCACGCCGACAACCCGGTGGACTGGTATCCCTGGAGCGACGAGGCACTGTCCCTGGCGCGGCGGCGGCAGCAGCCGATCCTGCTGTCCATCGGCTATTCCGCCTGCCACTGGTGCCACGTCATGGCCCACGAATCCTTCGAGGATCCCGAGGTCGCCGCCGTCATGAACGGGCACTTCGTCAACGTCAAGGTCGACCGGGAGGAGCGTCCGGACCTGGACAAGGTCTACCAGCTCTCCCACCAGCTCCTGACCCAGGCGCCCGGGGGCTGGCCGCTGACGATGTTCCTGGATCCGGACACCCTGGTGCCGTTCTTCGGCGGCACCTACTTTCCCAGGACGGCGCGCCACGGTCTGCCCGGTTTCCGCGACCTGCTGGTGCGCATCGTCGACGTCTTCGAGTCCCGCCGGGAGGAGCTCAGCGCCCAGGGCGAGAAGGTGGCGGACGTGCTCGCCAGCCTCGACACCGGGCCCCTCAGCGGCGAGGGCGAGGGCGTGGCCGACGAGGCCCTGCTGCAGTCCGCCCGGGATGCCCTGGCGGCCCAGTACGACAGCGCCGACGGCGGCTTCGGCCGGTCCCCCAAATTTCCCATGCCCGGGACGCTGGAGCGGCTGCTGCGGCACTGGGCCGGCACCGCCCGGGCCGGCCAGCCGGACCGCGCCGCCCTCGACATGGTGATGACCACGCTCACCCGCATGGCCCGGGGCGGCATTCACGACCACCTGGGCGGGGGCTTCTGCCGCTACGCCACCGATCGGCGCTGGATGGTGCCCCACTTCGAAAAGATGCTCTACGACAACGGCCTGCTGCTGGGGCTCTATACCGACGCCCTGGCGCTGGGTCCGGATCCGCTGTTCGAACTCGCGGTGACCGGCATCGTCGACTGGCTGGAACGGGACATGCGCCACCCCGAAGGCGCCTTCCACGCCGCCTTGGACGCGGACTCGGAAGGCGAGGAGGGCCGTTACTACCTGTGGCGCCGGAACGAGGTGAAACGCCTGCTGACCGAAGACGAGTATCTGGTGATCGAGACACTGTACGGCCTCGACAAGCCGGCCAATTTCGAAGGGCGCTGGATCCTGCATCGCTACGACGCCTGGGCGGGCGTGGTGTCCCGGCTGTCGCTGGACACCGGCGAGGCCGCGGCGCTCTGGTCGAGCGCACGGGAGAAAATGCTGGCAGCGCGGACGACCCGCGAGGCGCCCGCGCTGGACGACAAGATTCTGACCAGTTGGAACGCGCTGGCGATCCACGGGCTGGCTAAGGCGGCCGTGCAGCTCGACCGGCCGGACTGGCTGGACATGGCGCGCAGCGCGCTGGATTTCCTCCGCGACCGGCTGTTCGTCGACGGCCGGCTGATGGCGACCTGGAAGGACGGCGTAGCCAGGCATCCTGCCTATCTGGACGATCACGCCTTTCTGCTGCAGGCGGCCCTGACGCTGCTCGGCGCCGGCTGGCGCGACGAGGATGCGCGCCTGGCACGCACCCTGGCCGAGGCGTTGCTGGCGCGCTTCGAGGACACCGAGGCCGGCGGTTTCTTCTTCACCGCCCACGATCACGAGACCCTGATCTGCCGGCCCAAGCCGACCATGGACGACGCCGTACCGCCGGGCAACGCCGTTGCCGCCCGGGCGCTGTCGGACCTCGGCCACCTGCTGGGCGATGCGCGCTATCTGGAGGCCGCCAACCGAACGATCGATTGGGCCAGAAAGGCCATGGAGGCCCATCCCGCCGGCCACTGCAGCATGCTCACGGCGCTCGAAGAAGTGACCCGGCCACCGGAACTCATCGTCATCCGCGGGCCCGCAGGCAGCTTCGCGCCCTGGCTCGCCGCAGCCCGGGACGGCTACCGTCCCCGGCGCCGGGTCTATGCCATTCCGGCCGCTGCCGATCCCCGGCTGGTACCGCCCTATCTGCCCCGGTTGGTGAGCGCTGACTCCGCCGGAAAGACAACGGCCTACCGGTGTGAAGGCTTTTCCTGTTCCCTGCCCATCGGGGCGCCGGAGGCGCTCGCCGCCGAACTCGAGCGGGGCGACCCACGCTGACGCGACGGGTCAGGCCGGACGCCAGACCAGATCCAGCTCCCGGGCGGCCTTGACGTCGTCCAGCCGCCGCACCGGCAGCGAGTAGGGTGCGGCCCGCACCATGTCGGGCTGCTCCTCGGCCTCCCGCTGGATCGCCACCAGGGCGTCGACGAAGCCGTCGAGCTCCGCTTTGGTCTCGGTTTCCGTGGGCTCCACCAGAAAGCATTCCGGAATGAGCAGAGGGAAATAGGTGGTCGGCGAGTGCACGCCATAGTCCAGCAGGCGCTTGGCGAAATCCATGGCGCTGACCTCGAGGCGTTTGGCCTGCTCGGAGAACGTCAGGATGAACTCGTGGGTGGCCCGCCGCTCCGGATAGGCGAGCTCGAAGCCGGCCTTCTCCAGCCGCCGCGCCAGATAGTTGGCGTTCAGCGTGGCGTACTGGCCGACCCGGGTCATGCCTTCGCGGCCCAGCATCAGCGCATAAGCCAGCGCACGCAGCAGAATGCCGGCGTTGCCGGCGTAACCGGACAGCCGGCCGATGGACTGGGGCAGATCCTCCGCCGTCAGCCAGCGGTACCGGTCCCCATCTTTGCCCACGACAGGCGTGGGCAGGAACGGCAGTAAGCGCTCACCGACACCCACCGGGCCGGCACCCGGCCCGCCTCCCCCATGGGGCGTGGCGAAGGTCTTGTGCAGGTTCATGTGCAGCACGTCGAAGCCCATGTCGCCGGGTTTCACCTGGCCGAGAATGGCATTCAGATTCGCACCGTCGTAATACAGCAGCCCGCCGGCATCGTGCACCACCCGGGCGATCTCCTCGACCCGCCGCTCGAACACGCCGCAGGTGGAGGGGTTGGTCATCATGAGCCCGGCGGTCTGGGGACCCACCGCGGCCTTGAGCGCTTCGAGGTCCACGTCGCCGGAGCTGTCCACCGGCACTTCCGCGACCTTGTAGCCGCACATGACCGCCGTGGCGGGGTTGGTACCGTGGGCCGCATTCGGCACCAGAATCTCCGTTCGGGCGGTGTCGCCCCGGGCCTCGTGATACGCCCGGATCATCGCCACGCCGGCGAGCTCGCCCTGGGCTCCCGCCATGGGCGTCAGCGACACGCCGCGCATGCCGGTCGCGTCCTTGAGCATTTCCTGCAGGTCGTACAGGCAGGACATGAAGCCCTGGCTCACGGACTCCGGCGCCAGCGGATGCCGGGCCAGGAAGCCGGGGAGCATGGCGGCCTTGTGGGCGCCGCGGGGGTTGTACTTCATGGTGCACGAGCCCAGCGGGTAGAACTGGGTGTCGATGGAGAAGTTGCGGCGGGACAGGTTGGTGTAGTGGCGCACCACCTGCAGCTCGGACACCTCGGGAAGCGCCGGCGGCGCGCGCCGGCGCGCCGTATCGGGAATGCCTGCCAGCGCCTGATCCGCCGGCGGCGCCGTGATCTGCTGAGCGCCGGCTCGACGGCCCGGGGCACCCAGTTCGAAGATGGTCTTCGACGCCGGCGGCGTCACCATGGCCTTTACGCTGACGTCGTTCATGCTCCCAGCACCTCCTCGAGCGCTCTGGCGTAGTGCTCGATCTCCGCTTCGGTCCGCTTTTCCGTGGCGCAGACCAGCAGCGTGCGGTCCATGTCGGGGTAGTAGCCGCCCAGCGGCAGCCCCCCCAGCAGGCCGTGCTCCAGCAGTGCCTGCACCACCTCCTCCGCCGGCCGCGGCAGGTCCAGCGCCGCTTCGTGGAAGTAGTCGTCACCGAACCGCTGGGAAACGCCGTCGATGGCCGTGAGCCGGGAGACCAGGGCGCGGGTGTTGGCGGCCGAGGCCCGCGCCACCGCGTCGATGCCGTCGGCGCCCAGCAGGCTCATGTGAATGGTCGCCGCCGTCACCAGCAGGCCCTGATTGGTGCAGATGTTCGAGGTGGCCTTGCCCCGCCGGATGTGCTGTTCCCGGGCCTGCAGGGTCAGCGCGTAGCCCGGCCGGCCTTCCAGGTCCACGGTGCGGCCGATGATGCGGCCCGGCATCTGCCGCACCAGGCCGCTGCGGCAGCATATGTAGCCGAAGCTCGGACCACCGGAGGACATGGGGATGCCGAACGGCTGTCCATCGCCGCAGGCGATGTCGGCGCCGTCGGCGCCCCATTCGCCGGGCGGCTTCAGCACCGCCAGCGCCAGCGGGTTGACGACGGCGATCACCAGTGCGCCGCGCTCGTGGGCCCAGTCGGTGAGCGCGTCGACGTCCTCGAGCAGGCCGAAGAAGTTGGGCTGCTGCAGCACCAGGGCGACGGCGTGGTCGTGTGCTTCCAGGGCGGCCCGATCGATCCGGCCGTCCGCGGTCACCGGTACCGTGGTGGTGTCCACGCCCTGGGTGCCGACGATGTTGCGGGTGGCCTCCTGGTAGTGGGGGTGCACGGTGCCCGCCATCAGCACGGTGCGGCTCTTCGCCTTGCGGTTGCCCCGGACGGCCATCAGCACCGCCTCGGCGAGTCCCGAGGCGCCGTCGTAGACCGAGGCGTTGGACACGTCGAGGGCCGTGAGGTTGGCCATCATGGTCTGGAATTCGTAGATGAGCTGAAGCGTGCCCTGGCTGGCCTCCGCCTGGTAGGGCGTGTAGGCGGTCATGAACTCGCCCCGGCTGGTGAGATCCCACACCGCGGCCGGGACGTGGTGATCGTAGCTGCCGGCACCGACGAAGCACACGCCGGCATCGTCCCGCGCTGCCCGTGCGGCCATGTCGCGCAGCATGTCCATTTCGCTGACCCCGGGGGGCACGTGGTTGAGCACGCCGGCGCGCATGGCGTCGGGGATCTCGTCGAACAGCGCCTCGATGCTGTCGACGCCGATCTCCGCCAGCATGGTCCGTTCTTCTTCCGCCGTGTGCGGGATGAAGGGCATGGAACGCTCCGTATCGCGTTATGGGTGTGAGAGTGCCGCGCGCCGCACCGGAAAGGCGCGGCCCGCGTCGCCGCGGGATGTACGCTGCCGCCGGCCGGCGGGCCGGCGCCGGTTCAGTGCTCTTCGCTCTCGAGCATCTCGCCGTAGCCTTCCGCGTCCATCAGCTCGTCGAGCTCCGCCGTGTCGTCGGGCTCGATCTTGAAGAACCAGCCGTCACCGTAGGGGTCCTCGTTGACGTTCTCGGGCGCATCCTCGAGGGTGTCGTTCACGGCGATGACCTTGCCGCCCACCGGCGCGTAGATGTCCGAGGCGGCTTTGACCGATTCCACGACGCCCGCTTCCTCCTGGGCCGCGACCTGGGCACCCACTTCCGGCTGCTCGACGAACACCACGTCCCCGAGCGCGTCCTGGGCGTGATCCGTGATGCCCACCGTCACCGTGCCGTCCTCTTCGAGGCGGGCCCATTCGTGGGTACGAGCGTATTTGAGCTCCGATGGTATCTCGCTCATGCGTCAACTCCGCGTCACAGACTCTCGGTGCGGCCCGGGAGACTTCTGATTTCTTTCGGTTTTCGGCCGGCGTTCGGTCATTCCGGGGTTCGGCATCAGTCGAACACTTTGCTGCCTTTGCGGACGAAAGGCGGCCTGACGATCCGCGCCGGCTTGAGCCGGCCGCGCACGTCCACCTCGCAGGCGCCCTTCGCCGCTCTGGGGAGACGGGCCAGCGCGATACTGTACCCCAACGTCGGTGAAAAGATACCACTGGTGATCTCGCCTTCGCCGGACTCGGTCACCACCCGCTGGCCGTGGCGCAGCACGCCCTTTTCCTCCATGACGAGACCCGTGAGCTTCGACGCCGGACCGGCCGCGCGCTCCCGCGCCAGCGCCGCCCGACCGATGAAGTCGCGCGCCTCCGGCTCCCAGGCCACCGTCCAGGCGAGGTTCGACACCAGCGGCGAGGTGGTCTCGTCCATGTCCTGGCCATAGAGGTTCAGGCCCGCTTCCAGCCGCAGGGTATCCCTGGCCGCCAGCCCGGCCGGGCGCACGCCGGCATCCGCCAGCTGGCCCCACAGCGCCAGCGCCGCGTCTCCGGGCAGCACGACCTCGACGCCGTCCTCGCCGGTGTAGCCGGTGCGTCCCACCATCCAGCCGTCCTGTTCGCGCATGCTGAATGGCGCGATGCCGGTCACGTCCGTCCAGCCGGACGCCGTCTCGAACAGCTCGATCGCCGCCGGTCCCTGAACCGCCACCATGGCGAGGTCACGCTCCTCGATCCGGGCACCCTCGTCGTTGCGGTCCGCGAGCCAGGCCAGCACCTTGTCCCGGGTGGCGGCGTTCACCACCGCCCGGTAGCCGGCATCACGCCGGTAGACGATCAGGTCGTCGACGATGCCCGCCTCGTCGTTGAGCATCACGCCATACAGGGCCTGGCCGGGCGCGCCCAGCTTCGCCACGTCGTTGGCCAGCAGCCGCCGCAGCAGGGCCAGCGCCTCGCCGCCGCCGGCGCCGTCCGTCACGTCGATCACCGTCATGTGGGAGACGTCGAACATGCCCGCGTGCTCGCGCACCGCCCGATGCTCGACCATCTGGGAGCCGTAGTTCAGCGGCATTTCCCAGCCGGCGAAGTCCACCAGCTTGGCGCCGGCGTCGACGTGGGCGGGATACAGCGGTGTGCGGCGCAGGGGCGCGTCGGTCATGGTCAACTACCTGGCACAGTCAAGCGCATTGTACGGCGGGGCCCGGGCAGGGCGCTAATCGCCGCCGCCCACGGTGCCGCCCGTCAGGCCCGCCGGCTCACCGGACCGAGCCCCATCGCCTCCACCATGATCTGGCGCTTCAGCGGCACCAGACCGTCGAGCAGGCCGACCCCGGTGTTGCGCAGCCACTGGGTGAGCGGGTCTCCCGCCGCGTAGGCCTGCCGCAGCGCGCCCATCAGCCCCACCATCATTCTGGCGCGGGCACCGCGGCGGCGGTCGAACGCGCGCCACAGCCCGGGGCTGCCGGGGTCGGCCCCAGGTGCCAGGCCATCGAGCACTTCCAGCACGCCACGCACGTCCTCGAGACCCAGGTTCGCCCCCTGGCCCGCCAGCGGGTGGACCACCCGGGCGGCGTCACCGACCAGCAGCGCCCGCGGATGGGGATTGAAGCGCTCGGCGATGTGCTGGCGCAGGGGAAACGTCAGGCGCCGGTCCACCGCCTCCACGGCACCCAGCCGGTGCTGCACGGCCCGGCCCAGCTCCGCCGCGAAAGCCTCGTCGTCGAGGCCCCGCCGCCGCTCCGCCTCGGCCGGGCTCTGGGACCACACCACCGAGCTCAGGTGCCGCTCCCGGCCGGGCAGCAGCGCCACCGGCCCGTCCAGCAGAAACCGCTGATAGGCCGTGTCTTCGTGGGGGCGCTCGGTCCGAACCACCGTCGCCAGAGCCATCTGGCCGACGTCGTAGCTGCGCACGGCCACGCCGAGCATCTGCCGCACCGCGGACGCCGCACCATCGGCCGCGATCAGCAGGCGCGCCCGCGCCGGGCCGGCAGCCACCGCCGGGGCAGCGGCCGCCGCATCTGCGGCCGCAGCGAGGGTCAGGACGACCTCGTCCGCCCCGGCCGACAGGTCCGCCAGCCGGCCGTGGTGAACCCGGATCCCATGCTGCCGGTCGACCGTAGACCAGAGCGCCTCCACCAGCGGGCCATTCTCGACGATCCAGCCGAGCTCCTCCCGTCCTGCCATCGCGGCATCGAAGTTCATGGCGCGGGTGCCGCGCTCTTCCCAGACCTCCATGCGCCGGTACGGCGTCGCCTCGACGCGCCCCCAGACGCCCACGGAGTCCAGCAGCGCCCGGGACGCCGGCGACAGGGCCAGGGTCCGCAGATCCATGCCGAGGGATCCGCGCACCACCGCCGGCCGCCGCGGCTCGATCAGCAGCACCCGCCGGTCCTGAGCGGCCAGCCCCAGCGCCACCGCCGCGCCGATGAGGCCGCCGCCGACCACGGCGACGTCGTAGACCGCGTCAGCCACGGCGGCGGCGCCCCATGGCCTTCACCACATCCCCAACCGCTTTCGGCGCCGCCTCGGTGAGCACCTCGTTGCCGTCGCGGGTGATCAGCACGTCGTCCTCGATCCGCACGCCGAGGTTCCGGAACCGGGCAGGCACACCTTCCGCCGCCGGCAGGTAGATGCCCGGCTCGATGGTCAGCACCATGCCGGGCTCGAGCTGCCGGGAGGCGCCGCCCACCCGGTAGTCGCCCACGTCGTGGACGTCGCTGCCGAGCCAGTGGGAGGTGTTGTGGGGGCAGAACCGGCGGTACTCGCCCGCCTCGATCAGCCCGTCCACATCGCCGCGCAGCAGCTTCAGCGACACCAGCCCCTCGACCATCACCCGCACCGCGGCATCGTGGGGCGCCATGAACGGGATGCCGGGGCGGCAGGCTGCAATGGCGGCTTCGTTCGCCGCCAGCACGATCTCGTAGACCGCCTGCTGGGCGCGGCCGAACTCGCCGCCCACCGGAAACGTCCGGGTGACGTCGGCCGCGTAGTGCTCGAACTCGCAGCCGGCGTCGATCAGCACCAGATCCTGCTTGCGCAGCACCGCGCGGTTGTCGGTGTAGTGCAGCACGCAGGCGTTCGCGCCGCCGCCGACGATGCTGGGGTAGGCCGGGCTGCGGGCGCCGTGGCGCATGAACTCGTGCAGCAGCTCGGCCTCCAGGGCGAGCTCCGTCATGCCGGGGCGGCACGCCGCCATGGCGCGCTCGTGGGCCAGGCAGGTGATGCGCGCGGCCTCGCGCATGATGCGGATCTCCGCGGCGGACTTGTACAGCCGCTGCTCGTGCAGCAGGTGCTTCAGCGCCACGAACTCGCCGGGCGGCACCGCGCCGCCGGCCTCCCGGGCCCGGATCGAGTTGACCCAGTGGAGCACCTTGTTGTCGAAGTCCGGGTACTCGCCCAGGGTCATGTAGATCCGCTCCCGGCCTTCGAGCATCCCGGGCAGGATCTCGTCGAGGTCGGCGACGGGGAAGGCGTCGTCGACGCCGAGGGCGTCCACCGCCCGCTCCGGCCCGAGCCGCTCGCCGTCGTAGAGCTCCGCCCGGGGCTCCCGCTCCCGGCAGAACAGAATCACCTCGCCGTGGTCCCGCCCCGGCGCCAGCACCAGCACCGCGTCCGGCTCGACGAAACCCGTCAGGTAGAGGAAGTCGCTGTCCTGGCGGAACGGATACTCCGTGTCGCGGTTGCGCAGCCGCACCGTGGCGGCCGGCACGACGGCCACCGAGCCCGGCGTCATGTGGCTCATCAGCGCCGCCCGGCGCCGCCGGTACTCAGCCGGCCGGATCGTCGGTTTCATCGTTCAGCGTGGTCATGATCAGCAGGGCCCCCACCTTGACGAACTCCTCGAGCTCGACGAAGTCCGTTTCCGCGGCCTCGGCGCCGCGGCCGGCGACATCGGCATCGACCTGGGCAATGGCGCTGAAGTCGCGGACGATCTCGCGGACCTCCTCGGGGCAGTCGTCCAGGCTGGTCGCGCCGCGCCGGGCGAGGCCCGCGGCGAACCCGGCCAGGAAGCTCGCACACCACTGGCCGAGGGCCTCCAGCCGGTCCGGCAGCGGCACGTCGTCGGCG
>MDTG01071997.1_pt1 | contig 14795 bp, 17 predicted proteins | sample 811421 | NCBI WGS metagenome assembly MDTG01 (sample SAMN05326645, study PRJNA326480) | marine metagenome | isolation source: seawater | place: Pacific Ocean: South East | collected 2011
CTTGAGGGATTAGGTTGACCTCTAATTCTCCACTCAACATTTGCCTTTCAAACTCTGCATTTTCTCCTACATAAGAAGAAATCATTTTTGTAATTTGACGGTTTTGTAATAACAAACCTAAACCAAAATCATCTACTCCTGCATTGTTAGAAATACAGGTTAACCCTTTAATTCCCGATTGAGATAATGAGCCAATACTATTCTCTGGAATACCGCATAATCCAAAGCCGCCTAGCATGAATGTCATGTCGTCTGCTACACCCTCAATAGCTTCTTCAACACTGTTTACTACTTTATTTATCATTTCTAAAACTCTTCTTCAAAGTTATTGTTTTCTTCTAGGTATTGAAACTGCTCTCCACAATCCAACAACACATCTATTGATTTAGAAACATCAAATTTTTCTGGGTAAAAACCTAACTCTAATGTGTCAGAGTAAACGCGTTGCATATACTCTGCCCAAACAGGAAGAGCCATATTCGCTCCTTGTCCGTAATAAGTGTCTCTAAAATGAATTGCACGGTCTTCGTTTCCTGACCAAACACCTGTCACTAGATTAGGTGTGATGCCGACAAACCAGCCATCAGAATTATTTTGAGTTGTTCCTGTTTTTCCACCAATTTCGTTTTGAAACTGATATTTGTAACGCAAACGAACACCTGTTCCTTTTTTTATTCCGTCTTCTGGATTTTCTACGCCATCAACAACTCCCTGTAATAAGCGTACCATAATGTCCGCTGTTTGCGCGCTCATTGCCTCGGTATTTTTTGGGGTGAATTCCTCAAGAACTACTCCATTTTTATCTTCAATTCGTGTGACAATGATGGGTTCAGTCCATATGCCTTTATTTGCAAATGTAGAATAGGCTCCCACCATTTCATATACAGATAAGTCAAATGTTCCTAAACAAACAGAGGGTACCGCTGAAAGTCTTGAGGTAATGCCCATTTTCCTTGCTAAATCAACTACGGCATGGGGTCCAAATTGTTTCATGATATAGGCGGTAATGGTGTTGATTGAGTTGGCTAAACCAAACTTCATACTAATCATTAATCCTGCGTATTTATCGTCAGAGTTGCTAGGAACCCAATCTTTTTCAAGACCCCATTGCTCTTTTTCAAACACCACAGGAACATTCGGAATTTGATAACAAGGAGAATAGCCTTCCTGCATAGCGATAGCGTATAAAAATGGTTTGAAAGTAGACCCTACTTGCCTCTTGCCAACCGACACATGGTCGTACTTAAAATGCTTGTAGTTAATCCCCCCAACATAAGCCTTTACATGCCCGTTTCTTGGATCCATACTCATCATTCCAGAGTGAATGAAATATTTGTAATACTTGATCGAATCCATTGGAGACATTATGGTATCTATTTCTCCATTCCAAGAGAAAATAGTCATTGGCACTTTTTTATGGAAGGTTTTTTTTATCTCTTTTTTAGATTTTCCAGCCGATTTGAGTCTTCGATATCTTTCTGAGCGCTTCATGGCTTGCTCAATGATCATATCGATTTGCTCCTGCTCAAAATCTTTAGGAAATGGAGCTTTTGAGTAACCTTTCCAATGCTTGTAAAAATCTTTCTGTAGAGAAGGTATATGAGTTCTAATTGCTTCCTCTCCAAAAGTTTGCATACGAGAATTGATTGTTGTATAAACCTTCAATCCGTCAGTATAAAGACTGTATGGTGTGCCGTCTGGCTTGGTGTTGTTGGCGCACCAATCTTTTAAAAATCCTACCCTTAAATATTCTCTTAAATAAGGTGACAGTCCCTCGTTATGACTCGCCTTTTTAAAGTCTAACAGAATGGGTTGCTCTTGTAAAAACTTTAGATTTTCATCTTTTAATAGTAAGCCGTATTTGTCCATCTGACTTAAAACTACATTTCTTCGTGTTCGTGTTAACGAGTCTCTTCTGTTAGGGTTATAAAGCGCTGAGTTTTTTAGCATACCCACAAGCATTGCAGATTCAATGGTGGATAATTCCGCAGGAGTTGTGTTGAAATATACTTGGGCCGCCGATTTTATTCCAACTGCATTGTTTACAAAATCATACTTGTTGAAGTACATTGCAATAATCTCGTCTTTGGTGTATTGTTTTTCTAAACGAACAGCTATAATCCATTCTTTGAATTTTTGCATTACACGGTCAAAGCCAGAACTTGGTTTGTTGGTAAAAAGCATTTTTGCCAACTGCTGGGTAATTGTGCTAGCTCCTCCAGCGTCTTGCCCTAAGAGTTGTCCTTTAACCGCTCTTAATAAGGCGCGCACATCAATCCCTGTATGGTTTCTGAAGCGCACATCTTCTGTTGCAATCAAGGCGTTGATTAGGTTTTCTGGAAGATCTTCATATTTAACATTTGATCTGTTTTCATAAAAATATTTTCCTAAAATCTTTCCATCTTCCGAAATGATTTCAGTGGCTAAGCTATTCTTTGGATTTTCTAATTGTTCAAACGTAGGAAGTGGGCCAAAAAAACCTATTGAAGTCAAGTAAAGAACTGTTGTTAAAGCAAAGATCGGACTCATTAAAATGATCCATAGAAGGGTTTTTTTTGCTCTTACCGACTTAAACATTTATTTCTTTTTTTCAATTCGAAAACCAATATTCATGATTTCTGGCAACTGCTCAATACATGCTTTATCTCCATAGCGCATCGCTTGCTTTATCTCAAAAATATAGTTTCCTGAACTACTAAATAGTTGTGTTTTTAATGGTATTTGAATATCAAAAATATCACCCAGGCCACTGCCAAACCACCTTCCATCTTTTGCTGCCAAAACACACTCTAGAGTGTCTATACTTTGAGCACCCTCCGGATTGGTTGTGTTTACAAATAGCCAAAGGTTGGAGAATGGGTAATGAGCGCTGTGTCGAATATTTACGATTAAATTCATATCGCTAACAGTGTCTGTAATCTCCACTTGAAATTTAGGATGGTTTTCCACATTCCAAACATGGTTTTCCAATGCTATGTTTTCTTCAAAAACTTTAGCTGAATCACAAGCTGATAAAAACACCAGTAAGATTATTAGCCTAAAATTTTTCATGATTTGAGATTTTGGTGTTGATTTTTTCGTCTTAAGTTGGTAGGTTTTTTGTGTTTTTTTCTTCGCTTAGGTCGCTTGACTTTACTATCAAAACGATCAATACTATCCTGCCCAACTACATTTTCGTAATCTGCTGTAGGTGCGTCCTCCTTTTTTTCGAGGAAATCTTCCAACTTGTCAGGTTTTTCTCCAGCTTTGTTAGATTCTATAATTTCATGAACCCTATCTAAAGAAAGTTCGACTATCCCTCCTAGGCTATAATCTTTGTATGCAAACCACATCCTTCGTTGGAAAATATCCATTTTGATGAAATGTGCACTTCCTTTTTTAGTGTGTAGTTTTGTTCTGGTATCAGGAAACTCTTTGATTCCCTCAATGTAACCATCTAACTCATAGTTTAAACAACACTTTAACTTGCCACACTGCCCTGCTAACTTTTGAGGGTTGATGGATAATTGTTGATAGCGTGCTGCTGAAGTGTTTACTGATCGGAAATCTGTTAGCCAAGAAGAGCAACAAAGCTCTCTACCACAAGCACCAATACCTCCCAATCTAGAAGCTTCTTGTCTGGCGCCAATTTGACGCATTTCTACTCGAATTTTAAATTCTCCAGAAAGGCGCTTAATTAATTCTCTAAAATCAACTCTTCCGTTTGCTGTGTAGTAAAATGTGGCCTTAGTTTTATCTCCTTGAAATTCCACATCTGAAATTTTCATTTCTAATCCTAAGTGTTCAGCTTCTTTTCTAGCACCGTGCATGGTGGCATGTTCTAAATCGACAGCTTCTTGCCATATAGATATATCTGTTTCTTTCGCTTTACGATATATTTTTCTTAATTCAGATAGCTTTGTGGTTTTAAGCTTCTTTTGCATTTGTACGCGAACCAACTCGCCTACCAAAGAAACCACACCTATATCATGCCCAGGACTCGCCTCTACAGCCACCACATCTCCGGCAGTTAATGGTAAATTGTCTTCGTTACGAAAAAACTCCTTTCTACTTCCTTTGAAACGAATCTCAACTCCTTTGAAAGATTCTTGTCCGCTAGGAAGCTCTATGTTCGAAAGCCAGTCAAAAACTGACAGCTTATTACATCCTCCGCTTCCACAATTGCCATTGTTTCGACACCCTCTGGGTAAGCCGCTTCCACATCCTCCTGATGAACATCCTCCACAACCCATAGTTTTTGCTTATGTTGATTGCAAATTTAAACTTTTAATACGTAGTAATAGTACTATCTTTAATGATAGATCTGTGAACAATATTTTGGCGCTTGCATTTCTAACTATATCGAAATGTGCTTTTTCAAGCGCATCAATAAGTTTAATAGCGTTGTTTTCATGAATGAAGGGTGAAAATTTTTGTATAAAATCTTGCTCCTCTTCTTTTAGCCGTTGCAAATAATTGGAGGCAAAATTACGCACCAAGCTTTCTCTTACCATGTGTAAAGCATATTGCAAAAACACTTTTTGTTGCTCACGACCAATCTTACTGATTTCGTCAACCCAAACCGTTAGTCCTAAAATATTCGCCTGATAACTTAATCGCATCCATTGTTGAAAACGCTTATTGTTTTCCTCAAAAACTTCGTCTCCTTCTAATAGTCGAAGCGCTTCGCCTATATTTCCTTCAGACAGCTGTGCTGCTTGATTTTGCGCTTCTACACCGGCCTTTTTACCTGCTAAAAAATTACACATTTCCACATCTGACAAAGTTCCAATTTTAGTGATTTGTACGCGGGATACTATTGTTGTGAGCAGTCGCTCTTGCTGGGGCGTTAATAGTATGAAAACTGTTTTTTCTGGCGGCTCCTCTAATTGTTTTAAAAGCTTATTTGCTGTTGCGGTATGCATCTTTTCCGCATGCCATATCAACACAATTTTAAAACCTCCTTCATACGGTTTAAGCGATATTTTTTTAATCAGTTCTGTCGCCTCTGTAACACTGATAAAGCCTTGTTTATTCTCAATTCCTAAGTGTGTATACCATTGGTTTTCTGTGCTGTAAGGGTTTTTTAAAAAAAGTTCTCTGAACTCACTAATGAAATGATCGCTTGTTGGGTGAGTTACCTTTCCTGTTGTCACTGGAAAAACCCAATGCACATCAGGATGAGCCATTTTTTCAATCTTCAAGCAGGAGGGGCATTTTCCGCAAGAGTCTTCTGTTTTGTTTTGGCAAGAAAGATATTGCGCATATGCCCATGCTAAAGCTAATGAGGCGGAGCCATCTTTACCTAAAAACAGTAGTGCATGACTTACTCTGTCAGTGTTTGCCGACTGTATAAGCTTTTTTTTGATCGCTTGATTTCCAGGAATTTCGCTAAATCGCATATCTGATTTTGCTATTTAGCCAAATGTAAGGAATTAAATCCTTTTTCGTTGAGTTTAGAAACCCTACTTTTGCTGCAAATTCTGAGAAAATGAAAACAATTGATCAGCATTGTTTTAAAGGAGAAAAAGTGCTTATTCGTGTGGACTTTAATGTGCCTGTAAACGCAGAAATGAAAATTACTGACAATACACGTATGCGAGCTGCACTACCAACTATCAATAAGGTTTTAAATGATGCTGGCTCTGTTATTTTGATGTCACATAGAGGCCGCCCGAAAAACGGCCCAGAAGATCGATTTTCGTTAATTCACCTAGTTAATCACCTTGGAGAATTGCTTGGTAAAAAAGTAGATTTTGTAGCTGACTGTATTGGTAATGAGGTGAAAGAAAAGGTAGCTTCTTTAAGTGAGGGTTCTGTGCTTTTATTAGACAACCTTCGTTTTTATAAAGAAGAAAAGGCTGGTGATTTGGGGTTTGCTAAGCAGTTAGCAGAGTTGGCTGATGTGTATATAAATGATGCTTTCGGAACCGCGCACAGGGCGCACGCGTCAACAGCTGTTATCGCTAAGTTTTTTCCTGAAAAAAAGTTTTTTGGACATATTATAGCCAGTGAAATTCAAAATATTAATAAAATTTTAGATGGCGCGCAAAAACCATTTACTGCTATTATAGGTGGCGCTAAAGTTTCTAGTAAAATCACCATTATTTCTAAATTGATAGATAAGGTCGACAATCTGATTATTGGTGGGGGTATGGCCTACACTTTTGTTAAGGCAATGGGGGGGAATGTGGGAGATTCGTTGGTGGAAAATGACAAAATAGATTTAGCTTTAGACATTATTAAATCCGCAAAAATAAAAGGTGTGAATTTATGTTTGCCTATCGACTCTGTCAATGCTGACGCTTTTAATAATGATGCCAACACAGCGCTATCGAAAATTAATAGTGTGCAAGATGGGTTTATGGGTTTAGATATTGGTGAGGAAACCGCTAGTCTGTTTGCTGAGGTTGTCAAAAACTCAGCGACTATTTTATGGAATGGGCCTATGGGTGTTTTCGAAATGGAAAATTTCTCGAAAGGAACTAAAGTTATTGCAGATGCAATTGTAGATGCCACTGCTAGTGGTGCCTTTTCTTTGATTGGTGGTGGTGATTCTGTTGCTGCAATCAATATGTATGAAATGGCTGATAAGGTTAGTTATGTTTCTACTGGTGGTGGCGCAATGTTAGAATATTTAGAAGGAAAAAAACTTCCAGGAATTGCAGCTATAATGGAATAGGCTCTTCTTCTTTCCAAACCTTCTCCACTTCTTTTAAAAGACTATCTCTGTCTTCTTCCGAAGGTAATAAAATCGGCAGCAATTCAGATATTGGTTGGTAGAGAAGCGAATTTTCCTTTTGCTTATTTGGAATTAGTTTTAGGTGATAATCTATCGTGTTAAAGACTAGTAGTAAAGCGCTAATAATAAAGGTTGTTTTTAGCACCCCAAAAACTCCTCCTAGTAGTCTGCTAATCATTCCTAAAGCCGCCAGTTTTATAATTTTATCCATCATCAAAGCTAGTAATCTAACTAACAAAACAATCACGATAAAGGTTGTTGCAAAAGTAATGATGGGTAAAAATGTCTCGTCGACAGAAGTGTTTGCTAGAAGTGTTGGTTGGATCTGCTCTGAAAAGTGCGCAGCTCCATATATTCCTAGAATCAAAGCTAATAGCGAGGCTAATTCTTTTATAATTCCTCTTGTTAACCCTTTATACAAGCCCCAAAGTAATGGTGTGGATAAAATAATGTCTAAATAATTCATCGAATTCAAAAATACTATTTTTGTCATATGCAAAAAACATTAGAGCAGGCTTGGAAAGAAGTGATTTCAAAACTAGAAAAGCGTTTTGGAGAAGGATTGGATTTACAAGCTATTCTGTTCTTGATCGGACTACAGGAGTTGGGGATGGGTTATCAAAAACTCAAAAAAGATCAAAAAATTGAAGTAATGCACATCGCGGTGTGTGCTTTATTAAGTCAGTGGGGATATTACGAATTTACAGGACATGATAAAGGTGGGTGGCCCCATTGGAAAGAAACGAGTAAACTTCCTTCTTTAAATGCTAAACAGCAGGATAAGCTGATTCGAGAAGCTATTGTGGAGTATTTTTCTTAATTGGTAATCACCTCAATATCCTTGTAAACAACCTCTCCTTGAATAAATCTTATTATTGTTTGTCCTGATAAAATAGTGTCGTTTTCCGAGCTTAACAAAACAGCTGTTACATTCATTATAGACTCTAGTTCTAATATATGCTCTGTCTGTCCTTTGTAGTCTGATGTTTGTATGTCTACAATATTGGTTTGTGTAACACCAGGACCCATATCTTCTTGCGAAAGCGTAACCTCTACCCCTTCAACGGTGTTTCCGCTCGAATCATAAACTGTAATAACGCCTTTTGTTAATGGCTCCTTATAGCAAGAACTTAGTAAAAATACGAGCCCTAATAACAGGTAGATGCTTCTTTTCATTATTCCTTGATTATTTGTTACTTTGCCCTGCGATAAAGGACTAAACAAAGATAGTAATTCCTATGAAATTTTTATTGAGTGTTTTTGTTGGGTTGTTTTTAAGTCTTTCTGTTTTTTCACAAGAAAGAACAACGATTCTTATTTCCACTTCTTTTGGAGATATGATTTTGGAACTATATAACGAAACACCTCAACACAGGGACAACTTCATCAAATTGGTTAAGAAGCGCTTTTATGATGGGACACTTTTTCATCGAGTAATCCCAAATTTTATGATACAAGGGGGAGATCCTGACTCTAAAGGGGCTGTTCCAAATATTCAACTAGGAAATGGTGGTCCAGGATATACCATCCCTGCTGAATTTGTTGATAATTTGTATCATAAAAAAGGGGTGTTGGCAGCTGCTCGTTTAGGTGATGCGGTAAACCCTAAAAAAGAATCCTCTGGGTCGCAGTTTTACTTAGTACAAGGACAGGTTTTTACAGAGGAAAAATTATTGTCTTTTGGGGTTCGGTCTGGAAAAAAATACACAGAAGAGCAAATTAAATCCTACGCAACCATTGGTGGTACTCCTCATTTAGATGGGGCTTACACTGTTTTTGGAGAAGTGGTGAAAGGCTTGGAGGTTATTGAATTAATCACCAATCAAAAAAGAGATAAAAACAATCGTCCTTTAAAGGATGTAGAAATGTCTATTAGAATAATCAAATAAGATGTTAAAAAAGGTTCAAGAATTATTGTTTGAAGTAGAAAATTTTTCACCTAAAAACACTGAAGAATTGGAGGTGTTTAGAATTAAGTTTTTAGGTAAAAAAGGGGTGATGAACGACCTTTTTGCTGTTTTTAAAACCGTTCCAAATGAACAAAAAAAGGATTTTGGACAAGCGCTAAACCAACTGAAACAGGCTGCTCAAAGCAAGCTTGATGAGTGCAAAGATGCTTTTGAAAACAATGAAGAATATGGTGAAAGTATTGATTTAAGTCGACCTGTGTCTTTAGATAATTTAGGAAGTAGGCATCCTATTTCTTTAGCGCGAAACGAAATCGTAGATATTTTTAAGCGAATTGGGTTTGTTGTTTCTGAGGGTTTAGAAATGGAGGATGATTGGCATAATTTTACCGCTCTAAATCTTCCAGAAGAACACCCTGCAAGAGATATGCAAGACACTTTTTTTATTGAGAAGGATCCGGATGTTTTATTGCGTACACATACCTCTTCTGTACAAGTTCGCTACATGGAAAAAAACAGTCCACCTATACGAACCATCTCTCCTGGAAGGGTATATAGAAACGAAGCTATTTCAGCTCGAGCGCACTGTATATTCCATCAAGTAGAGGGATTATATATAGATAAAGATGTTTCTTTTGCAGACCTGAAGCAAACGCTTCTTTACTTCGCAAAAGAGATGTTTGGTGAACAAACAAAAATCCGTTTAAGGCCTTCTTATTTTCCTTTTACCGAACCAAGTGCTGAGGTAGATGTTTATTGGGGTTTAGAATCTGAGTCTGACTATAAAATAACTAAAGGAACTGGTTGGTTAGAAATTATGGGTTGTGGTATGGTTGACCCTGCTGTTCTAAAAAATTGTGGAATAAATCCTAAGGAGTACTCTGGTTATGCTTTTGGTATGGGTGTTGAAAGAATTGCAATGTTACAATACGGGGTAAGTGATTTACGTTTGTTTTTTGAAAATGACGTGCGCTTCTTGAGTCAATTTAAATCAACAATATAATTTCAATCAATCACCCACACACTACAATGGTTAGGGTTTCTTATTATTTATAGCTCCAGTCGTATTGATCAATATTTTGTACGCAGTGGCGAAGTAAATCAATAGATTTGCGGATATCGTCTTTATCTGCCATTTCAATTACTTGATGTATGTGGCGTGTTGGAATAGATACCGCACCAGCAATAGAACCTCCTGGAGTAAACCGTTGAATACCGGAGGTGTCTGTGCCTCCTCCTGTTAAGATTTCTAATTGATATTCGATCTTGTGTTTATCTGCTGTTTGTTTCATATACTCCACCATTCTGTAATCGCAAATGGTTGAAGAGTCCATTACTTTAATCGCAGCCCCTTTTCCTAGCTCTGTGATTTTTTCGTGACCCGCTGCTCCTGGAACATCAAAAGCAATAGTTGTATCTAATCCAAAACCAAAATCAGGCTGTATCTCTTGTGTGGCTACATTAGCACCTCTAATTCCTACCTCTTCTTGCACGGTAAACACTCCGTACACATCATATGGTATGTCTTTCAATTCGCGCAACATTTCAATTAAAATAAATACAGAAACCCGGTTATCTATAGACTTGCAGTTTACACAATTACCCATCTCTATCAATTTGCGTTCTCTTGTAATAGAGTCTCCTACAGAAATGTGTTTTTCCACCTCTTCTTTTGGCATTCCTGTATCAATAAAAAAGTCTTTTATTTTAGGGGGTTGGTTGCGCTCTTCTGCAGACATTACGTGGATTGGCTTACTACCCATTACGCCCACCACATCCTTTTTTCCATGAATGATAACACGTTGTGCTGTTAGTGTTTTAGGGTCAAACCCACCAAGTGTATGAAATCTTAAAAAACCCTTGTCATCAATGTGTGTGACAATAAACCCAATCTCATCCATATGGGCTGCTATCATCACTTTTTTATCCTTCTTTCCTTTTTTAAATGCCGTTATATTTCCCATATTGTCTATACGAACCTCATCTACTAAAGGTGTTACCTCGCGTAACACCACTTCTCTTACTCTTTGCTCGTGTCCTGGCGCTCCCGCCACTTCACAAATCTCTGATAATAATTCTGTATTTATAGCCATTTTAGTCTTTTACTTTACATAACTTAATTTCAGCATATTGGTCATTCCTTTTTCTTTAATTGGCATGCTTGCCACATTAATAACCAGCTGATTGTTTTTTAAAAAATCTTGATTCTTTAATATGTGTTTTGTGTCTTGGATTGTGTCGTCTGTACTACTTTCGTTGTCGTAATAAAAGCCGGTAACACCCCACACTAAGCTAAGGGTGTTCAAGATAGCGTGATTATTAGTAAACGCAAACACTTTACATGGTGGTCTGTGACTCGAAATTTCAATGGCATTATAGCCTGAATGCGTCATTGTTATAATAGCCTCCGCTCCCACTTGCTCCGCTATTTTACAGGAGTGATAACATATGGCGTCTGAAATATATCTCTGGCCATACTTTTCTTTTAATTGATATTCTTTTGTTCCTTTAAACTCTTGCTCTACATTTTCCACAATTTTATGCATTGTTTCTACCGCTTGTAAAGGAAACGCTCCAATAGAGGTTTCTCCACTCAGCATAACCGCGTCCGCACCATCCATTACGGAGTTTGCTACGTCATTTACTTCCGCTCTTGTGGGGGATATGTTTACAATCATACTCTCCAGCATTTGTGTAGCAATTATAACTGGTTTGGCTTTTTCTAAGCACGCTGTGGTTATTTTTTTTTGTAAAACAGGAATTGTTTGCATTGGTGCTTCTACCCCTAAGTCCCCGCGCGCAACCATCACCGCATCTGTTGCTTCTAAAATTTCGTCTAAGTTAGCAATGGCTTCGGGTTTCTCTATTTTAGCGATTATTCTTGCGTGGTGGTTTGCTTTTTTTATGTGTTCTTTTAGTTTAATAATATCACTTGCTGAACGAACAAAAGACAGCCCAATCCACTCTATTGGCTGGTTTAAAATAAACTTTAAGTCTTCCAAATCCTTATCTGTTAAACAGGGTTGTGAAATTTTTGTATTCGGTAAATTCACCCCTTTATTAGAGGAAAGCAGCCCACCATGAAGGACTTTAGCTTTTACAATATCTTGTTTGTTTGTTGAGGTAACTTCAAGGTGAATTTTTCCATCATCAATTTTTACAACCTCACCAAGCTTTACGTCTTTAGCAAATTTATTGTAGCTAATATAAAGTTTTGTGTTGTTGCTAACACACGGTTTGTTGGTGATGTGCAACTCCGAGCCTTCTTCTAAAATTGTTCCCTTCTCTACTTCCCCAACACGAATTTTAGGCCCTTGTAGATCTGCTAAAATTGCGGTGTGCACATGCAGTTCCCTATTAATTTCTTTAATCGTTTGAATGGTTTTTAAATGGGTTTTGTGGTCTGTGTGTGAGAAGTTTAAACGACACACGTTTACGCCAGCCTCTATCATAGATTTTAAAATCTCTTTGGTGGCTGACACTGGGCCTATTGTAGCAACTATTTTTGTGTTGTTTCTCATTAAAATATAAATTGTTCTTTAACTTTTTTTAAGTCCTCTTCGTAAGCAACCAGCACTTGTGGAATTGTTTTGATTTCTTTCATCCATTTATGTATTCGCTCATTTTCTGGTTCTTCTATTTTTAACCAATAATCTACTTGTGGTTTTTTGTTTACTAAATATCCTGTTGCGCTCCTATTAGTAAATATGTAGGCTGTTGAAAGCTCCATTTGGTATTCGAATTGTGAAAAACAGCGGTCGCTATCGTTTAGGAAGAAGTATTTTTTTTTTTATGAAATTGCTTTGTGTCGCCTTGTTTAACAACCAAACAAACCGATAATCTTTAAGATGACAACTAATGCCGGCTAACGCAAAATCTAATTCTATTTCGAACTTAAGCTGCTGTTTTTTCATCGTTGCTAAGTTAGGTAATTTCTAGAAAAACAGAGTTGAAACTATTAAGTGAATAGTTGTGATTGTGCTTTTTGAGCCGCTTGTTCCTCTGCTCTTTTTATTGATGATCCCACCCCTTCTGTTAGTTTTTTTTTCTCTAATAAAAGAGCTACTTTATATGATTTTTTATGGTCTTTTCCTGTTGACTCTACCACTTTAAAAATGACCTTTTTTTTGTTTTTTTGTCCCCATTCCAACACTTTGCTTTTATAACTTACCACCTCTTTTGTTAAATCTATTAAATTTAAGTGATTTAACAAAAGTTTTTCTTGTATAAAGTCGGCTGCTATATGGCGGCCTTTATCTAAGTAAATTGCTCCAACAAGCGCTTCTAAAGCATTACCATAAACAGATTTGTGTGTTGAAGACTTATGGTGTCTAACAAGTTTGTTTAGGTTGATTTCTAGCGCTAGTTTGTTAAGGGTTTTGCGGCTAACTATTTTCGACCGCATCTGTGTTAAAAAACCCTCGTTTCCATTTGGAAAATTTTGGTACAAAATCTCGCCCACAACAGACCCTAAAACCGCATCACCTAAGAATTCCAAACGTTCATTGTGTAAGCCTCCTTTTTTTTTGTAGGACTTATGTGTAAGCGCTTGTCTATATAGTTCAGGGTCTTTAGGATAATAACCTAAAACTTTGTATAGTTTTTTTTCGAAAAATGTTTTTTTGGAGAAATAGTTTAGTAGATTAGAGAACAAAGGCTACGCTTTTTTAACCATTATGCAGGCGTTATGTCCCCCAAATCCAAAAGTGTTTGAAATAGCTGATTTAACCTCGCGTTTTTGCGCTTTATTGAAGGTGTAATTCAAACTGTTGTCAATGTTTGGGTCGTCTGTAAAATGATTGATTGTGGGTGGAATCACATCATTCTTAACCACAAGAATGGAAGCGATTGCTTCAATAGCTCCTGCAGCGCCTAACAGGTGTCCGGTCATTGATTTAGTAGAGCTAATGTTAAGGTTTTTGGCGTGTACTCCAAAAACTCCTTTAATAGCTTTTACCTCAGCAACATCTCCTAGCGGAGTTGATGTTCCGTGCACATTTACATAGTCAACATCTTCTGGTTCCATCTCAGCGTCCTCAATCGCAAATTTCATTACATTCATTGCTCCTAAACCTTCTGGATGCGGGGCTGTAATATGGTGCGCATCAGCAGTCATAGCGCCACCAACTACCTCAGCATAAATTTTAGCACCTCTTGCTTTTGCGTGCTCGTACTCTTCTAAAACCAATGCTCCTGCACCCTCTCCTAACACAAACCCTTCACGGTCGTTGTCAAATGGTCGAGATGCTGTTTTAGGGTCATCGTTTCTAGTAGACAGAGCGTGCATAGCGTTGAAGCCGCCAACGCCCGCTGCGTTTATAGATGCTTCAGATCCGCCTGTAATAAAGATGTCTGCCTTTCCCCACTTAATGTAGTTGAAGGCGTCAATCATGGCGTGTGTTGAGGAGGCGCAAGCTGAAACTGTTGCATAGTTAGGTCCTCTAAAACCATATTTAATAGAGATGTGTCCAGCGGCAATATCCGCAATCATCTTAGGGATAAAGAATGGATTGAAACGAGGTGTTCCGCTGCCTGTGGCATAATCTCCACATTCTTTTAAGAAAGTGTCCAAACCTCCAATACCCGAAGCCCAAATAACACCCGCTCTATCAAGATTGATGTTTTCTGGGTTAATACCAGAATCTTGCATTGCTTCTGCTGAAGCAACCATAGCGTAAACGGCATAAGCATCCATTTTACGCGTTTCTTTTCGGTCTAAAAAGTCGGCTGGATTGAAGTCTTTGACTTCGCAAGCAAACCGCGTCTTAAACAAAGACGCATCAAAACGAGTGATACGGTCGGCTCCACTAACTCCATTAAGCAAGTTGTTCCAAAAATCTGTAACTGTATTACCTATTGGAGTTAAGGCGCCTAAACCCGTAACTACTACTCGTCTTGTTGACATAATGTCTTAATTATGCTTTTTCAATAAAAGCAATTGCGTCACCTACAGTGGCAATTCCTTCCGCTTGGTCATCTGGAATTTGAATATCAAATTCTTTTTCGAACTCCATAATTAACTCTACTGTGTCTAATGAATCCGCCCCTAAATCATTCGTGAAGCTTGCTTCTGGAGTAACCTCCGCTTCGTCCACTCCTAATTTGTCAACGATGATCGCTTTTACTTTAGTTGCAATGTCTGACATGATTAAATGTTTTGATTAAAA
>MDTG01396870.1_pt1 | contig 14794 bp, 16 predicted proteins | sample 811421 | NCBI WGS metagenome assembly MDTG01 (sample SAMN05326645, study PRJNA326480) | marine metagenome | isolation source: seawater | place: Pacific Ocean: South East | collected 2011
ACTTTATCTTTTCTTTTAAATTTTTGTAAATTTCTCTATCCCACTTTGCCAAATCATCTTTCGAATTTTTTTTTGAATTAATGTAAAAATTTGGATGTGCTTTAATAATAAATTTTACTTTTTTTTTTTTTAATTGCTCAATAGTATATTCAAGCCATTCGAGAGTATTTGCAAAGCCATCATATCCGTATCCCAATTGTGAGTCTGTAAAAGAGTGAGCATATATTATATACTTATAATCTTTAAGATTTTTAAAACTCATGCTAGACCATTTAGTCAAATTCATCCAAGGTAAAAAATCTTTAATTGATCCATAGACTTTTTTTGCAGTTTTTAGAATAGCTTTTTTCTTTTTTTCTGAGTATTTTTTATTTTTATAATAAATTGTATTATATGCATCTATATTTTTTTTTTGGGTTTTAACAATATTATTTGGATAATGATTTGTATAGAATGTTCTTTTTTTATTTTTAAATACTTCAAAATAAATACCATTTAGATACTCCATATGGTCAATGTATACATAATCAAAATCATATTTTTTTTCATAAAAATCTGCTGTATAAAAAATTTTACTGATTAAATAAATATTTTTAAATAAATTATAGTAATATTTATTTAAAGAAACATAGCTATCGAAACTTCTAAAAGTAATTGAAAGAAGTTTTAAGCCAAAATTAATATTTTTATATTTTAATAGTGCTGTTTTTTCTTTGTTCCAAAATTTTCCTAGTATCAGGTACCATAAACAAGTTAATAAAAATAAAAAATCTGGTTTTTTTCTTAATTCTATCTTCTTGATTTTTATTTTTTTATCTCTTAATTTTATATCTTCAGCACAAAGTTTTACTATAAGTTGATAGATATCATCAGTATATCTTGTTGTAAGAAAAGTATGGCTCATCTAAAACATTTTTTTTAGATCATTTTTTTTTAACCATTGGTTGTTTAAATCACTTCTATAAATAAAATTTTTTTTAAGTTTTTTATAATTTTTATATTTTTTAAATAAGTTAGTATTAGGTAATATTAAATAATATTTTCCTATATCTATTGTCAGTCTACTATCCGATTGTGATATTAATTCTTCATGAATTTTTTCCCCCTGTCTAATGCCAATAATTTTAATTTTTGGTTTTAAGCAAATAGAGTGGATCAGATCTATAATCTTAAAACTTTTCAATTTTGGAACGATCAATTCAGAACCTTTAGCGTTTTGAAATGACCAAAACACAGTTTCTATAGCTTCATCCATTGAAATATTAAATCTTGTCATCTCTGGATCTGTCAAAGGAAATGGTTTTTGTTTTTCATTAATTTTTAAAAAAAATGGAATTACAGATCCCCTGCTCGCAAATACATTTCCGTACCTTACAACCGAAAAAGTTGTGTCGTTTTTCGATGGGACCATATTATTTGACGATATAAAAAGTTTATCTGAACATAATTTCGTGGCTCCATACAAATTAATTGGCGAACAAGCCTTATCTGTTGATAACGCTATTACTTTTTTAACTTTATTCTGAATTGCTGCCTCGATTACATTTTGAGCACCTATTATATTGGTATTTATACATTCAAACGGGTTGTATTCAGCGGTATCTACTTGTTTTAACGCAGCAGCATGAACAACATAATCTACTTCTCTGAATGCCAAATTCAATCTAGAAAGATCCCTTACATCTCCAATAAAATATCTTATATTTTTAAATTTTTCCTCAGAAAATTTTTTTTTTAATTCGTACTGTTTGTACTCATCTCTACTAAAAATGATTACTTTTTTTATTTTTTTATATTTAAAAAATAACTTCTCAATGAAAGCTTTACCAAAGCTACCCGTTCCACCTGTGATTAAAATTGTTTTATTATTAAACATTTAATTATAATTTATTTATGTAATATCAATTTTTAGTAAAATTTAAATATTTATTAAGGTTTTTTATAAATTTAATCAATCCATTTTCTAGGGTCTTTTAAGTAATCATTGTTATATCTAGGAAAATTACTTATTTTGACTTTTTTTGTTTTTAGAATCTCATTTATTTGTTTCAAATTTTGAAAACCTATAACGTACTTGTCAATGCATTTTTGACTAGTTATAAAATTAATACTACTTTCTAGATGATTTAATTTTTTTTTTTTATGCCACAAATCAAGAAAATCAATTAATTTTTTAAATTTTTTAATCTTTAGTTTTTTATTAAGTAGTAAACCTTGTAAAAAAATAGATCTTGCGTGTATTTCTATTTTTTTATCTTTCAATTTTTTTATCAATTTTTTATTAAGAAAACTTCGATTTATATAATTTATTGGAACTTGTGCTATATCCAAATCAAACTTTGAAATTACTTTAATCAGTTTTTTTGGAGAATAAAATGAAACTCCTATTTTTTTTGTAATTTTTTTTTTTTTAAGATTATTTAATACTTCAAAAACATAATTACAATTTTTTTGTAAAAGCTGATCTTCATCATGTAGAAGGATTGCGTATAATTTTTTTACTTTTAGTTTTTTTAATGAGTCATTTATTAAATCATTTATCATAATTTCAATATCAATTTTTTTTTCTAAATTTATTTTTGGAATTTTAGTAATAATATTCCAATTATTTTTTATTTGATTGCCTATAATTTTTTCTGAGTCTCCGTATCCTTTTGCGGTATCAATAAATTTTAAATTATTTTTTTTACAACTTTTAAATATTTTCTTAATTTCTTTTATGCGAATATTTTTAAAATTGTTCACTAAACCATATTTTAAAGAAAAGTTTGCTGAACCAATTATTATTTTATTTTTGTCCATACAAAATTTCAGCAAGCTTAAAATCTTCTAATGTGTCGATATCAACTGCTCTTGATGTTGGCAGTTCGTAACCTACATAATTTAAATCAAAATCAATTTTTTTTCTTTTAAAAAAAAATTTTGGTATTCCAACAAAATTTCCAGTGTCGTGATATTTATCTTTAAATTCTTGTGATCTTTTTTTATAAAAACCTTTTTTGTATGGGATTAATCTTTGTTCTTCTTTAAAAAAAGCCCATTCTATTGGGGTTGGATATTTTGTTATAGATATTACAATTTTTTTTTTATTTTTTTTTAATATTTGTGAGGCTTTTATTAAATCACTAGATTTTATTAAAGGTGAACATGGCGCAAGTGACCAAATTTCATCAAAGTGGTAATTATTTTGTTCATATTTTTTAGTGATATATCTTAAAACATCTACGGTAGAAGTTGTGTCTGATGCTAGTTGTTTGGGTCTTAAAAAATCAATTTTAAAACCATTGCTTTCAACAATTTTTTTAATTTTATAAGAGTCTGTAGAAATATGTATCTTTGAAAATAATTTACTCTTTTTTGCTTCAGATAATGGAAATAAAATTATTGGTTTTTTTTTAAATAATTTAATATTTTTATTTTTAATTCTTTTTGACCCAGATCTTGCTGGTATAATTAATAATCTTTTAATCATTCAGTTTCAGTAATTTCAAAATTTTTCCTTAAAATTTCTTTTGAATTTGGTCCAATATTAAATAATAGATCTAAAATAGATAAATTTTCAATAAATTTCCCATATAATTGCTTATATTCATCACCTAAATATTTAAAAAAATTTAATTTGATATTATTTTTTTTGAAATCACTAATCTTTAAGTAACTTTTTGAACCATATGTAGAAACATACTTATTTGCGTTCTTTTTTTTACATATGTCTATTATTAAATCCCCTTTTGAACTCGTTAGATTTAATTCAGAAGAAAATGAGTAATTAAAATCAATATTTATTGTTTTGCATACAAAAGACATTAGTTCTAAATTTAGGTCAATTAATTTTTCATGCTTATAATCTAAAATTGAAAATATTTTTTTTGAATATCGATTGAAATATTGCGTATTTGAATAGTTTTGAATAATTGATTTAACCATTTTTTTTTGAAAATTTGAGCTATAATTAATTTTTACATCAGATATTTTCTGATGAAATAAATTTTTAGATACCACTGGTACAGTGAGTGTTAGAACTCCTGTGTTAGTTTTAATATTATTTCTCTGTTGCCATGATCTTTTGTCAAATTGAACGTTATCTAAAAAAACAATTTCATCGACATAATCTATTAATGAAATAGAACCACACCAAGGTAAAAAAGTTGGTTGACTAATTCCGATGATCATTCTTTATTTTTTAAAATTTTCTGACACTGCAATCCCAAATCCATTTTTTCCATAATCATTTCCATTATAGAACATATAATATTTGTTTTTATGAAATATTACATTTGGATAAGTAATCATTTTAGAATCCCATCCCTTTTTAGATTTTTTTAGATTAACTTTACTATCGACTCTTCTCCAGCTCTTTCCGTTCTGGCTAATTGCATATCCTAAGTTATAAGTACCTATTTTATTCTCTTTACAATACCACATATGAAATTTTTTATCCTTAAATATTACAGAAGGTCTTGCAACTGCACGTTCATTTTTTTTTAAATTAATTGATACTTTTCCACTTTGTTTCCATTCCAATCCATTATGAGAATTTCCAAATTTTATATTATATTTTGGATAGTCGCTGTTTTTCCATTTTTCACAAGATACATACCAAACCATCCATTTTTTTTTATTTCTAATAACAAATGGCGCTGTCATTATTTGGAATGGCTCTCTATCTGAAGTATTAAACATTGAAGCTCTTGAATACCTTTTAAATGTTAATCCATTATTATTTGATACAGCTATACCACCCATTAAAGAATACCTAGTTGTCGACCTAGGCTTCCACCCCACGTAATAAAGAAAAATTTTTTTTTTAAATTTTATAACTGACGAGGGTGTAACGCCATTGTCATCAAAACACCCCAGCTCTCCTGGAGATAATGATGGTTTTTTTGCGTGTCTTAAAATTTTAATTGATTCTTTAATTTCTATATCAGTGTATGTTATAAATGATTGATTTTTAATATTTCTACTTGAATAAAATATACGAAAAACATTCGAGCCAATCTTTAACGGTGTCGGCAACATGCAATATTTTTTTGTCCAATATGAGTTATTTCTTGGCTTGCATACGCGTCCTATTTTAAACCATTTAAAACCATTGTACTTCATTATTTTTTAAACTCTATGTCTTTCCATCTAAGAGGATTTTTTTTTTTTAAATTTTTTTTAAATCTAAAACCAATTAGATGATTAAAGTATCTTATGTCTATACCTCTGGCGTCATTATTTAATATTTGAATATTACTAAATTTTATGAGTGAATTTTTTTTTGAATCTTTTCTAATAAAAATACTTTTTCTTCTTGCTGTTTTTCTCACTTCGGAATTTATTGAGAAATTTGGTTTAACTATCATTTTTTCTGTTTCTCTAATTTTTCTTACATAATCACTAAACTCTTTTGGCTCTGCCGCGTAAAAATGATCAGGTCCGTTGCTTTTTTTATCAAGGGTGATGTGTTTTTCTATAACTTTAGCTCCCAGAGCAACTGCTGCAATAGCTGCTGTATTTCCCAAAGTATGATCTGATAATCCTACGGGTAGATCAAAAATTTCTGATAATTTTTTCATGTTTAAAATATTCATATCTTTTGGTCTAGTTGGATAAAGTGAACAAGTGTGTAATAAACAAATCTGATTGTTGCCTATTTTTCTGCAAGAGTTTACTGCTTCTGTAATATCAGTCAAATCTGCCATTCCTGTTGAAATTATTAATGGTAAGTTAAATGAAGCAGCATAACATAATTCATGAATTTTGGTTATCTCGGAAGATGCAATTTTAATTAACTTTATTTTAGATTTTATTAAATTTTTTGTAGAAATTTTGTCAAAAGATGACGCAAAAAAAATTATTTTTTTCTGATCTGAATATCTTTTTAATTTTTTAACCCATGAACTTTTAAGTTCTATAGATTTAAAAATTTTATATTCTTTAGAGTTTTTTTGATAAAGTTCTTCAGCTTTAAAAAGTTGAAATTTAACAGCATCTGCCCCTGATGATTTAGCAACATCAATCAACTTTTTTGCTTTTTCCAAACTTTGATCAAAGTTAGACCCTATCTCTGCTATAATAAATGTTTTTTTTCCTAAAAAATTTTTTAAAGTCATTTTAATTAAGCCTATCAAAAGGAGAGAAGCAAACTTTGTGCTTTAAATATTTGCCTAATTTTTCCCCTTCTTCACATCGTTTAATTATCCTAAATACTTTGTTAAGATTAATTATATATTCATCAATTATACTTTTGCTATGTAAAGTTGATAAAAATATTACATTTGAGACTAAATAATTTTTTTTTAACATTTCTTGAATTATTAGTGTTTTATATTCTAAATTTTTTTTTTAAAATTAAATATTGGTAAAGCATCTAAACCCCCAATATCAATTTTAAGATTATTATTCTGTGCTATTTCATACCAAAGTTTCTTAATATAAATACCATTTTTGGTTATCACTTTCCAAGACTCTGTTCTTTTCATTTCAGATAAAGTTTTTAACCCAGCTGCATATCCTATACGTTCAGTCCAAAACGTACTACTTATAAATGATTTTTGAGATTCTCGCATAATATCTTTTTTTCCTATTAAAGAAGTGATTGCATAACCATTGCCTAATGCTTTGCCAAATACCGCCATATCTGGGTTAACTTTATAAAATTTATGCAAACCACCTAAGCACTGCCTAAAACCTGAAGTGCATTCATCAAAAATTAAAATAATTTTTTTTTGATCACATAGTTTTCTTACTTTCTGTAAAAAATTGTTTTCGGGATCTTTATCTCTTTTAACTTCCATCATAATAGTGCCAATTTTGTGTTTAGAAACTAATCCCTTTAATTGATCAAAATTGTTATAAGTGAAAGGATATATTGTATTTTTAAGAGACTTTGAAACTCCATGAGGGTTTAAGCCTTTTAATATATGTTTATTTAGGTTTTGATTATTTTTCAAATTAGCTGCTAAATACCAATCATGCCAGCCATGATATCCACAAATTGCAACTTTATCGTTTCCTGAGGCAGCTCTTGCAATACGGATTGCGATTGAATTTATTTCACCTCCACTTCTTGCAAATTTTACCATATCCGCCCATGGATGTAATTCTATCAATTTTTCAGCAAGGTGAACTTCCTCTAAACAATTTAGGCTGCTCATATTTCCATTCTTACAAGCCTTGATAACTTCATTATCAATTTTTGGATTACAATATCCTAATATATTTTGACCAACACCAAAATATAAGTCTTTTAATTTTTTATTATTTAAGTCCCAAAGAAATATCCCTTTGGTTTTTTTATAATAAGTAGGCCATCCACCTGGAAGATAAATTTCAGGTTTTTTTGAAAATAACATCGTGCCATTTGGTATTATTTTTAGTGCTTTCTTATAAATTTTTTTGTACATAATAATAATCTAGACTATGTTATTTATTCTTTTAACTACATTATCTATACTATTTAAATCTATTTTTTTTTTATTAAATTTTGCAAAATTTATTAAAGTTTTATTTTTTTTAAAAATATCATTTAATAATGAATATAAATATACCTTTTTAGGAAAATTGAAATTCTTATTAAAGAAAAATTTAAATTCATTACTAAAGAATTTACAAAATATTTTTGATTTTTTGTCATTAGCAATCAAAAAAAATGGGACGCCTAAGGCTGCTAGTTCATATTTTATATTTCCACTGTTTATAATAGCAAAATCACTTTTATTGAGAATTTTATAGATATTCTTTGGATTTCTAAAAACTTTAAAGTTTTTAAAATTTTTAATTTTCTTATTTAATTTAATTTCATTCTTTTTATCATATAAATTTCCTATAATCACATTAAAAAAAAAATTTGAAAATTTAAACGATGTCAAAGTTTGAATAATCTTAAAGGTATAATCTTTTGGGTCACTACCACCAAAACAGATGGTTATTTTAAAATTTTTTGTTTGTTTAAAGTTTTTTTTTTTCTTAGCAATTTTTAATAATTTTTGACTAAAAAAAAGTGCATCTTTTCCAAAAATAACCTTTTTTTGGTCAGGATATGGAGGCTTTAACACATAAGGTATAATTGTCAATTTTGGATTTAATTTAATATTTTTTTGATAATAGATTAATATCTTATTTTTTATATTTAAATCTTTTATCAATCTTAAATATTTTTTATTAATAAACTTTAAGTCAATTATCAAATTATCAAATTTATTATTTTTAGATAAATTTTTGAGTTCTAAAAAATTGAAATTTTTAGGCAAATAATTTTTTATATTTAATTTTGAAATAAAGGTAATATTATTTTTTGTTTTTAGTTTTTGAGAAAGAAAAATACACCTGCTTAAATGTCCATATCCAATTTTTTTTGAAGCTTCGGTTAAAACCAAAAAATTTTTATTCATTTTTTTAGTGCTAATATGGTTTTTTCAATAGCTCTACAAATATATAGAATTTTTTTCTTAGATAAATCAATATATAATGGTATTGAAAATGTTTCTTCATAATACTTCTCTGTATTTGGAAATTTTTTTATTACATCAGTTTTTTTTACAAATTTTTTAAATAACTTAAATTTATATGTGGGGACATAATGAACTTGTAATATTATTTTATATTTTTTTTTTAAATAATGAAAAAACTTTGATTTATTAATTTTAAGATTTTTGAAATCAATCATTAAATAATATAAATGGTATGAAGATTTGGCGTATGAATTTAATTTCATGATTTTAATGAATTTATGATCACTAAAATATTTATTATAATAAAAAGCTATTTTTTGTCTTTCCTGAATTATTTTTTTTATTCTTGTTAATTGACTATAACCAAGTGCACAGTTTAATTCGGATAGTCTTGAATTATACCCTGAAATATAGATGTCTCTTTCCCAGATTTTGTGATTTTTTTTTTTAAAAAAGCCATGCTCTCTAATTATTAAACAATCGTTGTATATTTTTTTATTGTTTGTAAGAATTGAACCGCCCTCACCTGATGTAATATTTTTTACTGGATGATAGCTGTGTATTACAATATCTGCATATTTTGACGCATATCCAATATCATTATAATATTTAGACCCAATTGCATGACAATTGTCATTTATCAAAGTTAACCTGTATTTTTTTTTTAATTTATAAAATTTTTTCCAATCAGCAGGTGTGCCAGCATAATCAGTGACTATAATTGCACTAATTTTTTTTTTCTTTTTTTTTAATTCTATAATTTTTTTTTCTACTAAATCTGGGTCAATAATTTGATCTTTTTTTGATATATCTAAAAAAATCAAGTTAGCATTTGATGAAACAACACTATTAGCTGCTGCAACAAAAGTCATAGGAGAGATAATGATATTGTCTTTTTTTCCCCAGTTTAAGACTTTTGAAATTATAAAAAATGATGATGTGGCGTTAGAGGTCACAACACAATATTTTGACTTAAAACAAGTGCTAATTTTCTTTTCAAATTTTTTTAAAAAGGATCCTTTTGTAATTAAATTCGACTTTAGCGATTTTGATACATTTTTAATGTCTGCTTTTGTAATAAAATGTTTATTGTAAGATAACATTTTTATTTGATATCAAAAATTTGAAATGAATTTAAACTCAATCTTGGATTTATTTGAAGATTATAAAAAGTTTTATTTTTTAATGCTTTTGCCACGTATTGATTAGCATCTACAAAACAAAAGTTTTTTACTTGAATGTCATCTTTGGTACTTGAATTTACTCCAAAAAAACAATTATTACTTATTTTGCAATTACCTGAGATAGTGGAATTTCCACTAAAAAAATTATTATTGCCAATTTTGTTATGGTGTCCAATTATAGAATTTGACCAAAAAATATTATTATTACCTATTTTTGAAAATGGATTAATAGAAACATTATCCATGATGAAATTGTTCTTACCCATATGCTCAGTGTATATACTTGCATCGGGGTGAACAAAATTTGTTAAAGTATAGTTTTTTTTTTTAAATAAATTAAAAAATCTTTCTCTTTTTTTATTTAATTCTCGATAACCTATTGCTACAAATACAGTGTAATCTTTCTTGTTTAATTTTAAAAATTGGTCTAAAGAAATTATTTTAATTCCAAATAATTTTTTTTTTTTTAAAAATTTTTTTTCTGTAATAAAAAACTCAATTTTATAATCACTAAATTTATTAAAATAAAAGTAAACTATCTCAGCCATTGTAGAATTACCAAATATTGCTAATTTTTTATTTTTCATAATTTCAATTTATTTTTGTTTTAATATTTTTAATCTCTTTAAAATTACAATTTTTTTTTAATCTATAATTTTTAGAATTGATTTTTTCAAGATAACTAGAATTATCAAATAAATCTTGTACATAAATATTTTTTTTATTTCTATTGATCAAAATAAATCCGTCTCTATCTTTGAAATCTTTATTTTTTAAAATAAATTGCAATATATGCATTTCTATATTTCTTTGAAAAACTCTGCAACTTTGCAAAAAATCTGTCACTATAAATTTTTTTCTTTCAATTTTAATACCAATAATAGAAATTATTCCATAATCTCCAAATTTATCTATCATTTCTACTTCGTAAAAAATTCTTTTTTTTTTAATGATGAGTTCTTCAATTTTTTGAGATGACAAAACCTGATGAGAAGTATTGAATTGATTGGTTCTCAAAAACATTTCTTCGGCTCTCTTTAAGTTTTTTAATTTTCTAATTTTTATCTCAATTTTTAGGCTAGACAACCAATCTGATTTATTAAAAAATTTATCTCTTGAAGATTTCCTTTTTTTTTCATCTAAATACAACTTGGTTCTATTAATATCTGTTTTTGAAATTGTATTTTTTTGTAATTGCTTTAATTGATTAAATTTTTCATTCAAAAGTAAAATATTATCTGGAAATTCAAATATCTGTATTTCTTTAATATCTGATTTAACTATATCTCTCTCATAATTTGTATCGTCAATAAATAATGCGTTCTCAGATCTTAAATTTAACTCTTTTAATATCTCCCTAACATTTTCATTTTTATTTTTCCAATTAACTCTAAATGCTGAAAAATCATTAAAACTCAAAATCATATTTTTATTTTTCTCAAAAACTTTTTTTACATTTTTGATATCGTTTTTTGAACATATTGCTAAAACAAATCCAATTTTTTTAAGAATTTTAAGTCTTTTTTGGAAGTCTTGATAAACTAAACCCTTAATTGAATTTGGTCCAAGTTCTAATGAATTGTAATTCCTTTCACCAGCTTCTCCACCCCAAAGAGTATTATCAAGATCTAAAATTAATAATTTAATTTTTTTAAATTTGAAAAAATTAATAGTAGAAGAAATTTCTTCTGCTAAAAATTCCATGAATCCAATACTATAATGATTGTCAATTAGGTATTTAGTTTTGTTATCATATATTTCAAATTTATGATGACATTGAAGGAGTTTAAAATTTAAATCTATAATATAAATATTTTCTTCAGCGCTTAATTTGGATGCAATTTCTAAATTAATATAATTGATTAACCAATTTTTACCTGTTTTTTTGAAATTTATAAAGCCAAGATAATCATCATTTGTATCTTGGGGCCATAAAAAAAAAATTATTTTTTTATGTTTGGAAGATAATCTTTTAATATTTAAAGCAATCAGATCAGTAATATCATTTATTTTTTTTATCTTTAAATTTTCTTTTAATGTCAAGATTTCATCAAAATTAAAAAATTTATTTATTTGTGATATAAAAAATAAAAATTCATAATTTTCTTTAAGACTCAATATTTGATCGAAATTGATCAAAAGATTATCATAATATTTTGATTTTAATTTAAAACTTTTTTTTTTTGATTTAATAAAATTTAAAATCAAATCGTTATTAAAATCAGTTAATATTAAAGTATTATCTCTTTTCATTTTTTTTTCTTATTATGTTTACAACATCAGTAATCTTAATATTTTCATATTTAAAAAAAAAATTTTCGTTTAAAAAATTAGGGTTTTTTAGACCATGATTTTCCAATTCTTTTTCAAGAATTGAAAAAAAAGTAATAATATCTACGGAATCAAAATAAGATGAGTTTCCTTTAATTGTTAAGTTTGTATTGAAATTTTTTAATTTTGAATTAATTTTTTTTAATTTTATGTATGAGTTTTTAACTATTTGTGAAGAATTAGTCTTTTTCACTGCCATTAAATATCTATAGCAGATTTTAAAAAATTATCATAACTTATTTTATTGTTCAGTAGTGCTTTGGTCGATCTAGTTAAAAAAGAATCAAGCCTTGGATTTTTAATTTTTATATTTTTAAATGTTTTGTTAATTTTTTTTAAGATCGTCTCTTGGATAAATTTACTCGAATTATATTCAATATTATCTTCAAAATTTGATATTAATTTTGAAGAAGGAATGTAAATTAAATGTTTTTTACGTGACTTAGACAATAAAGTTATTATTTTAAGCATAAATTGCAAATTAATGGAATTAAACTTTTTAAATCTTTCATAATCAAAATATTTATCACTTATATTAAAAATTTTAGGTGTTGGAAAAAAATAAATATATTCATAATTTAATAATCTATTTTGATGAAATCCTATTTTTTTTTCATTAAATTGAAAAAATCTTTCATTTGGAATCTTAAACTTTTTTTGAATGTTTTTTGCTGATTTAAGGTTTTTATTATAGGTAAAATCAACTTTTATTTTATGGCTAAGAAAAAAAATTGTTAATACTCTTCCCAGACCAGAGCTGCCACCAATAATAATTATCTTTTTATTATTAAAGTATTTTTTATTAATATTTAATTTAGAATTTAATTTAAAGTTTTCATTAAATTTTTTTTTATAACTTAAAAAAAACGTATCAATTGTAATTTTCTTATCTGAACTTATATATTTATAAAAATTATCAGAAAACTTTTTAATGTTGCTTTTATTGCTTAAAACATTATTTATCAAAATATTTGAAATCAAATTTAAATTTTTTTTAAAATTACCAACTTTTTTTGAAATCATGGATAATTTTAATGTCAACTTATCTATTGTCATTTTTTTATCAATTAATTTTTTTTTATTATTCTGTTGTTCTATATTTATTATAATTTTTTCTTGATATGAATTTAAACCAATAATGATCGATTCATTTTTACGTTGAATTAAATTAAAGTTTATTGTTTCATTTATAAAAACTGGTTTTTTAAATATAACGTTGATAGAAGTCGCCTTCACAATAAATTTTTTAAGGAATTTATTTTTTAATAAAAATTCAAGTATAAGAATTCCTTGAACAACTGGTTTGTCAAATTGAGAGACCTCTCTAATATTTTCATTTAAATGTAACTCATTCAAGTCTCCAGAATTTTTAGAAAAAATTTTACAATCTTTTAATGAAAATTTTTTAGTTACAAGTTTTTTCATAGTAAATGAACTTTTGAAATAGACGCTTTATGAATTTTTGTTACAACAGTTGACCAGCTCAGCCCAGCTCCAAATCCACAAAATAAAAAAATTTTATTTTTAATTAATTTATTGGGAAAATTTTTACTTAAAGCTATTGGTATAGAAGCTGAACTTGTGTTTCCATAATCAAAAGTTCTGATAGTTTTTTTAAAATCAATATTCAGTTTTTTAATCAAATGATCATGAATAGTCTTATTCGGCTGATGAAAGCAATAAAAATCTATTTTATGGTTAACTTTTTTTAAAATTTTTTCGAATGTCTCTGGCACCCTTTTCGTCGCAAATTCAAAAACTTTCATACCATTCATGCTTAATCTTTTTGTTTTTGAATCAATTTTAAGCACTTCATTATTTGCACCATCTACCCCATAATCAAATTTGGTAATATTTTTTTTCTTATTGATAATAATACAACTTATTCCGTCACCAATAACTGGTACTAGATTTTTATCAATTTTTTTACTGTGAGCATCAGCGCATATAAGCAGAACATTTTTAACAATGTTTGAATTCAAAAAAGCACTAGCGTGAATTAATCCATTAGTAAAACCAGAGCAGCTACCAGGTAAATCATAACATATTATGTCATTCTTTAATTGAAATTTACTTTGTATCTTTGCTGAAAAAATTGGCATTTCATTCATCCTAGTATGAGATGAAAAAATTATTGCGTCTATCTTTTTTTTTTCAATTTTTTTTAGCTTAAAAAATTTATTGATAGCTTCAAAAAAAAAATTTTCAGATTTTTGATTGTCTTGTAAGATATGTAATTTTTTAAAACCCGTATAATTATAAATCTTTAAAAAATTTTTATTTCCTAATTTTTTTTTTAAAAAATCTTTTGATATGTAATTTCTTGGCACAAAAGAAACTATATTTTTTATTTCAATCATTTATTAATTTAATAATATCTTTAAAAGTTTTTAACTTACCTATCTTTGACATATTTGTTTTTTTTTTGCAATTTTCGTCAATAAACCCCATCAATTTTAATTGATTCAAGGAATCAAGTTCGGAGTATTTTGATATTTTAGATGTAATGTCAATTTTTTTTGATTTTATTTCAAACAGTGTGCAAAGTTTTTTAATTATTTCTTCATCTTTTATTTTAGTCATTTTGATAAATAATAATCACAATTATAGTATAGCATTATAGAAAATTTATATAATATTATAAAAAATATCAAATTGCTTGTTTTTTAAACTATAAATCAATTTGAAATATAATTTAGTAAAGGTAAGTGTTTAATCAAAATAATTATATCAATAAATTCAATTTTAAAAAATTTTTTTCAGTGCATAAATCAAGCCAATTGAGCTATTAGTACTGGTCAGCTGCACGCATTACTGCGCTTCCACATCCAGCCTATC
>MDTG01405652.1_pt1 | contig 14794 bp, 8 predicted proteins | sample 811421 | NCBI WGS metagenome assembly MDTG01 (sample SAMN05326645, study PRJNA326480) | marine metagenome | isolation source: seawater | place: Pacific Ocean: South East | collected 2011
AATGTTATTTTACTCAAAGGGAAATTACTCTTTTATATCAGATGGTAAACTTACAATAGATAATGGATTAGATGGTGCTGATATGGATTTTAATGGTGATGTGGTTATTACTACTAATGATAATAATTTTACAATTAATCCTGATGGTGGAAATGGAGATATATATCTTAATACATCATCAACTGATGAACCTTTAGTAAGAGGAAACACCTTAAAAGAATTAATGGAAAAATTAATTGATGCAATAAACGCTCAAATATTTTCAACACCAGCAGGACCAACTGCAGTAGGGCCAAACAATCGTGGAGATTTCAACAAGATAAAAAGTGAACTAAATACATTCTTATCAACACTTAATTATACGGAGTAATTATGTCTTTCGCAATATTCAAGCAAAGTATGTTATCATACATGAGTAATCAAGAAAGTATAAAATCATATGATGATTTTGCATCTAAGATTACCAAAGAGTATGATATGTGTATAAAACGAGGTTTACAAACTATAAATCAAATCCCAATTCAAAAAGGTAATATTAATCTGATGGAAACTTTAATGAAAGTTGCTTGTGCAACTGCATTAGGTAAGAAGGATGGGTTACATACTTTTGGAGATGATATTGGTAAAGCAGTAATTGGATATTGGACAGGTGGTACATTAGTAACTGGTATTCCACCAGTAATTCCAGCACCTGGTTCTATGTTAAATATTTCATCAACATCAGCAATTGTAACCGCACCTGGTACTTGGCAACCAATAGGCCCATTAAATCCAACTGATAACACAGGTTTATTTCTTGATAGATTGGTTGCACATATGCAAATTCATATAACAACAGTACAAGGAATATATGTAACAACTTCTTTATATCCTGGTGCACCTCCATTTGTTGCACCTGGTATATTAAATTGGGCAGGGTTTACAATACCACCAGGAGGCCCATCAGGCCCTTCCTTAATTACTCGAGCCATAAGAGCGGTTGCAAAAATATTTACAACATCAGATGTTATGTCTCCATCCCAAGTTCAGGCAGCACAACAAGAATCCGCAGAAGCTCTTGCAGTTGTTAACGATACTTCTCTTCCACAGGCAGGTAGAAATAGTGCAAGTGAATATAATAAACTCAAACAATCAGAAATATCAAGTGGTAAATTAAATGCAGTACCAGTTGAATTATCACAAGAGGAATTAGATGAGATTGAAGAAAAGACAGAAGAGAAATATAAATGTGAACAAGGTACGAGGATTGTTGCAATTGCAAAAAGAGATATTGGTATTTTAGAAACAGGTACACCACCAGGTAAAAACTATGGTGGTTTTCCAAATGGGGTACAACGAAATCAACCTGGTAGGATTGATGATATGTTTAATAATGTAGGATTAGATAACCAAAAAAAAGTAAGAAAAAGTGGTAGTGGTTATTATTGGTGTGCAGCGGCAGTTGCAACTTGGTGGCAAGAAGCAGGTTTAGAAACTCCAAGTGGTGGAGCAAGTTGTGATAATTGGATGAATTGGGGAAAACAAAAAGGATATTGGAGTCAAACACCAAAGATAGGAGCTGCGGTTTTATATGGTTCTCCAGCAGATGCACATCATATTGGTATAGTATCAGCTGTAACCGATTCAGGAAGAATCATTACAATAGAAGGAAATACAAGTGGAGGTGGGTTCAATAGGAATGGATGTGGTGTATTTACAAAATCACCAAAGAAATATTTAGGATTTGTGTTACCACCTTCATGTGCTGGATAGAGAAAAATGATAAAGATATATTTATATTAAGAACAATAGATTTCAATGATGAATAACAAACAATTAATTAAAGTAATAAAGACACTTGTTGAGGCCGAGGTTGCCAAACGACAAGCACATTTTTTATCTAAAACATTCCCAAAGATTTTAGATGAAGAAGTCAAGAAACGATTAGCAGAGGTGAAAGGAGGTGTAGTCAGCGTTCCCTCTCCGCAGATAACTGAGGAGGATGTAATAGACCCATTTGAACAAGCAGAATTGGCATTACAAGAACAACGACAAACACCAAAAAGACAATTCACCAAAAATCCAATATTGAATGAAGTTTTAAATCAAACAAAACCATTCAGTAAAGAACAAAGAGTGGGTGGACATGGTAAAAAATCTGTTTTAGATAATTTACCTAAACAAGAACCTATTCAAGAAAGTATGGATAAGACAGTTGCATTTACATCACAAGGAGCAGGAGCAGGAATCGGTGGTATGAGAGCTCAGATGGCACACAAGATGGGATATGGTGATGTATCAAGAGGACCGAGTAAACAAGGATTAGGAGTAAAAACAGGTTTACCAGGTCTTGATAAAATATTAAACAGAGATAATTCTGAACTTGTAAAAAAGTTTAAGAGGTAGGAGTAGTTAATGGCATATATTCTTAACAAGAAGTTAGTAAAAGATACCGAAGAGTTTAGTAACTCGGCGTATGGAATTACTTTACCTGCACAGAGAGGTGGTAATGGATACTTTAATCAAGCATTCACATCATTCGAACAGGCAAAAAGTAATTTAAAAAATTTACTACTTACTCGAAAGGGAGAAAGAATATTTCAACCAAACTTTGGTACTGGTCTTCATGAGTTGTTATTTGAACAACTTGATGATAATTTAGAATCTAAGTTAGAAAGTGTGGTTACTGATAGTGTAAACTTTTGGTTACCATATATTGATATTGATGAAATTGAAGTAAACATGACTGATGATATGAAAGATATGAATAAAGCTGAAATGTCAATTCAATTTTCAGTAGCTGGACAACCAGAAACTCAAGAAGTAACATTTACAGTAGGGGAATAATAAAACATGGCTTTAAATAGTATAACAAGAAAAACAAATTCTAATAGAGATATAAAATATCTTAATAAGGATTTCTCAAAATTTAGAGAAAACCTAATTGAGTACGCTAAAACTTATTTCCCACAAACATATTCTGATTTTAATGAAGCTTCACCAGGTATGATGTTTATTGAAATGGCATCTTATGTAGGAGATGTTCTTTCGTATTATACAGATGATACTTTGAAAGAATCAATGATGTTGTATGCGGAAGATAAACAAAATGTTATTGCATTAGCAGAATATCTTGGATATAAATCAAAAGTAACTTCACCTGCAATTGCGAGATTAGCAGTTTACCAAACTGTACCAGCAACTGGTACTGGTGTAGATGTTAGACCAGATGAAGATTATTACTTAAGAATCAAAGAAGGAATGGTAATCAAATCAAATGATGCACAATCTTTATTTAGAACAACTGAATTATTAGATTTTGCGGTTGATGATGAAAGAGAGATATCAATATATCGAAGTGATAGTGGAACTCCTACTACATATCTTATAAAAAAATATGTGAATGCTATTTCTGCAGAACTTAGAAGTATCACATTTGACTTTGGAAATACACCTAAACAATTTTCAAAAGTAGATTTAGGTGATGAAAATGTAATTGATATTTTTGATGTAAGAGATTCAAATGGAAACAAGTGGTATAAAGTTCCTTACTTGGCACAAGAAATGGTTTATGTAGATTATCCAAACTCTGAACAAAATGATAAAGATTTAGCACAATTTAAAGATTCAGTACCAAACATTCTAAAGGTAATAAAAACATCTCGTAGGTTCACTACAAAAATAAATGAAGATAATACTACTTCACTTGTATTTGGTGGAGGTTCAGCTGCAAATGATGAAACACTTATTCCTAATTTTAAAAATGTAGGATTAGGGTTAAATTCATCTATTGATAGATTGGGTGCTTCATTTGACCCATCAAACTTCTTAAAAAGTAAAACATATGGTCAGGCTCCAACTGGTGAGTTTACTATTTCTTACTTAGTTGGTGGTGGAGTTGAAGCAAATGTAGGTCAAGGTCAATTAAATAATATTGAAACGATTTCATTTGATGAAGATAAAAAAGTATTTACTCCATCAGAAAGTACATTATACAACCAATCAAAATCCTCAGTAGCATGTGATAACGAAGAACCAGCAACTGGTGGTAGAGGTCCTGAAACTCTTGATGAGATACGAGAAAATGCATTAGCAAACTTCGGTTCACAAAACAGAGCAGTAACAAGAAAAGATTATCAAGTTAGAGCACTTGCTTTACCTCCAAAGTTTGGTGGTATTGCAAAAGCATTTTGTGCACCTGATGGTGAATTAGATAATAACTCTCCAAGTTCGATACTAAACAATCCTGATTCATTAGAAGAATTTACAGGATTGGTTCAAGGACTCAAAGATAAAAAATTAACAGAACAAGAAATTAAAGATGAAGTTGTAAAATTCTTAGGTTCTAAAAAAGGAAACGCAACTGAAAAGAATAATCCATTTGCTATCAACCTATATATTTTAGGATATGATTCAAACAAAAACTTATCTACACTTAACCGAGCAGTAAAAGAAAACTTAAAAACATATATTAGTGAATTTAGATTATTAACTGATGGTGTAAATCTAATAGATGGATTTATTATTAACATCGGTGTTGATTTTGAGATTAGAGTATATGGTGGATATAACAAAAGAGAAATTTTAACAAAAGTACAAAATGAATTAGCAAACTACTTTAGTATAGATAATTGGACATTTAATATGGCAGTTAATATTTCGGAAATCGAATTACTCATCGCAGGAGTAGAGGGAGTACAATCAGTACCTAAGTGTGAAATTACTAACAAGTGTTTAGGAAACTATTCATCACACTCGTATAATATATCAGATGCAACAAAAGGTAAAATGGTTTATCCATCCTTAGACCCATCTGTATTTGAAGTTAAGTTTCCAAACAAAGATATAAGAGGGAGGGTTATCTAATGTATTATTTCGTAACAGCATCAAAAGATGCATCTATATATTTACAACAACCAACTCAGAACACAGGATTTGATGAAATATTAGAAGTATCAAAAACTTATTATGGTAGTTTAAAAGATATTGCTCGTTCTCTTATAGAATTCGATATTAATTCTGTATCACAATCAATTGCAAGTGGAGAAATAACCGCTTCAGCTGCTGAATTAGTAATCAGAGAATGTGAATCCATTGAGATACCAGTTAACTATTCTATCTACGCATATCCTGTATCAGAATCTTGGGATATGGGAATTGGAACAAGATTTGATGATATATCAACCGATGGTTGTAGTTGGAACAAAAGGAATTCATCTACCGATTGGTTAGTTGGTTCTGCATCTTTAGAAAGTTCGGGTTCATTTAATGGTAAAGGAGGAATGTGGTTTACTGGTTCATTCGCTACACAATCATTCTCTTATGAATCAAGTGATATAGTAATGGATGTATCTGAATCTGTATCATCATGGATTGATGGTGATTTACCAAATAATGGATTTATATTGAAACATGACTCATCTTTAGAAAATGATACTGAAGATTATGGTCAACTAAAATTCTTTTCAAAAGAAACAAATACTATTTACCAACCTAAGTTAAGAATTGGTTGGGATGATTCTACTTACAATACTGGTTCTTTAACCGAACTTACCGCTGATGATATTCATGTAACTTTTAAAAGATTGAAAACCAGATATAAGAGAGGAAGTAAACCTACAATCAGAGTTTTTGCAAGAGAGAAATATCCTCTTAAAACTTACACCAACACATATTCTTACAATGATGTAAAGTATTTACCTTCAACTGTTTGTTATCAAATTAGAGATATCGTAACAGATGAGGTGATAGTACCATTCCATGATGATTATACTAAAGTTAGTTGTGATGCGAATGGCCACTTTTTTAAATTAAATTTACAAAATTGGGAGATAAATAGAGATTATTATATTGAAATAAAAATAAATAGAAATGGTGTGGTTGAATACTTTGATGATAAGGATTTAACTTTCACAGTAGAATTATAAAATGGCATTACAAGATAAATTTAGATTAAACGAACTTGTTAAAAAAGGTTCAAAGGCTATACCACGAGAGAAATCTGGTGGTCTTGTTGTGCGTAAGAAAGATGATAAACAATTTCCATCTCATCTAAAAGAAAAAGAAGCTAAAAAGTTTGTTGACCTTAAAAGAAAAAAGTTACCTGTACCTCCTTCTATAATTCAAAAACCAAAAAAACAAGTTCCTTTTGGATTCAAACCAATTAAAGGAAAACAAATATCTGCAAAATATAAATCAGATTTAGTAGATACTGATGAGTTTGAAAAGGTAAATGAAGAACAAGAATCATTTGGAGGCGAAACTGCAGGATATTTAGAAAAACCAAGTTATAACGAGGAAGAACTTAAAAAGGCAGTTGATGTTAAGGTAGATGAGTTAATAAAAAAGAAAAAAGTTGAAAAAGGTCCGTATGTTCTAAAAAAAGTATATGATGATTTATTAGAGGTTAACAAAGACCTTGTAGACCAAGTAGAAGACCTTAGAAAACAATTAGAAGAAGCTAATTCAGAAATAGCAGCTCTAATAGGTGAAGTAGAATCTCTAAGAGTACAATTAGATTCTGCTGAATTACAAAGAGCGGCAGCTGAAAACGAAACACAAGTTGCAAATGAAAGATACGCTAAACTATTAGAAGATTTCCAACAGGCACTTATTAAAGGTACAAAGGAAGGTATTGAGAGAGTTTCACTAACCGCACAAGTAAGAGGTTTACAAGCACAAAAAGCAACACTTATAGAACAAGTAAAACTTGCAGATAGAATAGAACAACAAGAAGAAGAATCACAAGCGAATATTGCAGATGCAACAGCTGCTGCTGAAGGTGCTACACAATCTGGTGAGGCTGCATATAAAGTTACCTCAAGAACAACTGAAGAATATGATTTCAGATTCCAATCACTTAGAAAATCTTCAGGTTGGACTAAGAATGGAAATAAATTAGAATTACTTAATTTAGATAATGAAAAAGAAGTAAGTTATCAAATTACAGTAAAAGCAAAAGGTGGTGGACATGGTTCACCATGGATTGGATTTAATCCATCGAGTGGTACTATTCCTAAGAGAAGTGGTACTAATCCTGGTGTAGTTGGAGGTATAACGGCAAGTAAAATAAGAAATGTTAGGTCACCTAAAGGTAGAAAGAAAACATTTGAAGATGAAGTAACAATTAAAATAGGTTCAAAAACATTTACAGGAAAAGCATTGTTTTATAGAAAACTAAGAAAAAAAGGTAAGAGTAACTAATGGCAATTCAAGGATTTAAAGATATAATCGATAGAAGAGGATACAAGGTAGAACTCGAAGATAGAAAGGTATTTGAAAAAGAAATGTCTAAATCTAACTTTGGGTTAGGTTGCTCTGATATGATTGAATTTATTTTGTATGATGTAAGTGAAAATAAATTACCTCAAGGTGATGATGGTAAGTTAGTTCGTTACATTAGTATAAATGATGCAAACATTGATGAATATTTTATCTTATCAGATAATCCTAATACCAAAAAGAAAAACGAAACACCAGAATTTATAGTTGATATTGAAAAATTAATTAGAGAGGCTGGATATGATAATGGTATTTTTAAAACCCAAGTAACATTATTAAATAGAAGAGTTGGTACTGAAGGTTCTGGTGATGATAGTTTGTGGATACATGAAATATCTCCATCAAGAACTGAGATAAGAATTTTACCAAATAGAGCAAAGGGTAAAAATTTAGATTTAGAACAAAGATATTCAATCTTTACCGATGGTAGAAATTTTAGAGATGATATTATATATTATGTTAACATATACATAGAGAATTTAGATTTACAAAAAATCCTTGATAACTTTTTATTTACAAAAGGAACTGAATCTGATGGTGTAACATATATTAATTTAATTAAAAAAGAATTTAATATTCCAAGTTTCGAAGTTCTTTTAGATAGAATTAAAAGAAAGTTTATTGAATCCATGAAATTTTATGTTAGAGGTGCAGAGTGGGATATCAATAATGTAAACTTTGGTAAAGCAAAAAATGATGTTGATTGTGTTGAATTATCTATACAACAAATACAAACTGATGCACAACAATCATTAATAAATTGTATTGAGTTTTATTTACCAAAACGAAATATACAAAAAGATAATTTATTAACAAAAGAACAACAAGTAACACTTGATAAAGTTAAACAAATTTTAAAAACATCTACATCTAATTCATTATTTCAGTCAACTGTACCTGATAAAATAGAAGGAGTTGTGAGAGGATGTAATGACCCTGATGCAGAAAACTTTAATCCTTTAGCAAAAGAAAATGATGGTAGTTGTAGATATAAGGAACCAGAAGTAGAAATAGTAATCAAAGGATGTACAAGGTCAGATGCATTAAACTATAATCCAAAAGCTACACAAGATGATGGTAGTTGTAAATATAAAAATGAACCTGATTGTGTAACTAAAAAATATTATGTGTGGTCTGCAACTGCAAGTATAAAATATAAATTAAAAGGAGTAGCAGGTATCAAAAATGGAGTTGAGTATGATTCATTCTCAATTAAACATGATACTGGTACAATGAAATTTGTAGGAGATGTAAGGGAAGTACCTAAACCAGTAACACAAATACAAGAAACATGCAGATATGTTCTTCACAATGTAAACTTTAAACCAAATTATAGACCATTTGCGTTTGAACAAGGTGTAAGGTCATTCTATGGTGCTGGTTCTGGTGTAGGTGATATATTTGGTCAAGGAATAATTGGAAATAGACCAAACCCTTATTTTAGTGAGAACTCACCACCTGTATCAGTAACTTATATGGATGCACTTGGTAATAGAAAAACAAGTAAAATGTTATCACCTGGTGATACAACAACAATATGTGCAAGGGTAGGTTCAGTAACACCTACACCAGGTATAGAAATATCGAAAGGGGCAGTTTGTACTGGTGCAGTTAAACCAACTCCACCACCTGTTGTAAGAGTAGAACCACCAAGACAAATTCCAATTCCAGTTATTCGTGGCGGAAGTGGCGGAGGAGGCGGAGGTTTCATTGGTCAAAGAGAAGAATTTGAAATTGCAGAAGAAACAATTAATCCATTCACAAATCCTGGTGATAGAGTGAATAGAAATGTATTTACAAGGAATTATTTATAATGAGTGTATTTGATAGATTTTTTTTCGGTGGATTTGGTTCTCCTCAACAGAACCAACAAGTACAGCAAAGAGCTAGAGTAAGTAGTACTCCTATTCCTTTGATAATGCCTCCTGCAGCATCACCTGTTCCAAGAACTACCATACCTATCACAAGACCTCCTGCAGTAACCCCAAGAGCTACTACAAGAGGACTTTCAACTGATAGAGCATTTAGTGATTCAGTTACTCCAAATTATGGAGCAACCATAGTTAGTGGAGGAGGGCCATCAGATAGAGCTCTAATAGAAAGTGGTGAAGCAATGGGGCCTGTTACAACAACAACTTCAGGAGAAAGAGTTGGTTTAGTAGGGGCTCAATCAGGTCTAACGGGATTCTTAGACCCACTTGGTAATGCAATTAGACAACAAGAGTTAGCAAATGATGCAATAGATGATTTTAGAGTTATAACACCACCACCTCCACCACCTCCACCAGTTGTAAGTGGATGTATGGATAGAAGTGCAACAAACTTTAATCCAAGAGCAACTGTATCTAAACCTTCAATGTGTAAGTATCCAGTCAAGCCACCTAAACCATTATCAGAAAGTAGAACTATTTCTGTAACAGTTACTTCTAATAAACCTGGTAATATTTTTATTGATGGTAAAGATACGAATTCAAGTCCAACAAAAACTTTCAATTATAGTGGTAAAGAATTATTAACACCTAAGTTTTTTAAAGTTAAAAAAGCAGGATTTACATCTGAAGATGAATATAAATTATATTCTGTAAGAAAAAAGTTTAAAAAAGAAATTAAACCACTTATACCATTTGATGATATCGTAGTAAACGAACCAGATGAGTTAGTACCTATTATTAGACCATTTGGTGAGTTTGATGATTTCGGTGGTGGCCCTCTTGAATTTAATAATGGATTTAATAATGGTAGATTTGGATTTAATCCAAGACAAACTTCTTTAGGATTTGCAAGACCTGTAAAACCAAAGATAATTAAAAGACCAAGACCAATCAGTATAGTAGAATATGATTTCTATGAATTCAGATTAGAAAAAAATGGTAAGGAAGTTCCTTTATTAAATCAGATAAATAAAATAACTGATACAATAAATAAAGTACAAGCAGTAACTTTAGATTTTGATTTAGATAAAATTATAGTAATTGACCCACCTAAACAAACACCTTATGAAGTTAATATAGAAAGTTTCTTAGGTGAAGATGGTATTGTTAGATATGAAACTTCTTGGGGACAAAGAGGTTCTTTATTAGATGATGATGAATTAGTTTTAAAACATCAAAGTGATGGTAACAAAGAAGAAGATACACCTGAATTTATTAAATTCACAGCACCAACTATATCTGATTTTACTCATACTGTAACTTTTGAATATGATACACCAAACAAAAGAAGTAAAACTAAAAATGTAACAAAAGATTTAACAATAGAACTTTCTGGTGGTGTAACAAATGTAGTTGTTAATGCAACTAAAGTTCCTGTTGATGATGTTCCAACTAAACCAAGTATAAAGGCATCAGTAAATCGTGTTAGGTTAAATTTAGCATCTAATAGTAATGTTAAGATACCTTACACAAGTGTAAATGCAGATAAAGTAATTTATACTCTTGGTAAAACAAAAAGAGAAATTCCATTAAGAGGTAGTTTAGTATTATCTAAAAGTGATTTCTACAATGGAGTTGGAAATTATACAGTATTCTTACAACCATCATCTAAACGAGGTGGAAGTGGTAATATAGAAAAGATTACAGTAACAGTTGAAAGTAAAGCTTTTATACCTGGTCCTGATATCACAACAATCAATTACCCTCAAAATATAAAGGGTGCTGATTTCAAAGGATTAAATGTTCCATTTGATGTTAGTTGGCAATCTATCAATACAAACTATGTTCACATTTATGCTGGAAAGAAAAATGGTGCTTCATTTTTAGGTAAGTTCTCACCCTCTGGTTTAGCTTCATTTAATGTTGTTGATATTATAAGAAAATTAAAAGCAGGTAAGGTTAGAATTGATGAGAACAGAGATGTTATACAATTCAGTTTAGTATTAATTCCTTTTAATGAAGAAGGTGATTCAAAAACAGAAGGTAAGAATGAAGTAATAAATATTACTTTTGATAAAGGAGATTTAACTCTTAGAAGAGGTAATGTAATTACAGATATACAATCTGCTTTTGTAAAAAACTTTGATGATAGTTTATTCCAAGAAACTATATCACCATTCTTAACACATTACTTACACTTAGGTGATGGTGATAATAAATTAATTGCAACATGGGGAATTGATGATGATACATTATCTACATTTGAAGATAACCTTGAAACCAATCAGCGTAAGAAAACTAAAACAGTAAAATCATTAGTTTTAAAACTTTATGAACCATTACCACCAAATGTAGGAACAAATGATAGTATATGGTTATCTAAAGTACAGGCAATTCCATTAATTGACCAAATTACTATAATCAATGATATCACAAAAGATTGTATTCCTCTAACACCAAACTTTGCATTAGAAACAAACGATGCTATTGGATATCAGATTCTTGATGATTTAGTTGCAAGTGGTTCAACAACTTCAGCTGATTTGATAGGTGAATTTGTTTCATCATCTGAATTTTCATTAGAAAATCTTGATATACAGTTTATAACATCTTCAAAAATATTAGTAGAAAGTAATGATGGAGGAAATTATTTTTCAGAAACAGATACAGAAGATTACTTTTGGAAAAACTTTATAAAATATTCTTCGGCAGAAGAAAGAGTAGAAAACTTTGTTTACAAAGTAAAATTAATTGAGGCATTTGAAACAAAATATAATGGTTTAGTATCTGGTAGTTCAATTGACTTTGGTAGTGGTACTTCATCATCGATAACAGGTTCCGCATCAAGTTCTGTTGAAATAACAAATGAGGCAAAAAGAACATTAAATAAAATAAACGATGCTAAGAAAGGTTTTGATGCATTTGAAAAGTTTCTTTATAAAACAAGTGGTTCGTTAACTTTACCAGGTGCAGGTGGTGCATCATTATCTGCTTCATCTGATTCATCATTTACAAATTGGTATGGTGGTATAGTATCATCTGCAAGAGAGTATGATTACAACAACACAGATAGATTTGTTAATAACTTACCTCAACATATACAAGATGACCAAGAAGGGGCATCATTTACATTATTCTTTGATATGATTGGTCAACACTTTGATGTTTTATACACACACATTAGAGCAATTAACCAAACAAGAAAATCAGAACATAAATTTGAAAAAGGGATTAATAGTGATTTAATTTATCATATGTTAGAATCTCTTGGATTCGATGCCGATTTAGGAGTACAATCTCAGGCTCTTTGGGAATATGCATTTGGTAAACACTCTGATGGTACTGTTGTATCTGAGATGAGTGGTAAAGATAGACAACAAGAAATTTGGAGAAGGGTACTAAACAATTTACCATATCTTTATAAACACAAAGGTACTAAAAGGGCAATATCAGCTGCATTAAGTTGTTATGGTGTACCTAATTCATTACTAACTGTTATGGAATTTGGTGGACCTCAAAATAGAAATTCAGAGGCAACTACTAAATTTACTTTTGAAGATAGAACTGCAGCATTAAACATTAGTGGTTCTGAATCTATTATAGTTCCATGGAAACCTCATAACTCAGCAAATGGAGTTGATTTTTATCCTGAGGCAGTTGAAGTAAGATTAAACACCGAAGAAAGACAAGACCAAAAAGTTATTAGTGGTTCTGGTTGGAGTGTTGATATTGATTACTTTGATAGTGGGTCTCTTGGTTCATTTAGATTAAATGTTGATAATGGTACAGAATTCGTATCATCATCTACTTCTCAAATGGCCTTCTTCAATGATGAATATACACAAATAACAGTAAACAGAGTAACAAGTAGTACTGATGATAGGTTTACTCTTCATGTAAAAGAAGGATTCCAAGGAAGAATAAGAAACGAAGTATCAACTTCTTTAGCTGTTGCAAATTCAACAAATGGATGGAAAGATGGAACTTTACTTCAGATTGGTGGAACAACCTTAACTGGTTCAATTGATGAATTTAGATTATGGTCTACTCCTTTAAGTGAATCTGTAATTAGAAACCACACATTAATGCCTGATGGAATTAATGGTAATCATATTTCATCATCTACTGATGATTTATTATTTAGATTAGATTTTGAACATCCTAAAAACAGACATAGTGGAGGTGACCCATTTATTAAGAATGTTTCCATAAATAGAACATACGAAACATTTGCAACTGCATCTAATTTCCAAAACCTACCTTCGTATCCTCATCAATATAAGGCATATGATAGAGATGTAACTGCAGAAATTCCATCAAGTGGATTTGGATTAGGAAATAAAGTAAGATTTGAAACACAAACATTAAACTCAAATCTATCTTATAGACAAAGAGCAACAACAAAATCATTTGACCAATCACCACTTGATTCGGATAAGTTAGGATTATTTTTCTCACCAATAAAAGAGATTAATATGGATATTATAAAATCTCTTGGTGGGTTTAACATAGATGATTACATAGGAGACCCATCTGATGAGTTTAATGATGGATATAGAAGTCTTGAAAGTTTAAGAAAATATTACTTTGATAGATTTAATTTAAACCTATCAGAATATATTCAACTTGTAAGGTATATTGATAAATCACTATTTACAACATTAGAATCTCTTGTACCTGCAAGAGCAAAAGTATCGAGTGGATTATTGATTGAACCACATATACTTGAAAGAAGTAAGGTTGAAAGAAAACCAACTACTGCATTAAAAAATGATTTTGTAAGTAGTATCAATGTTGATGATGATGTAAATGTATCATCTACAAAGGGTGGATTTGTTGGTATTGTAACTGAATCACAAGATAGTTCTTTGAGTGGTAATAAAGGACACTATGAAACATCTATCTCTTCATCAGACCCATCACTAGCAGGTTCGGATAATAGTTTTAGTAGTACTGTAATAGCATCTGATGATATAAATCAACAAGGGTTTATTACAGTTAACTCAGGTTCAGATATGGGTGGAATAAGTATAAGTGTTAATGCACAATTTACTGGTTCATTAGTGGGTGAGTTTGATTCAACTCAATATGAACAAATTGGAATGAGTCCTGATTCACTTACTGTTGCAACATTTGGTATATTTGGAGAAAATGGACATGCTATTATAACAAGATTAGATAAAGATAACAATTTTGTAAAAGAAAGAAAACGAGTTGATATAGTTACAGAACAATTTACAATAGATGTACCACAAAACATTGATTCTAATGATGCATCAAAGGGTAGAGAATTTGTAACAAAAACATTTAACAGAAAAAAATTAACTATTAGAGATTTTTCACAATCAGGTTCACTTGTAACTGGCGATATTATATCATCAGTACCACTTAATGGACATGGTGTTTATCATTACAGAAATGTTGGTGATTTAACAACTGGTTTAGAAAACTCATATTTTAATGGTTCAAAACAAACAAGTACAACTACTTTAGATGGTGGTTCACCAGTTGAAACATTTACTACGAATCCAAATACATTGAGAGTTTCGGATACAGGTAGAGGTAGTGGAGAACCAATTTTAGAAGTAGACTAATATTTATAAGAGAACAAAAATTACTAAAAATATAAATTGTTATATTTATATATTGAATAACAAAGGGAA
>MDTG01041543.1_pt1 | contig 14793 bp, 16 predicted proteins | sample 811421 | NCBI WGS metagenome assembly MDTG01 (sample SAMN05326645, study PRJNA326480) | marine metagenome | isolation source: seawater | place: Pacific Ocean: South East | collected 2011
AATACCCTAGACTTGTTAAAACCTTTTCCACTTAACCATTATAGGGCAATATTTTGAATGAATTAGAGAAAAAAATTTTATGGCAATGCAGGCGTGGTCTATGGGAACTAGATGCCATCCTAGTGCCATTCGTTGAACAAAGCTTTAATGATCTCAATGAAGGGGAGATAGATAAGTTTAGAAAGTTTCTTTCTTACGAAGATATTGAGATGTTTGATATTTTAGTAAACAAAAAAGGATATGAAGACCAAGAATTAGAATCTATTATTGAAAGAATACTCAATTTCCAGATTTCTAACCTTGGAGGAATAACTTGATTCTAATTGCTGATTTAGGCGCAACAAATGCTAGATTTTGTGTCACACATGACTGCCTATCCTTCCATAACAAAGCGACATACAAAATTAAAGACTTTGATTCACTTGCCAATCTTTGTAATGCTTATATAACTGATCAAAGTTTAAAAAAAATTGATAAAGCTGTAATTGGGGTTGCTGCACCAATATTGGGAGATAAAGTTTGTTTTGTTAATGCAAATCTAGAGTTTAGTATAAACGAACTTCAAAAAGGTCTTTTTCATGGAGGTCTAATCGTAGTTAATGATCTTGAATTGCAGGCCTATGCACTAATAAACTTAAGTCAAAAGGACATATCATATATAGGTAAACAAAAAATCTCTGATGGACCAAAGGTTTTAGTCGCCCCCGGGACTGGTCTCGGTTTAGCTGGGATTGTAGATGAAACCATTGTTTCTACTGAGGCGGGTCATATAAATATACCCACTTCTGTCTTGAGACCCGACCTAAAGCAAATTGTTAAACAATTCGTTAGAGAAAATTCCAGAGAACCAACTTATGAGGACTTTTTATCTGGAAAAGGAATATTATATTTCTACAAAATTTTATCTGGAGAAATAGATACTAATTTAAGTAGCGAAGACATATTGGCTAGAAGAGAAGATAATCATTGTCTTCAATCTATAAACATTCTGAATTATCTTCTTTCTTCTTTCTTAAAATATATAACTTTAGTTTGGGGAGCAAAAGGTGGAGTCTTCATATCAGGCTCTATTGTTAACTCTTTAATAAAAGAAGAAGATTACAAGGAATTTAGAAAAAATTTCGATGACAGTGAAACAATGAAAGAGTTTATGCATGCAACACCTTTAGCTATTGTTAATATAGAGGATATTGGTTTTATGGGAGGTTTAGAGTTATCAAAGAGATTGAAATAACTAAGAACTTTAAAGTATTTTTCGAGTCTATTAGTTAGACACCATGAAAACATCGAATAAAGATATAGATTTAAGTCTTGTAAAGAGAGCCAAAGCAGGAGATTTACGAGCTTTTGATTTATTGGTATTAAAATATCAGGGTAGATTGATCTCTACAGCATACAAATTTGTTAAAGATCGTCACATTGCTGAGGATATTGCTCAAGAGTCGTTTATAAAGTCTTTTAAGTCTCTTTCTACCTTCAGAGAAGATAGTACCTTCTATACTTGGATTTATCGTATTACGGTTAATACCGCAAAGAATTTCCTTGTATCAAAAAAAAGAAAAGATGAATTGCTTCAGACTGAACTTTCAAAGGAAGGAGATTATGTTGAGGAGGCTGTCACTGCAGACACCCCCGAAGACTTACTTAATGCATCAGAGCTTAAGAATATAATTCTCAATAGTGTAAATCTACTTGGAGAGGATACAAAAACCGCCTTCTCTTTAAGAGAGTTTGAGGGATTAAGTTATGAACAAATCGCAAAAGTTATTGACTGTCCTGTCGGTACAGTCAGATCAAGAATTTTCCGAGGTAGAGAAATTATAGATGATGCAATTAAGAAATATAGGCATGGTATTCAGACTAAAAAAACAATGGTTAATAAATGAAGGATAACAAAAACATGAAGGAAAAAATTTCTGCTCTTGCTGATTCTGAGCTATCTGACTTTGAGACCCGAAGAATATTAGAAGAAATAGAATCTAATCCAGAATTTAGAGAGTTCTGGAAAAATATTCAACGTACGAAGGAGATTTTGAGCGAAGAAGATACAAAATTTCACGATGTTGATTTATCGAGTAGTATTCACGCTGAATTAAATAAGAATGGTTCTAAGCCATTAGTTGTCTCGAAAAAGGTACCTCATTATCCCTTTAAATATATAGCTGCCTCTTTTATAGGGTTTTGTGCGGTAATAATTTATTCTTTGATGCCAAAACAAGAACAATCATTTTCTGATTTTGCCTCTGAAAGAATAGTTCAAGCTATTGAAAGCCCTGAAGCAATGGAAGTCTTGAATAATTCAGTTTCCGAATTCAATGTTATTCTTCAAGATTTTAAATCTAATCAGGAGGGTACTTTAGCAAGCTACAGACTGCCTAGCTCAGGAGAAACATTCAAAGTAAGTTTGTATCCTATTCAAGAAGTCAATAAAATGGGTATAAGTGAAGCCGCTAAGATTTCTTATATTCAAGCCAAGAAAGGAATATATGTTGTCTCGGTGAGTGGAAATATTTCTGCTGATAAAAAGAATCAAATCCTTCAAAAAGTTAATTTTTTTGCAGATAAATTAAATTAAATATATGACTAAAAATAAATTATTTTTTCTTACTATCCTTGTATCAATGCTTTCTTCAGCAAAGGCTAACGATCTTCCAAATTTTTCTGATTTGGCAGAAAAAGCATCACCAGCAGTTGTAAATATTACTAGTTCCAGAACTGTAAAAGAGCGAAGTGGATACGGTCGCGGATTTGGCGATCCTAGATATGATGAATTTTTTGAAAGGTTTTTTGGTCAGCAGCCAAGACCGTCCGTTCCTAGAGAAAATACTAGGCCAGTTATTTCTACCGGTTCTGGTTTTATAATATCCGAAGACGGATACCTACTTACAAATAACCATGTTGTAGAAGATGCAGATACGGTAACTGTAAGTCTTGGAGATAGAAGAGAGTATAAAGCCGAAATTATAGGATCTGATGAAAGATCTGATGTGGCTTTACTCAAAATAGATGCTGAAAATTTACCTATACTAAAAGTAGGCAAGTCAAAAAGTCTCAAGGTAGGTGAATGGGTTGTTGCTATAGGCTCTCCTTTCCAACTGAGGTTTTCGGTGACTTCAGGAATCGTAAGTGCTAAAGGCAGAAGTATACCTAATGGTTCTGACTCCACTTATGTACCCTTCATACAAACTGATGTAGCAATTAACCCTGGTAATTCTGGAGGTCCTTTATTTAATTTAGATGGCGAGGTCGTGGGCATTAATTCTCAAATTTATACTCGATCTGGAGGATATATGGGTGTGTCTTTTGCAATACCCATTGACTATGCAATGGATGTAGCGGATCAATTGAGAGAGAACGGTTACGTTGCAAGAGGGTGGTTAGGAGTTAGTATTCAAGAAATAACCAGTGAACTGGCAGAAGCTTTGGATATGGATGTTCCAAAAGGAGCTCTAATCTCACAAATAATAGAAGATAGTCCAGCGCAAATATCAGGTTTGAAGGAAGAGGATGTAATTCTATTTTTTGATGGCGAGGAAATTTTTTATTCTGCTGATTTGCCTCTGACAGTTGGTGCTATAAGGCCAGACACAGAAGTTAATGCAATGGTTTTAAGGGACGGTAAGAAAAAGACTATTAAGGTAACTGTAGGGGAGTTACCAAAAGATCCGGCAGTAGCTTTTAATAATATAAAACAAAATATTTTGGGGATAGTTGTAGAAAATCAAAGTAATCAAAATGAGAGGATTTCTTTGGAGGGTGTGCTAGTTACATCTGTTGATCCTCAAGGTGTTGCCTACAGGTCCGGAATAAGAAGAGGAGATGTTATATATTCTTTGGCTAGAATAAAAATCCAGAATGTTAATGAGTTTAGAGATATTCTCTCAGAACTGGATACAGAAAAGAACTCTACAATCGGCGTTGCAAGGAACGGTAACAAGCGAATCCTTAGTTTAAATTTGTCAAAATAGCAGCTCAAGCTCAATTACGGCTCAGCTATTACAGATGAATATAAGAAACTTTTCAATCATTGCCCATATTGATCATGGGAAATCTACTTTAGCAGATAGAATTATAGAACTCTGTGGCGGGCTATCTGAACGAGAAATGACTTCCCAAGTTTTAGACACACTCGAACTAGAGCAAGAAAGAGGGATCACCATAAAATCTCAGACTGTTAATCTTCAATATAAAGCTCAAGATGGTGAAACTTATCAATTTAATTTAATTGATACCCCCGGACATGTTGATTTTGCCTATGAAGTATCAAGATCTTTATCGGCATGTGAGGGTGCTATTCTTTTAGTTGATGCTTCCCAGGGAGTTGAGGCACAGACACTATCTACTTGCTATAACGCTGTAGAGGAGGGTTTAACTATAATTCCAGTTTTAAATAAGATTGATCTGGATCAATCAGATCCTGAAAGAATCAAAAAAGAGATAGAAGAAATTATTGGGGTGGATGCATCCGATGCACCTTGTATTAGTGCTAAAAATGGGACAGGTATTAAAGAAGTCTTAGAACAAGTAGTCCTTCTGGTTCCTTCTCCGGAAGTAGAAGACAAAGAACCTCTGCAAGCTTCAATAATTGATTCCTGGTTTGATAATTATTTAGGAGTTGTCTCTCTGGTGAGGGTTTTGAAGGGAACCATATCAAAAGGAGATAAAATTGAAATATTCTCTAGAAAAGAAACACATACAGTAGACAAAATAGGAGTCTTTACTCCAAAAATTACTGATCTTGAAGAGTTGCATTCAGGGCAGGTGGGATTTATTTGTGCAAGCATAAAAGAGATAAGAGGAGCGCCTGTAGGAGATACAATAATTAAAGCAAATTCTGGAACTGCAAGTTTAGAAGGATTCCAAGAAGTGAATCCTCAAGTGTATGCAGCTTTATTTCCCCAAGATTCAGATGATTTTGAAGCGTTTAGAGAGGCGTTAGAAAAGCTCTGTTTAAATGACGCTTCCTTACAATACGAGCCTGAACATTCAGAAGCATTAGGCGCTGGTTTTAGATGTGGTTTCTTAGGGACACTGCACATGGAAATTATTTCTGAGAGATTGAACAGAGAATATGGGATGAATCTCATAGCAACTGCTCCGACGGTAGCTTACGAGGTAATCACGACAGATCAGGAAGTGAGAAGAGTTGAAAATCCCAGCGCACTTCCAGAAATGTCAAAGATTAAAACTATATTAGAACCAATTGCTAGAGCAAACATATTGGTACCAGATACTTATATAGGGTCTGTTATGAAACTTTGTAATGACAGGCGCGGTAAGCAGATTAATATGAGATATGTAGGTGGTCAGGTAGAACTTTCTTATGATATACCTTTAAGTGAAATCGTCGTCGATTTCTTTGACAGGTTAAAGTCTGTCAGCAAGGGCTATGCATCTTTAGATTACATGTTGGATAGATATGAGGAATCAGATGTTATTAAATTGGATGTATTGTTAAACGGAGACAAGGTAGATGCTCTGGCTTACATGGCTCATAGAACAGTGGCCAACTTAAAAGGAAAACAGTTCACTGAGGCTTTGAAAGAAGTAATTCCAAGACAACAATTTGATGTCGCAATTCAAGCAGCTATTGGAGCTAAGATCATATCTCGCCAGACTGTCAAAGCATATCGGAAAGATGTTACAGCTAAACTCTATGGAGGCGATGTTACTAGAAAAATGAAGCTACAAAAGAAGCAAAAAGAAGGAAAAAAGAGAATGAAGAATATTGGAAGAGTGGAAGTTCCTCAAGATGCTTTCTTGTCTGTCTTAAAAGTCCAAGACTAAATGTTTGATACGACACTAATACTCTCTGTGCTTACTGCAATGGTAGGCTTCGTCTTTTGGATTAAATTTACCAAGAGTAGTCAAACTAAGTTTAAGGACATTACTAGCGCAATCATGTTCCTAATTGCGTTATTCATTCTTTATCAAGTTTTCAAACTTAATCTGGACTTTGGTTTGATTTTAGCTTTTGCTACTTTGTTCTCTCTTTTTTCATGGCTCTTAGGAAAAATAATAAAACTTGAGGAATTACAAAAGGAAAGCAAATCTTACTTTTTTATATTGTTGGTTATAACCTGTATCAGATCTTTTGCCTATGAGCCTTATCAAATTCCAAGCAGATCAATGGTACCAGGTCTGCAGGTAGGTGACTTTGTTTTGGTTAATAAACATGCGTACGGATTAAAATTTCCTGGAACGAACCTTCTGTTAACAGATTTGAATCCACCCGAGAGAAATGATGTTGCTGTTTTCATCCCTCCACATACTATTTGCGATGCTAAACCTACTGATGCCAGGCCTGATTTATCCGCCCTATCTACTGCAGAAAGTCAGCTATTTTTGAGTAAATTCAAAAATCTTCAGAAAAGTAGATGCACTGCTGGAGGAGTAAAATTTGTTAAACGAGTGATTGGTATTCCTGGTGATATTATTGAGATAAAAGGTTACGAAATCTCTATAAATAATAAGAAAATAAAACAAAAGGTATTAACTTCAAATTCTGAAGAAACTCTAATTGAGGAGACTATTGACTCTGGAATTCATGTTGTAAGGACATTAGGATTAAGTGATTATGCACAACACAAATGGACCATTCCAGAAGGAAGTTATCTAGCCATCGGCGATAATAGGGATAATAGCTTAGACAGCAGGGCCTGGGGTTACTTCTCGGAAGACTATCTAATTGGAAAAGCTGACTATATATGGATGAGTTGGACTTCATTTACTTCTCTACCGAGCTTTGCTAGAAACAAAACAATTCAGTAATGGAAAATATTTCAGTCCACATCGGTTACTATTTCAAAGATGAAAAGATAATCAATCTGGCCCTGACTCATAAAAGTTATTCTGATAATAATAATGAGAGATTAGAATTTCTGGGAGATGCCATATTAAATCTCTATGTATCCGAAAAACTATTCCTCTTATATAGCAATCTTGGTGAAGGTAGTCTGACTAGATTTAAAGCAAGTATAGTTAGTAGAGAAAATCTTAATTCTGTTGCAAGTAAACTCAAGATAGGAAATTTTATCAAATTGGGTAAGGGAGAGAAACTTGAAGGAAACTCTATTTTAGGCAATACCATTGAGGCAATAATAGGGGCAATTTTCCTTGACTCTGATTACGGAAATACTAAGCAAATTTTGGATAATATTTTCGAAAAAGATTTTCTTGAACTCGAAGAGGGCGGTGAACAAAAAGATTCAAAATCTTCTCTACAAGAGCTTATACAAAAAAAATTTAACTCCTTACCAAACTATACTTTAGAAGAAAATTCGACTAATAAAGATAATGAAAGATTTTATGTGACTTGTTCAGTTGATGGATCAAGGTTTGTTACTAAGGGAACTGGAAGAACAAGAAAAAGGGCGGAACTAGAAGCTGCCTCTTTTATGCTTAAAGCATTAGAAGAACATGACTCGTAATCAAAAGTCTGGATATGTTTCAATTGTAGGCAAAACAAATGCTGGAAAATCTACGTTGCTCAATAACATCTTAGGTCAAAAAATTGCTATTACTTCGAGAAAACCTCAAACAACACGACATAGATTCTTGGGCATTAAAACGAAAAATGAAAATCAAATCATATTTGTAGATACTCCTGGTTTTCATACGGGACAGAAAAGAGCTTTAAACCGCTATATGAACAAAGTCGCATCTAACGCCATGAGAGGAGTGGATATTGTTCTTTACGTGGTGGATAGCTTGAAATGGGGGGAAGATGATCAGAGCAGAATGCAATCTGTATCTGAAGAAACTGTACCTATATTGGTAATTAATAAGATTGATAAATTAGAACAAAAGAACCTTTTGTTACCGTTTATCAAAGATAGAAGTGTTGATGATATTTTTAGTCATATAATCCCTATATCTGCTTTAAAAAATATCGGTATCGAAGATCTCGTAGATTCTATTTGCGAAAAGCTTCCGAAAGGCGAACATCTGTATCCAGAAGATCAAATTACAGATATATCTGAAAAATTCTTATCTAGCGAAGTCATAAGAGAAAAATGCATAAATAGGCTTGGAGATGAACTTCCTTATAGGATAAGTGTTTCAATAGAAAAATTCTCCCAATCTAAAGGCATTATCCATATTGATTCTATAATATTTGTAGAAAAGCAAAGCCAAAAGGGTATGTTGATAGGCCAATCAGGTTCTAATCTAAAGGCAATTGGTACCGCATCTAGAAAAGAGTTAGAAAAACTTCTAGATTCAAAGATTATGCTTAAAACGTGGGTCAAAGTGAAAAGCGGTTGGTCAGATAACGAGTCATTACTGCCCGCTATGGGATACGACCTTGATACATAAGATTACACTTGAACCAGCATTTGTCTTGCACACAAGACCTTATCAGGAAACTAGTATTATTGTAGATTTCTTTACAAGATCATTCGGAAGGGTCAATGCAATTGCGAAGGGTGCCAAAAGACCAAAGAGCCCCTTGAGGTCAGTATTAACTCCAGCATCTAAAGTATCCATAACGCTTTCAGGTAAAAGCGATCTGAAGACTTTATCCTCAATAGAAATCACAGATCATTTTTTTCTTAAAAATAGTGTTTCGCTGAATTCCGTAATCTATGCGAATGAACTGATCACAAAGTGTATGGAGAAAGAGGACCCTCACAAAGTAATTTTTGAACAGTATGAAAGCCTTTTAAAGAACCTTTCAAATGAGACAAGCCCACCTGATCTTGAAAAGATTCTCAGAAACTTTGAACTTAATTTACTTCAAGAAATGGGATACGGAATAGATTTAAGTCGGGACTCAGATTCTAATAAAAAGATAAATAAAGATTGTGAGTATTTATTTGATCCAACAAAAGGATTCATATTAAACACAGCCAATAATGCATTAACAAAATTATTTTCTGGTGAGGATATAATCAACTTTGATAAAGGTGATTTCGAGAAAAAGGGTACAAGAGATACTGCAAAGATTATAATGAGAAAAGCTTTAGATTTTCATCTAGGGAATAAGACCTTAAATATAAGAAAGTATTTAGCTAAAAACTAAAATGATAAAAGGCATAGGAATAGACTCGGTAGAACAAGATAGGATTTTAAAAATCTTTATTAAATATGGTAAAAGATTTGGAGATCGAATTCTTGGACCAAGGGAAAAAAAGGATTTTGAAAAAAAAATCAGTCAAATCCAAAAAATTAGATATTTATCAAATAATTTTGCTTGCAAGGAAGCATTTTCTAAAGCACTGGGTTTAGGTTTTTCCAAAGGCGTTGCTCTTAAAGAAATTGAGATTTTGAGAAATGATAACGGAAAACCTTATATTCATTTAACTGGCAATACTCAAAAAATTTCAAATAAATTAAATATTCAAAATATCAATGTATCTATTACGGATACTAAAGATTTATCTACTGCGTTTGTAACAGGAGAATAAGTATGAAAATTATCCTATTGGGGCCTCCAGGAGCGGGTAAGGGCACGCAAGCAGAATCTATTTGTGCTAATTACGGAATTCCTCACATTTCCACTGGGAATATGTTGAGAGAGGCAGTAAATGCAGGAACCAAACTTGGCCTTGAAGCTAAATCACTCATGGACGCCGGTATATTAGTTTCAGATGAGGTGATTGTAGGGTTAGTCGAAGAAAGGATCTCTTCTGCAGACTGTTCTGCAGGATTTTTATTTGATGGTTTTCCTAGAACTATTCCACAAGCAGAGGCTCTTATAGACCGAGGCATAAAGATAGATGCTGTAATTGAGATTGATGTACCTGATCAAGATATTATTGACCGTATGTCTGGTCGAAGAATGCATCCTGCATCCGGAAGAAACTACCATGTTTTATATAATGCTCCTGAAGTAGAAGGTAAAGACGACATTACAGGAGAAGATTTGATTCTTAGAGAAGACGATAAACCTGAGACAGTAATGGATAGATTAAAGGTATACGCAAACCAAACCTCCCCTTTGATAAAATTTTACTCAAATTTATCTTCTGATGATGAGCTTAACTATATAAAAGTTTCTGGAACGGCAGCTCCTGAAATAGTCACACAGAATATATTAAGAGACCTAGATATTTAATTGGCTAATATCCTTGCAATAGATACCTCAACGGATACCTGCTCTGTCTCATTAGGGAAAGATGATGAAGTCTTTAACTTCCATGAAAGTCTACCAAAACAACATACTGAAAAACTTCTAGGAATAATCAATACTCTTATGCTGGAAAGCAAGCTTGATTATGAGGAACTTCATGCTGTAGCTATTGGTATTGGACCCGGATCATACACTGGTATTAGGTTGTCGTGTGCTGTTGCCCAAGGGATAGCATTTTCTCAAGACCTAAAAGCGATAACCCTATCAAGCCTTGAATTACTTTCAATGGAAGCATATTTAAAAACGTCTGCAAGTTCTATTGTCGCTATATCAGAAGCTAATTTAGGTAATGTTTATATCGCTGAAACTACTTTTCGTGATGGCGAAATGGAATCACGCTTCAGATTTATTCCATGGCAATCACTAGAATTAAGTCAGTTTTCAAACGAAAGTATATTTATCGGTGATGGTTGTTCTTTATTTTCTGGCATAGTGAACCAATTACCCAATTCTTCACCCAGGGCTTCTCATTTGCTAGACATTGCTCAAAAGAAATTAAGTAATGGAAACACAATAAGACCTGAAGAAATTTTACCTATCTATTTAAATGATGAGAATAGTTGGAAGAAAGTTAAATGAACTATATTGAAGCAATCTTACTAGCGGTGATTCAGGGTCTGACTGAATTCTTGCCTATTTCTAGTTCAGCTCATTTAATTCTTCTATCTGAGTTTATGGGCTCATCTCAGAATCTTTTTTATGATGTTTCGCTCCATTTAGGAACTTTAATTGCCGTCTGTATATATTTCAGATATGAATTAATAGAAATCATGCATTCTTTCATCGAATATAGATCCTTTTTGAGAAACCAATTATTTAATCAGTTGATACTTGCTTGTATTCCAACCTTAGTCTTTGGTTTTATTTTTGTTGAAATAATTGATTCTTACTTGAGAACCAGCTTTGTCATAGCGCTAACTACTATTTTATTTGGAGCATTATTATTTTTATCTACATTAAAAAAATCTTATAAAACTGACATAAAAGACATCTCTATCGGTGATGCATTGTTAATAGGGTTGGCACAAACGCTTGCTTTGATTCCGGGAACCTCGAGATCAGGAATAACCATTACGGCAGGTCTTTTTCTAGGTCTAGATAATAAAACCGCTTCTAAGTTTAGTTTTTTGATGGCTATACCCACTATAGGGGCAATCGCTCTATATCAATTCTATTCTGTGGATAAAGAATATATAGTTGATTATTTTGAAATAAATATTTTGGGCTTAATTATTTCTTTTTTAATTGCATATACCACTATTGATTTTTTCATAAAATTTATTAATAAAATTGGATTTATTCCTTTTATCATCTATCGAATTCTTCTAGGTATACTCCTCCTATATGCGCTCATTTGATGAGATTATTCGTTTACCACAATTCTCCTGATCAAGAGGAAAGGGCCCAAGAGCTAGCTAAAGAACTTAAATTAAATTTTTTTCGTAATCTTGACAACCAGAAAGTTAAATCCTTTTCCGAAGATTATTTTTTAATTTGCTCCAAGGATAGGCTATTTTTAAGAAAAGGTTTAAGACAGAATGCGAGACCTATATTTTCTGATTTTGATGATTGGTCAAGAAATTATGATGACCGTTTACTAAAAAACTCTCTTAAAGGCTTGCCCATTAATTTTTCTTGCCTAGATGCGACAGCAGGGTTCGGCAAGGATGCAATAGAAATATCAAAATTAAAGAATTGCAAGAATTTGATATTACTTGAAAAACAAGCTTGGGTTTTCAAGCTCCTAGAGGACGGTATTAAAAATGCCACTAGTAATAAGGCCTTAGAACTTCTAAAGAAGTTTATAATCTATAATCAAGATAATTTAGATTTCCTTCAATCCCAAAAGATAAACTTTGATTTAATATATATTGATCCTATGTTTTCAGGAGTACACAGAGCAAAAGCAAAAAAACATATGCAAGCTATTCGAGATTTATCGCCTACTATAGACACACTTGGCCTTTTGGAGACTTGCCTGAGCTTCGCTAAATTTAAAGTTGTAGTTAAAAGGCATAAGAATATGGAATATTTAGAAGGACTAAAGCCGACCAGATCTTTAGAAGGAAAGGTTGTTAGATATTATATTTATAATACTAATTAGCTTGATTCTCTATAAAATCTAAGAAGTCTTTGTCAAAAAACTGCTCATAAAGATTTTTAGCTCTCTTTGTTATTATTGAAGCAGATAAATTACCTTGATCATCTTCTTTAAAATATTTAGTTTTTTTCATTGCATAAACGAAGTTATCAAACTTAGCTTGGTCGGAGAATTCTGGATATGGCCAACCTTCAATTTGTTCAAGATGTTCAGCTAACTCCTTGCACTTTAATTTAAGATCATCTTTTGAGATAGCTTCACTTTTCCACATGGCATTCATTACTATATAGAATCTCTTAAGGCTGGGTTCGCATAGGTTAGATAAGGCTATGTAATTCGAATAATAAAAGTTATCTTCTTCAGGTGCCTTAATGAAGTTCTCTTGTTCATCATTCAAAATACCCTTTTGAATGAGTGTCTGCATAGCATTTTCTATTTCACTTTGAGAAATTTTTTCTGTCTTTAAATGAAAATCTTTAGCGAAGATGGGATAAATCATCTCAATCAGTCTTATGATTTCGTCTTTAGGAACTTGTCTAATAAATTTCACTGACTCGCAAATCAAAGAATAAAGTATAAAAAGATGAGATATATTGTTTTTATAAAATGAAAGGGTGGCGACTTCATCAGACGAGGGACGATATACCTTATTTGACCCTATTAGGGTCGGACTAATGAAACCTAATTTTTCTGTTTTAGATATTATGCCTTTTATATCTGTTTGAGTTACCCACACTTGGCCATAGTCAGAAGAGTCCTTAATTAATGTTAAAAAGAAATTTATTCTTTCAATCAAATCATCTTCACTCATTGTTTGAGTTGTTGAGGTCAACAAGGCTATTGAGAATAAACTCGTTGAAGTTACAGCCACAGAATTATTAATTGATCTAATGACTTCATCTCCAAGCATCCCTGTTGCGCTTTCTAGCCACTCTGGTTTTTCTTGAGGACTATCTATCGAATAATTTTCATTTACGTTATTAGTAAGAAAAGTATCAAGATCAATCGGCTCTGAAAAATGCAGATAAGCATTACCTAAGTAATTTTTAAAATCTTTGAAAACTTTAAAGGCATCAAAAATGCTCTCTTTTTTCTTTTTACCCCCAGCTAGCTCTGATAAATAACTTTGACCTTCTAGGATTTTTTCGTAGCCTATATAGACAGGCACAATCTTAACGTTTTGATCTCTAAGTGAAGCATAACTTCTGATAATCAAAGAAAGTAGTCCTGGCCTAGAAGGAAGGCTCAGTCCTGTCCTGCTTCTACCACCTTCAGGAAAAAATTCTATAGAATTTCCTCTAGTCATTAAAGCTCTAATATGTTCAAAGAAAACAGTACTATATAAAAGATTGCTCATAAAAGTTCTTCGCATAAAAACTGCACCAGCTCCTCTAATAATCCCGCCAATTATTGGAAGATTAAGATTATTTCCTGCAGCGACTTGCGGAACCATTAAACCATTCTCATAAAGCAAATAAGTTAAAGCACAATAATCAATATGACTCCTATGACAAGGAAGATATATGAGAGAATTTTCTTTTGAAATTTCTCTAATTTTTTCAAGATTTTTAGTATGTATTCCTTCGTATCTAGTATTCCAAAACCAGGTAAAACCTGAATCCAAAAGACTTAAAATAGAATAATTTATATCTGAGCAGATTTCATTAGCGTATCTATAAGCTTTTTTTGAAAGCTGTTTTTTTCTTAATTTATTTCCATCGGCCAATCTGTTTATTTCTTCTCTTACGTATTTATTTCTTGCAAGAGATTTAACTAGAGTTCTTCTATGTGAAATATCCGGTCCTAGCATTGCCTGTTTAGCTTTCCTAAATACAGCTCTGAGATATCTACTTAGGATTAAAGCATTTTTTTCTCTGCTATTTCTTTCATCGATTTCTTCATTTATATTAATTGGCCTTTCAAATTGTATTGTTAGATTTCTTCCATGAATGACCAATTTGAATATTCTTTTCACTGTACCTGCCGGTCTCCATGATGGAGAAAATAAAATTTTGAAAAGTGATTGCTCTTTATCTGGCCTGTTACCCCATGAAATAGATACAGGAACAATTGATATTTCCTCATTAGCTTTTAAGACTGCTTCAAGATTTTGTGTCTTTTGTCTTTTAAATTTTTGTTCTGTGATTAAGTACTTTGGATTTTTCAAGCATATAAAACTCTTTGATTTACTTTCGGTAAGATTTTTAAAAGGCAAGGGTAAGGCATTTTTTTTACAAATTTCGTTGAGTGCAGCCAAATCTATAATCGATTCAGAGGGCAGGGCATAAATAATAGTTTTTCTTGTATCAATTTTTTCTAAGCCAGATAATCTTATTTCAGAAGAAATTAAACGCCTTACGCCGAAGCTTGTTAACTTCAAAACGTACGTATTAGTATAAAAATCCATTATTTAATAATTTTCAAAACTTATCTGAGGTGAGTTTACCTTTTCATAGTAAAATTTATATCAACTTTATAGTTTAAATATGCCGAAGTGGCGGAATTGGTAGACGCAGGGGATTCAAAATCCCCCGCCCTTTGGGTGTGAGAGTTCGAGTCT
>MDTG01394195.1_pt1 | contig 14793 bp, 17 predicted proteins | sample 811421 | NCBI WGS metagenome assembly MDTG01 (sample SAMN05326645, study PRJNA326480) | marine metagenome | isolation source: seawater | place: Pacific Ocean: South East | collected 2011
GGATTGCCAAAATCAGGCAAGTCCGCCGTTCTAGAGAAAGTCGTTGAGATGATGATTAGCGAGAGAACCGAGGAACGAAGAACACGGAACGAACGCTCTCAGGATCGTCCGATCATCGGAGGTATGAGAACAGAGCCTATTCTTGAGGATGGAGTCAGAGTTGGCTTCGAGTGCGTTGACATAATCACTGGAGACAGAGCAGTCATAGCACACAAGGACATCGACTCTAGGCACACAATCCTTGGGATGGGAATCGACCCCACGGGACTCGACAAGGTTGCTGTTCCTGCGATCGAGCGAACGGTCGAATCATGCGAGATGCTGGTTATCGATGAGATTGGAAAATTCTCCGTCGAATCCGAGGCCTTCGTCGAAACAGTTCGCGCCGCTCTAGAATTCGACATGCCAACCGTTCTGACATTACACAAGAAATCTCGACATCCACTTCTCCAAGACATTCGTAGAAGAGACGACGCTAGAATTCTCGAAGTCACGCCCGTCAATCGTGCACTTTTGCCGTACAAGGTGCATAAGTTGGTCCGTGAGACCTACTGACCTTATTGCTTGAGAGCCTATCATCCGCTCTGATAGCCATATGGACACGCCCGCGGATCGAGCCTCTCGCGTTCTTTTCGGCTTCTCTGCATCACTCCTCCTCATAGTCGCACTCGGCTTGCGAAGCGGCTTTCTATCGACCGTTCATTGCGAATCAGATTGTACCTCTGATATGTTGGTTGTAACTGCAATTCTCTTCATCGCCATCCTTTCGATGTATGCCTGCTGGGCACTGAGGATCAAAAAGCCCATCCCCTTACAGAAACAACTACATTCATTCTTCTCGAATGAGTCTGAAGTAGATATGTGGAACCGTCTAGAAGGTGAGAGGATGGATTCTGACGACATTGGAAAGATGTCAGACGCATGGGCCAAGTTAGAGGTCGGCCTTGGAACAGAAGAATCTGAATGACTAAGCGAAAACTTGACTCCCCTCCGGCTTCCGTAGGGGTCCGATGTCTTCTATCCCGGAGGATCTGAGCTACACTAAAGAACACGAATGGATGAGAGTCTCCGACGGCGTGGCCACGATTGGAATTACTGATTATGCTCAGGATGCCTTAACAGATGTTGTCTGGGTCGAATTGCCGATGGTCGGAGATCATGTAAGATCTATGCAGGCATTCGCAAGCGTAGAATCTGTGAAATCTGTATCTGAAATATACGCTCCAATTTCAGGAGAAGTGGTTGAGGTAAACGATGAGCTTGAAACAACCCCCGAGGCAATAAATGAAGACCCATACGGGGGTGGATGGATATGCAAAGTCAGACTAGAATCTGAAGAATCTTCCAAACTACTGAGTGCTCAACAATATAGGGCTCTTATCGGTGAATGATGATGTCCCTAATCCATCTGTACGTGGATGGTTCATGCGGGGACAACAGGAACGTGACTAAGCATACGATGGCAGGTTGGGGCGTCTGCATAGTATCTGGAGATTCTGGCACGGGGCGCGGTCAGGGCGAAGTGATGGAAGAGATCAGCGGGAGGGTGATCACCAATCCAGATGCTTCAGGGTACATTGGTGCTACCGTAGGTTCGAACAACACCGCCGAACTTTCCGCTATCGCTCATGCTCTCAGATGGCTACTCATAAACGGCGGAGAGAGTCCTGCAAGGATAAGATCAGACTCATCATATGCATCCAACTTGGCAACAGGTGCTTGGAAGCCAAAGGCCAACAAAGAAATTGCGCGCAGGGTAAGAGAATTATGGATCGAATGTGAATCTGCTATACCCCTCTCCATAGAGCACGTCAAGGCACATCGAGGACACCGTTGGAACGAACGTGCAGATCATCTGGCTTACAGAGCGATGGAAGGAAGAAATCCAGAACCACTTCAGTTCTGGAAGCCAGGTGCCAGATAATCAAGCATCGCTGAGATACCCTGAAGTTAGTATTGCATAAGCCCCTTGCAAGACCATCAGCGCACCTATCAGATTCAGAATCAGGCCACCTGCAGTAGGGAATGGACTAGATGCATACAGGAACCGAGTACTCACCATCACCATCAGTCCAATGATTACCACTTTCACGCCTCCTATCCTAATATCCCCCCAAAGCCTCAACCATGGAACAACCCCCTTCTGTTTGAATCTCCAACGATACCAGCTAAGATATAGCGCTGCGATGCTAATCATTCCCAGAACCCCGAGGGAGAACGAATCATCATCCCATGGCCCATCCGGAGCCCAACCGATGATGAGCACATCGATGAGGATGACCATTCCGAAAACACCCAAGCCTACCCACGGCGCATCATCCTCCATGACCATCGATAATCGGCCTACCTCATGAGTCCACGGGTTGCAGGCGCTTAACGGGCATTGATACAGGCAGTTACCTGCCAAAATGCATGCGTGACATGTTGGCCCCCCTCCATGACCACAAAGGCCGCAAGACACCTAGTGAAGCATCTAGGGCATGGTTCGTCCTAGTCATGATCCTCAGCATAACCGTTGGTTTGAGTGCCTCCGGAGGCAATCTGGTGATTGGATCAGCATGTGGGCTCGTCGTGGCAACTGCTCTGCTAAATATCGGCTGGCTGTTTCTCAATACGATCGGCGAGGGCCGAGAATCAGTAGCGTTGACTGAAGCAGTTACCCGCATGTCTGATATGAACGAGTCCGAATGACAGACCATGAGCGTGGAATTCCGGTGGGTCGGAAAACCCGATGAGAACCACCTAGATCTCAGATTTAGAGTTTTGAGGGAAGGAATGCCCCGCGAGACAGCACGTTATCCGGGAGTAGACGAGGATATTAGGACGAAATTCATTGGGGCGTTCGACGGTAGTAAAATGGTCGGCTGCGCGACATTACAATATGATCCCAAGCACGAGGCCAACCTAAGAATAAGGGGTATGGCAGTAGAACCAAATTACAGGAATAGGGGAATTGGCTCAACCATAGTTGGTATGCTACAGGATCATGCTACTAAGCTGGAAACGGGAATTTGGTGTAATGCCAGGATAAAGGCAATAGCCATGTACCAGCGCAAAGGGTTCAAAATCAAATCTGAACTCTTTGAGATACAGCAAATAGGGCTGCATTATGAGATGCATTGGAATCCTGACGAGGTTGGGGTGAAATAGAGCGAGGAACGAATTATGGTTGAAACAGCAACACTTAGCCCGGATGTTATCACGGCTATGATGAAGAGAGTAAACTCAGTACCTATGATGCACACACTGGATCTTGAGATATTACGACTAGATCGAGGAGAATGCGACGCAAAGGTCCCGAGAAGACTTGAATGGGATGGTATCTACCAGACAATGCATGGAGGAATTCTGGCAACGATAGCAGATTCAGTGACCTGTTGGGCAATACTTACCGAGATAGGGGCAGGAGAGCAGGTTGCAACCACGGACTTCAACATTAGATTCCTAAGACCCTGTCTTACAGATGCTGTGTGCCATGCTAGAGTGATAAGATCAGGAAGACGCCTATGTGTAGCAGAAGCAGACTTACTAGATTCAAATGGCCGTAAAGTTGCAGTCGCTCAGGCGACCTATGCGCGTCTAGATGGTTGAAAAGTTTGATGAGAAGCACCTCAAACAGAGTCATTGCGTTCCGAATAATTTTCCAGGATCAACTAAAGTTTTCAATTCTAGAATATTACCATTAGGATCCTTGATGAAAAAAGTTTCTTGCTCAAACTCTGTACCGATGAAACGACGATATGGCTCTTGGAGATAATCGAAATTCGAGTCTTCAATTCGAAGTTTAACCCCCTGAAAATCCTCTTCATTCAGATGGACCCCGAAATGTGGAACCTCCACTTTCCCCATATCCACATCATGCCTCACTGAAGGCAACACCTCGGTACTTTGGTGGAGTGTCAGCTCGTTTCCCCAGAAATCGATATCTATCCATCGACCCTTTTCTTGATTTCCCGTGTTACACCCCAGAACCTCGACATAGAACTTTTCAGCTACAGATAAATCACCAGCGGGAATTGCAAAATGAAAAGTCGCGCTCATCTGAAATCCCCTCGATGTACGTATCGCGGTATCGTTGTGATTTGCTATACAATTTTAAGACGCCTGTTTTAAATTAAAGCATGGGCTTCCTCAGAGTCAAATCAACACCCGCTGCCGTACTGCTTTCGTTTACCGCAATTGTCTCCCTGGTATATGCGTTGAACTTCATGTTCTTCGCTGACTGTTATGTGACTGGTGGAGCCGATTGCTTCACACTTCTCTCAAATGGTACCTCCGAGGGCATGAATTCATGGGGCAATGGGGGTCCTGAGACCGCCTTCAACGGCGTCCTAATGTTTGGTATATTCATCTCCACTGCTATCATTTTGAATGAGGGGGCTAAGGGTAAGTGGAGTACGATGATCCCCGTTATGATGGGCCTTGCTACAATGACGGCCGTACTTTGGCTATACTGGGGCAATGACCTGGACTCCGCGGAGACTCCGAAGTATGTCACACCCATTCTTCTGGTTGCTTACACGGCAGCATACTTCCTGTTGAAGGGTGAAGATGAGGTGGATGACGGACTCTCAGATTTTTCCCCGGGACAGAACATCAAGGACACGCCTGCATTGATCTCGCTATCTTTTGTTGCTCTGATGGGCGGCTACTACTGCTTCCGAGCTCTGTTGAATCCAGAATCAGTTAGCGATCTTGTAGAACCAGGGGACCTTGCACATGGTCTGGGCGCGCCTTCTAGTGTGACTGTGGCTGTTGGTGGAAGTCTATTCCTTGTGTATTTCCTGTGGACCATCCTGACTGTCCTGGATGGGGCTAGCGGTAAGTGGGCTATTATCCACCCGGGAATATTCGCTCTGCTGGCTGTAACGATTCAAAATTATGTTGGATACGCATCAGCAGGCGATGAAGCTCGAAGAGCTATCACAGATGCCAGCATACAAGATGCAGTTGCAGGCCCGCTTGCTCTATTACTCGTCTTGTTCAGTTACTACAGACTAAGGCCTGAGGGCATTGAAGACGGAATGACGAACGCTGGAGAAGAGTGGAAGAATAAAGCTGAAGATTTCAACGTCATGGTGATTAGTTTTGCACTAGTAATGGGCCTGTTGTTTGCATTGAATGCAATATTGGGGTAAATTATGGAGCACGAGCCGGGATTTGCACCCGGGTACACGGATCTGCAGTCCGTTGCATAGCTACTCTGCCACTCGTGCAGCATGCGACCCACCAAAGATTCCAATTTCAACACTTCCCGGGTTGGAAATCACGCACATACTCTAGAATACCTTCATGGACGCCAAGCACAACCGCTAGTTATGCCACGCACCGCGACGCGATTCGAAGGCCTTGGAGTTGGATTCGCGCCATATCTTCAACCTCCTCCTGATGGCGTGATACGCTGGACAGTAGGAGAACCAGGATTTTCAACACCGCATCCGATAATAGAGGCCGCCATACATGGTCTGGAAGCCGGCCTAACCAAGTATACCAGAGGCCAAGGCTCCCCAGAACTCTGTGAAGCCGTCGCAAAGCATCTCAAGAGGACCAGCGGCATAACGACTTCCGGAGAAAACGTAGTCATCACTCCAGGGGCCAAGCAGGCTCTACTCTACGCATACATGATTACCCTCAATCAGGGGGACGAGGCAATTCTGCTTTCACCATCTTGGGCTTCTTATGAACCAATGATATCGATTATTGGGGCTGTTCCAGTAAACGTCCCCGTCCAAAGGACAAATTTTCACCCTGATATGGATGCCATACGATCCGCGATAACTAGGCGAACACGAGCTATCATGATCAACTCACCTTGCAACCCGACTGGAGCCGTTTATTCAAGGGAAGAGATAGCGGAGATAGTCGAGATAGCGGTGGAAAATGATCTGTGGATTATTTCAGATGAAATATACTCCAGACTCATATGGAATGGTGTCGAACATGTCTCTCCTGCTACGATAGAGGGCGGCGCCGAACGTACGATTCTAATCAGCGGATGGTCAAAGACATGGGCAATGACAGGAATGCGTGTCGGATTTTTAGCAGGACCAAATTCAGTAGTCAAAGCCGCTTTAAAATGCCAGGCCAATTCCGCTTCGCACATCCCCACATTCATGATGGAGGCCGCCAGAGTTGCGTTGGATTGCGATGAAGATGTTGAACAATTTTCCAAGGCGTACAGAAAAAGAAGAGACTTGATGATTGACGGGCTGTCGGACATACCAGGGTTGAGAATAGTAGACCCCGAGGGAGCATTCTACCTTTTCATAGACGTCACTGGAACTGGGATGTCAGACATAGAGTTTGCAGACGGTGCGCTTAATGCAGGGGTACAACTAATCCCAGCGTCCCTTATCACTGGGGGTGAAGGATTCATTAGAATATCATATGCAGCCCCAGAAGCAGATATCAAAGAAGGAATAACTAGAATCAGGGGTTGGCTTTTGGATGACGTCTGAGAAGCCAACAACCCTTTCCAGAGCCCATTCCATAACTTGCGATCTTGGTGCAGCTGCATGTGTGGTGGTCGATGGTAAGATACTCCTCGTAGAGGAAGCTGCAGGCAAACACGCATCTCGCTGGGGTGCCCCTAAAGGATACGTAAATATTGACGAGTATCCCATGCAAGCGGCTCTAAGAGAATTGAAAGAGGAATGCGGGATAGATGGCGAAATCAAAGGAATAATTGCTGTGCGTGAGACAATTAGGTCAGGCGTGCCCGCGCTCTTCATCGCATATTTGATACATCCAGAAAACACTGACATAGTTATCGACAATGAAGAAATATCAGATTTTGGGTGGTTTGACATAACTGAAATAGAATCTGTTAACTTCATCAGCAAGACAATGAAATCAATTGCTAAATGTGCCTTAATGGACGCTCCGCATATGCTCTGTCTGGATGGGTCTGAGCAAACAAAGTTACCATATTATTTACATGTCCAGAATAGCGATTTTTAGAATATAAATAGAGGTTTTCAGATGAACAGGTCGCACGGCAAGCATGTGTATGTGGATTATGTAGGGTTCCAACCGAAGCACCAGTCGCAAGGCGGTCATTGGATGCTTAGTATTCTCCAAGATGCTGTGAATAGTTGTGGCATAAGAGCGGTCCACTCACACGTGGAGATTTTTGATGGAGAATCCTCTCCTCCGGGTTTCGCCGCTGTTGTACTCATCGATGAAAGTCATGTTTCAGCACATTGTTATTCAGATCGTGGTTGGCTCGCAATTGACGCTTTCACATGTGGCGGTCATGATCCTGAGAATATCGTAGATATAATCCACGAAATCTTGACTTTATCGAGTCCAGAGATCATCCAAATGAGAAGAGATACAGTAGATCGATTCATACATACACGATCTGGTAATGAGGAAGAAAAAAACTCGGTTCAATGAGGGATTCAGATGTCCGTGAGAGATTTCATTCAGAGGAATTACAGGCATTTCAATGCCGGGGCATTATCCGATTGTATTGAATCAATCAGAACATTCATCGATGATGGCGGCCGATTGATGATTACTCTTGCAGGTGCTATGTCGACTGCTGAGATTGGTAAAACACTGGCACCAGCGATACGATCTCAGAAGGTACATGCGATATGCTGCACTGGCGCGAATCTCGAGGAAGACCTGTTCAATTTGGTAGCTAGATCAGATTATGAGAGAATACCCGACTGGAGGAATTTCTCAGCTTCTGACGACTTGAATCTCCATGAAAGGGGGTTGAATCGTGTAACAGATGTGGCAATTCCTGAACATGAGGCCATTAGATATGTCGAGAAGCAAATATTGGACCTATGGAAAGATGCTGAAGCTGCCGGTGACAGGAGATTTCCTCACGAGTATATCTATGACTTGCTTCTGCACGGGGAGCTTGATTTCGACGGAAATCCAAACGAATCATGGTTGATGGCCGCCGCAGATGCGAATCTTCCGATATTCACTCCCGGGTGGGAGGACTCCACTCTTGGGAATATTCTAGTTGCGCGTGTTATAGACCTCACACTATCCTCACAAGATATCGTGTTGAGCGGTCTCCATGCAATGCAAGCTTTAGCAGATTGGTATCGTGAAGATGACTCTCCAACAGGACTTCTTCAAGTGGGGGGCGGCATATCGGGTGATTTTCCGATCTGTGTGGTTCCGATGTTAAGACAAGATGTCGGCATCGATGTAAATCTCTGGTCATGGTTCGCTCAGATATCCGAGTCAAGGCCATCATACGGCGGGTATTCAGGAGCTCCACCCAATGAGAAAATTAGTTGGGGCAAGTTGAGTTTGGAAACCCCAACATTTGTGATCGAGTCCGATGCTTCGATAGTTCTCCCACTCATACTTGAAGCCATTATGGAGAGCTGATGGATATTCAATTCCATCCCGAATATGGAAGAACGGATTCAGATATTCTGAGTAGTTGGTTGTACTTAGACGTCCGATCTGATCTCGCAGGGGCACCGGTTTTAATCCACCCACAACCCGTTCCGACGGCTATGTCGGAGATTGTGTTGTCTGATGTTTCACCCGAGCGATGAGATACTATGCAGTCGAACCCTTCCTTATTCGCAATTCCCATCACTCTCAGAGTTTCAGTCAGTGTTCCTATTTGATTTGGTTTTATCAATATCGAATTTGAGGCCCGCTCATCAATTCCTTTCTGCAACCTCACTGGGTTAGTGACGTACAAATCATCCCCTATTATCCTGATATCATGACCTTTTTCTGTGAAAGATATCCAGGATGACCAATCGTCTTCGTCGAATGGATCCTCGATCGATATTATCGGATATCTATCAACCCATGACGAGTAAATGGCTGACAGTTCAGTGCCAACAATTTCCATGCCGTCGAATGAATATTTACCCGATTTGTAGAACTCAGATGCTGCTACATCCAAAGCAATACCAATCTGAGTCTCTGAAGAATAACCAGATCGTTCAATTGCTTCTACCAGGAGACTCAATCCATCTTCATTTTTCTGGAGGGGCGGTGCGAAACCCCCCTCATCGCCAATTCCTCCAAGAAGGCCTTTTTCAGCAAGAATCCCCTTCAAGGAATGGTACGTTTCGGTCCCAGCGCGGAGAGCCGAAGTAAAATCAGAGAACCCATATGGAACTACCATAAATTCCTGCACATCAACATTTGTAGAAGCATGAGCTCCGCCATTCAAGATATTCATGAGGGGCACTGGTAAGCTAGGTTCTGGCCAGATACCTGGCAGATTCTGCCATAGCGGGACGCCCTTGACTGACGAAGATGCTCTGAATGCCGCTATAGAACAGCCAAGAATTGCATTAGCACCCATGATTGACTTATTCTCCGATCCGTCCGCCTCAATCAATAATCCGTCAATAGCCTCCTGATCTGAAACATCGCTTCCAACAAGGATTTCTCTGAGAATTGTATTTACATTTTCTACGGCCCTTTCAACACCTGAGCCGTGCCAGAATTCACCGCCATCTCTCAATTCAACAGCTTCATGGGAGCCTGTACTGGCACCTGATGGCACAGCGGCTCTTGAGACGAAGGACCCATCTACGAAACAATCGACTTCAACTGTCGGGCGCCCGCGAGAATCGATTATAGATCGAGCATGGATGTCAGTAATCAGTCCCTTCACGACATTCGGTCGGGGTACAATGCTGTGAAGATTGCTAAAGCGCAGATACCAGTACGATTGAACTTTCAATCACCGAACCTTCATCCGTGCGCCTTTTTTGCTGCTATCTAAGTCAAGCTCAACATCTATTTTCTGCATCATGTGCCTGTGATACGTCATCGAACCATTCACGAATCCTTCGTAGACAGGCGTCCCCCTGACTCCCGCAAAAGTTTCTACGCTCCTTCTTATGGACTTGGGGACCTGTTTGGATATCTGTTCGATCTTCGCATCATTGATTATGTCGAGAGCCCTTAGGACCTGTTCGACGATGATGTCTGATTTGATAATTAAAAATCCTCGAGATTTGAACATTTCAGGGAGAAGAGACATGGTATCAGCATCACGAAGATCTGTCCAACAGAAAATGCCCCCCTTTCGAAGTACCCTGTGAACTTGTCCAATGAAGGCGTCCATGTCTCCGTAGCAATGCGACGACTCTACATTGTAAACCAAGTCGAATGACTCGTCAGCGAAAGGAAGCTTCTCTGCATCCCCCTCCACGAAACTGAGATTGTCTTGGTTCCCATACCATTTATTGCACAGGATAACCGCTTCAGATGAAAAATCAACACCAACAACACTTCTTGGTGCCAGTGATCTAGCGACCCAACTGGCCCCACCACCTCGTCCTGATCCCACTTCAAGGATATCTCGACCCTTGATTTCAGTATCTCTGAGATTCATGTAATAGAGCTGTATGAACAGACGATTAATTTCGTCAGATGGATGAAGGTCTGGGCCATCATCGTCTTCAAAACCATAATTCATGAATCGAAAACGCGAGTCATCATTTGTCTTTGCCATTTTTTGGTACCACCATTTCCACATCCAGTTCTGGATACGGGCAGGAGACAGTCGCAACAGAGTGACGAACACTTTCGCCGGCAAGCCCATCTTCAAGTGCTATCTACTCCTTCCATTTCACTGAGCATCCGATACTATCAGTCCGCTTATTCGTGATCGCGCTGCCCTCCAGATATTCTTCGATAGCATCCATCAAATCGGTAGTTGTCGAGGATGACGGGTCTCTGGGAGAATCATCTAGACGACCCCTGTACACTATCTCCCTTGTATTCGATATCAAGTAGAATTCAGGTGTTCTCTCTGCTCCATAGGCCGCTGCGACATCTTGTGTCGAATCGTGAAGGTACGGATATGACATGCCCTTCGAGGCACGCTTAACCATATGTTCCCAGTTATCTGAAACGTATCTCTCTGGATCATTCGAATTGATTCCAACGAATCCAAGTCCTGATTTGGCTGCAAAGGAAGCCACAGTCTCAATCCTAGATTCCGAGGCGACGACATACGGGCAATGATTACAGGTAAACATCACAATCCCCCCCGCACCTTTTAGGACGCCTTCAAGGTCAATCTCGGATTCGCCTACAGAGGCATTGGCATTCGGCAATCTGAATATGGGTGCAAGAGCCCCTGGTTCGGTCCCGTGGGTAGTCGACATGACATACGGTATGAATCACCTAAGATGAATCCTTTCCGTCTCTTCCGGAGATATGGCCCTCACAACTTCCAATCTAGATCTTGCATGCTGGTCTGTGGGGTCCAAATCGAGTACTTGCCTCCATCTTATCGAAGCAGCTCGGAAATCACCATTTCGCTCTTCTAGTTCAGCGAGCATCATCAGCACATCAGAACGGCGTGGGTCACATTCCCACGCTTTTTCAAGGTCCGATGTTGCTTCTCTTAGGCGATCGAACTCTAGATAAAGAGATCCCCTACAACTCCAAGGGCCGCTTTGACTCGGATCAATCCTGATTGCTTCGTTCAGTAATTCTTCTGCCTGCTCTCCTCTGCCCGTCCTGAGCAAACAAGAAGAAAGCCTCGTCATCGATGGTACGTGTCCACTATCAATTGAAAGTGACCTCTCAAGCAAATCGATTGCCCTTGACCATTCAGACAGACCAATCATGGCCTCGCTGGCGCGACGCATAGCAGCTGGATTGTCTGGGCAAGAATCCACAACTACCATAGCATGATTTGCAGCTTCGCTATACTGATTACGAGACAAATATACTGATGCGAGGTTCAGCCGAGCGCTCACATGTGATGGATCCAAACCTAGAACGGATGCAAACTTCCTTTCCGCATCCTCAATACGCCCTTCTCTCGCATATGATAGCCCATTCAAGAATGAGATTTCGACTTTATTTGCACGAAGCTTGTCGCATTCCATTAGCACCGATCTAGCCTCTTCGAATTCCATCCGATCTATTCTCACGCGTGCCTCCTCAACAAGAACTCGAGACTCCCTCTCCGCGATTCTTCGAGCACGAACGATGCATGTTTCAGCATCTTCCAGATTAGTGTTCATACGATGTGCAATGGATGCTGTAAGCCACCCGCGATGATCTTCACGGTCAGATTCAACCATTTTTCGCCCGCATTCCTCGAGTTCTGATACTATATCGACCGAAACCGAACCTTTCTGATTTCGTTCTGTATCTGCTTTGTGAGTCAGTGCCATAGCGCGGGCATCGAGTACCCCCATGGTCCACGCATCCTCCTCACACTCATCAAGCACCTCCCAAGCCACTTCTGGCAAATCCATGGCAATCGCTAATTTTGCCGCCGCCTCACACAGAGCAGGCGTACACCTGTCGTTGTATACTAGATTCGTAAGGCGCTTCAGCGCAGATTTCGACTCTCCTGTGGAAACCATGGCGGAAACCTCCAGCAAGATAGACTCATCTGAACTGATATCGGACCTTCGTATCAGCTTCAGTGCTAATTCATGATCCCCTTTTAGATGGGAAGCTTTGGCGCGTAAGAATAGAACTTCTGGTGAATCTCTATCTTCCATTGAAAGCATGTCGAGAATCTCAAGCCCCTCGTCCGGCTTGCCACCCCCTATCCTCGCTGAGGCTCTGTTTATCTTTACTGATGGTGAAACCTCGGTCATCGATGGACCCGTAGCGCGTGATCTAAGACCTTCCAGAGAACCAATTAATTCAATTTCAGTCTCCCCATTCCATCCTAGTGATGACAACCTTCTCTTGTTTCGTCTGTTTCTAGCATCGCTTTCTGGTAACAGAGACAGTTGCTCAATTAAGGCAGCAACTTCATCGGGCTCTGCAATGATATGACTTTCCAATGCCTCAACAAGATCGGAACCCGACCCCATTGAGCGCAGTATTCTGAGTAACCCGGTCATGCCACCATATCTATGCCCCTCTCTGAGGGAAGCTTCGTATGCATCTCTTGCATTATTGAGGTCACCATCCTCCTCGAAAAGGCATCCAAGGCGCTCAAATTCAATAGGGTTGAGACCCAAATCATCAGGCCTTATACCTGAAGTGTCAAGAATGCCAGCAAGCCTGTGTGTCAAATTACTCATCCCAATTAACGAACCCTCTGGATCAGATTCATGGTGCTCCATCGCACGTGCTAGCAGCCTAGCAGGATGAGTCACAATCTCACACAGACCCACTACGCTCAAGCTACCCTGTCTTCGAATGATTCCCTCTGCAGATTCTAATGCAGTATGCGCAGCCAAACGATCGTGTACTGGGCCACCTTCTTCGAGAACTGAGTCTATTCCTTTATTCATGGTCGATAACTCACGATGAACTTCGTTAAACGCAGATGCCATACTGTCCAATTCGTCCCTCATGGATGCAGCTCTCTTCCTCGCAGATCTCTGACGCAAATATGCAGATAAATAAGCAAGAATCAGAAATCCGTAGACCCCAATCACGACCTTCGCCGTCTCAACCACAACCCCATCCCGATCGCTGAGGCTTTGATGCCTTCTGTGTTGCAATGGAGCAAGACGCTTGTTCAGCCCCTGTTTACCTGTAGCGGTCAAAGGTCGGAAGGCGTGTAGGCTGAAACAGTCCCTTTACGAGCAGTGCCTGAGACAGAGCTCGCAAGAACGTTCTCTATACCACCTTTGCTGGCCAAATCGAAGATTCGATCGCTCATCTTTCCTGCAAAGACCAACCCCTGGGCTTTCTCGATCCCGTCAAGTGCAGCTTCAAGCTTACCTGCACCGACAGGGTCTGTAGCAGAGCCGTCTTCAAGAATAATTACAGCATTATTAGTTTTCAGACCATCCAGATGCTGACCCCATTCAGACATGATTTCTGGGGCCTGGACATCTGCCTTCTCAACACCAACAACGGCATTGTCGTCTTTCTCCATCTGCTTCTTGACTCTCTGGACCACTTTCGAGGCGGCCTCTTTTTGATTCAGACATTTTGTAATGGTCTTTCCTTCGAGATGTTCGACTTCAAGGCTCTTGGGCGCGAACGCTACGTGGGTGAGCGACTTCTCAAGGGACCCAGACAACTCCATCAGGAGGAGGCTTCCGCCTCGATCTCCATCTAGGAATGCTGTGACGTTCTTCTTCTTTGATGCAAGTTCTACAAGCTCATCAGGTACACCAGCGCCCATCATGGCAATAGAATTCTTGATTCCATATTTCAGTAGATTTCTAACATCATTACGACCTTCTACGATAATTATCCCATCAGATTTCTTTACATTGGGCCCGGCTGTCATTCCGCTGATGTTGATTTCTGTATCTACGGTCAGTACGGATCTAACTTCTTCAAGAATATTCTTCGATTCATCAGCTCCCGAGCCAATGAGGTCCATTAGTAGACTCTTTGCACGGTCAATCACAACGTCTCTCTTGGCCGAGACGACGTTTTCGATCCTCTGTACACGAATTGAAGCCTTGCAAGGCCCTATTCGGTCTATTGTCTCTAGAGCTGCACCGATAACCGATGTGGAAACCTGATCCATTGAGGTAGTAAGAGTGATCTCTCCATTAACGCTCCCCTTTCTCTGATTTAGGTGCACATCTACGTGCCCAATCCTACCGTTCCTCTGGAGAGCTCTCAGTTGTAGATCCTCGCCCAGAAGTCCTTCCGTCTGACCGAATATAGCTCCGACGACGTCCTTTCTCTGGACAGTACCATCTGTCCGTATAGTTGCATGTATGACATATTTTCCTTCTTTATTTGACATATTCTTTCCTCCGAACGTACACCATCCCCCAAGCGGGGTTTCGCGGCCTTTCGCCGCCGTATTCGGCAAGGATGGGTGCTAGGCACCCGCGAGTGGGACAGGTGAACTGTTCGTGTCTACGTAATGATGGCTGCATTTGA
>MDTG01423691.1_pt1 | contig 14793 bp, 15 predicted proteins | sample 811421 | NCBI WGS metagenome assembly MDTG01 (sample SAMN05326645, study PRJNA326480) | marine metagenome | isolation source: seawater | place: Pacific Ocean: South East | collected 2011
ATGTAACGGTCTAAATTTCATAAATTCTCCTTTATAATATGAACTTCATATAGAGATTGGCCTTACTATTTCAAGATATAGTTCAAAATAAGTTGATTAAAAAATAAAGGAATTTGAGGATTTTATGGGATATAGATAATTTTAATGACAAAAAATTTAGACAAAGAGGGTTTTAGCTCTATCGTTGATAATTATGAGTTATTTTATGTGGATTTATGGGGAGTAGTTCATAACGGAGTTTCTCTTCACCTTGAAGCTATAAAAGTGCTGAATGAAATTTCAAAAAAAAAGAAGGACTATATTTTACTCACAAATGCACCAAGACCAAACCATACAGTTCGTTCTTTTTTAGAAAAACTAGGTATGCAAAAAGAAATCAGAGAACACGTCTTTACATCTGGTGAAGCAGCTTTAAGTTATTTAAAAAAAAACCTATCAAATAAATCCTTTTTTCATGTGGGTCCACCAAGAGATTTCGATTTGTTTAAAGATTTTGAAAAAATGAAATGTAGTAGCATAGATAAGTCTGATTATTTATTATGCACGGGACTTTTTGAAAAACAGGTAGATGATCTTAATTACTATAAAGATCTTTTTAAAGATAATTTAGAAAAAAAAATGATTTGTACAAATCCTGATTTAATAGTTGATAGAGGAAATAAGCGAGAATTATGTGCTGGATCAGTTGCAATGGTTTTTGAAAAATTGGGAGGTAATGTTGTTTACTTTGGAAAACCATATCCTGAAGTTTATAATCAATCGATTAATAATAAAGAAAAAAAAATACTATCAATTGGAGATAACCTTAATACTGATATAAAAGGCGCAAATCTTTTAAATTTTGACTCGTTAATAATTTCTAACGGTATTCATAAAGAAGAAATTAAAGAAAAAGGTATCGAAAAAGTATCAAAATCTTATGAAGCAATATGTAACTATATTCAATCTGAATTAAAATGGTAAAATTAATTAAATTATATAATAGCTTTAACATCAAAAATTATCACAAAGGCTCAATTATTTTGATTGGAAATTTTGATGGACTTCATCTAGGACATCAAAAACTATTTTCTTTAGCAAAAAGCTATAAAAAAAAATATTCTTTAAAAATTGGAGTTTTAACTTTTGAGCCTATGCCCAAGATGTATTTTAATAAAGATATTAAAAATTTTAGGATATCGAGTCAAAAACAAAAGATAAAACTTTTAAATAAACTGAATGTCGATTTTGTTATAATCAAAAAATTTAATAAAAAATTTTCTAAGATGAAGTCAATTAATTTCATTGAAAATGTTTTGAAAAAAAAATTAAAACCAAATTTTATATTTGTTAGTAACAATTTTAGATTTGGGAACAAAAGAGAAGGAAATGTAAAACAATTAATTAAATTTGAAAATAAATGTAATTATAAAATTATTAAACCAAAACCACTATTGATTAAAAAAAAAATTGCTTCTTCCTCTCTTATCAGAAGCTATTTACAAAAAGGTAAATTAGATAGATGTAATAAACTTTTAAATAGAAAGTGGTCTATAGAGGGGAAAGTTAAAAAAGGAAAACAATTAGGAAAAAAAATTGGTTTTCCTACTGCTAATATTGATATTAAAGATTATGTTTTAGCATGCCCAGGTGTTTATGCTGTTAACGTAACAATAGCTAAAAAATCAAAAATTATTAGGGGCATAGCAAATTTAGGATATCGACCCACTTTCAACGAAAAAAAAATATTATTAGAGGTTCATTTATTTAATTTTTCTGGAAATTTATACAATAAGGAACTAACAGTAGAATTTCTAAGATTTATAAGAAAAGAAAAAAAATTTAAAAACGTGTATCAGTTAAGAAAACAAATTAAAATTGACCTGTTGAAAGCAAAAAAATCAAATGAGTAAAGAGCAAATAAATCTTCCCAAAACAGCCTTTTCTATGAAAGCTAATTTACCGACTAGAGAGCCTGAAATTTTAACATTATGGAAAGAGATTGATCTTTATAAAGAATTAAGAAATTCCAGCAAAGGTAAAGAAAAATTTGTGCTTCATGATGGTCCACCATATGCAAATGGAAATATTCATATGGGAACTGCTCTTAATAAAATACTTAAAGACATTATTGTAAAATTTCACCAAATGGATGGGAAAGATTCTGTTTACGTGCCTGGTTGGGATTGTCATGGGTTACCTATTGAATGGAAAATAGAAGAACAATACAAAAAAAATAAAAAAAATAAAAATGAAGTTCCTATTGTTGAGTTTAGAAAAGAATGTAGAGCTTTTGCTGAAAAATGGATTAAAATTCACAAAGATCAATTTAAAAGATTAGGTGTTGTAGGAGACTGGGACAATTATTACTCCACAATGAGCTTTGATGCTGAAGCTCAAATAGTGCGAGAGCTTGGAAAATTTTTAAAAGAGGGAAGTCTTTATAGAGGATTTAAACCTGTTTTATGGTCTACAGTTGAAAAAACAGCATTAGCTGATGCAGAGGTCGAATACCAAGATCACAAATCAGATACTATTTATGTCTGTTTCCCAGTTAAATCATCTTACATTAAAGAGATTAAAGATTGTAGTATTGTGATCTGGACAACTACACCATGGACAATACCTGCGAATAAAGCTTTAGCTTATAACGAAAGTTTAGAATATTTAGTCATAGAGATTGAAGACGAAGGTGAATTTGAGAATAAAAAAATCATTATAGCAGAAGCATTATTGGAGTCTGTAGTTAAAGATTGTGGGATTAAAAAGTACAAAAATTTAAAAAAATTTAAAGGTACAGAATTTCAAAACACTGTTTGTAGCCATCCATTTTTAAATTTAGGTTACGATTATGATATACCAATGCTTAATGCACGATTTGTTACAACAGAACAGGGAACAGGAATCGTACATTGCGCTCCTAGTCATGGTCCGGATGATTTTAATCTCTGTTTAAATAATGGAATTAAAGCTATAGAGACTGTTGATGGAGATGGAAAATATACAAAAAACGTATCTTTATTTGAGGGCACACATATTTTTAAAGCTAACCCATTAGTAATTGATAAACTAAAAGAGCAAAAAAAACTTTTAAGGCATGGTGAATTAGTTCATTCATATCCCCATTCTTGGAGGTCAAAAGCGCCATTAGTTCACCGAGCAACACCTCAGTGGTTTATTTCAATGGAAAGTCACAAACTAAGAAACAAAGCTCTTAAAGCTATTGAAGAAACAACGTTTTATCCTAACAAAGGAAAAGAAAGACTTAAATCAATGATTGAAACTAGACCAGACTGGTGTGTTTCAAGACAAAGAGTTTGGGGAGTGCCATTGCCTATTTTTGTTAATAAAAAGACTAAAGAAATTTTAATAGATGACGAAGTTTTTGAGACAATTGCTAAAATTTATGAAAAAGAGGGATCAGATTGTTGGTTTTCTGATGATCCACAAAAGTTTTTAGGAAAAAAACATAAGGCAGAAGATTTTGAAAAATTAAGTGATATTGTTGAGGTTTGGTTTGATAGTGGTTCCACACACTCTTTTGTTTTAGAAAAAAGAAAAGATTTAAAATGGCCTGCCTCTATGTATCTAGAGGGATCAGATCAACATAGAGGTTGGTTTCATTCATCTTTGTTAGAATCATGTGGAACCAGAGGAAAAGCTCCTTTTGAATCTATTCTTTCACATGGATTTGTCGTTGATGGTAAAGGATTAAAAATGTCAAAATCACTAGGAAACGTTATTGCTCCTGAAGATATCTTGAAAAAATATGGAGCCGATATTTTAAGAATTTGGGTAGCTTCATCTAATTATGCGGAAGATTTAAGAATAGACTATTCAATCTTAGATCAACACTCAGAATCATATCGAAAAATAAGAAATACTTTTAGATATTTGCTTGGAAATTTAAATGACTCTTTTGAAGAGATAAATTTAGAAAAAATTGAAATTAAAAAATTACCAGAACTTGAACAAATTATGCTTCATAAAATTTATAATTTAGATTTAAACTTTAAAAAATATTTTAGAAATTATGATTTTCATAATCTATATAAGGAGTTATTAAATTTTTGTACGGTTGATTTGTCTGCGTTTTATTTTGATGTAAGAAAAGATACTTTATATTGTGACCCTAAAGACTCTAAAAAGAGAAAATCAACATTATTATTGCTTAACATTATTTTAAATTCACTCTTAAAATGGTTTGCACCAATCTTAGCTTTTACTACTGAGGAAATTTATCAACTTATCTCAGAGAAAAAGAAGAGTATTCATCTAGAAAATTTTATAACTTTTCCAAAAACGTTTAATAATTCAGATCTGAATAATAAGTGGATAGAATTACTTAAAATAAGAGATATTTGTAATATTAGTATTGAGGAAAAAAGAGCAAAAAAGGAAATCGGGTCAAGTTTAGAGGCCGCTCTCAGTTTAAAAATAGGAAAAAAAGATTTAAAAATAATCGAAGGAGTGGACCTCTCTGAGTTATGTATAACGTCATCAGTAGATATTCAAAGCAATGACACAGATGAAATTAAAGTTATGACCAAAAAAGCTCAAGGAGAAAAGTGTCCAGTATGCTGGAAAATAAGTTTGAAACCTTGCGAAAGACACAAGCCTTAAAATGATAAAAAAAAATTTTTGGGCTTTTTTCTTTGTAGCAAGCCTATTTTCGGTTGATCGTCTTACTAAACTTGCGATGATAAATAATGTCGAAAATTTTGGCAAAACAAACATTTCTATAACATCATTTTTAGATTTAAATTTGATATGGAATGATGGAATAGCATTTGGGTTATTCTCTTTTGAAAAAAAAATTTATTATAATGTTTTAACTGTAATAATTATCTTGATTACCTTAATAATATTATGGATGGCAATTAAATCCGAAAAGTTTGAAAAATTGGCATTTTTAACAGTACTTGGAGGGTCATTAGGAAATATATTTGATAGGCTTTACTATCATTCGGTGCCTGACTTTATTGATTTTCACATAGGAAATTTTCATTGGTTTATATTTAATGTAGCTGATATATTTATTTCTTTAGGTATATTTTTGTTAATATATCTAGAAATATTTTTTAAAAGCAAAACATGAAAAAATTTTATTTGTTTGTTATTATAGTTTATTTTTTAACAGGATGTCAGTCTGCCAAGGATGCTCTTACATTAAAAAAAAAAAATAATTCTGACGAATTTTTAGTAGAAAAAAAAAGCCCTCTAGTTTTACCTCCTGATTATGGAAAATTACCAGTACCTGATGAAAGTAAAAATAATGAAATTAACAAAGTAAATAATGAAATGAAAGTAACCTTGGGTAAAGACGAATTAAAAATTAATGAGACGATAAAAGATTCAAAACCTTCATCATTAGAAAAGTCAATTCTGAAGAAGATTAAATAAACTTAATGTTAACAAAAAATATAAATTTAAAAAATTATGAAAATATCAAACCAAACAAAAAAATTTTTGAATTACTAAAAAAAATATTTGATGAAAATAATGAAATTTTGCAATCCCTAAAAAGCACTTACAAAGATAGTTATAAAAAAAAAACAGTTACAAGGTATAAAAAATTTTCAGAATTTTTATTAATAGGAATGGGTGGCTCAATTTTAGGCACGAAATCAATTTTCAGTTTTCTAAAAGAAAGAATTAAAAAGAAATTCTATTTTAAAGATAATTTTGACACATCGAATTTTATATTAAAAAAAAAAGACAAAAGATTAAATTTGATAATTTCCAAGTCTGGAAATACACTAGAAACAATTTCTAATACAAATATTTTAATAAAAAAACATCACGAGAATGTTTTTATTACTGAAAATAAAAATAGTTATTTGATGAATTTAGCTTTAAAACTAAAGTCAGAAATCATTCATCATAACAATTACATCGGAGGAAGATATTCAATTTTATCAGAGGTAGGTATGTTGCCTGCTGAATTAATGGGATTAAATCCAAAAAAATTTAGAAGATTAAATTTATTAATTAAAGATAAAACTTTTATTCAATCTTTAATACAAAATGTATCGAACATATTACATTTAACAAAAAAAAAAAAATTTAATTCAGTAATAATCAATTATGACAACTGTTCATCAGATTTATTTTATTGGTATCAGCAACTAATAGCCGAAAGTTTAGGAAAAAAAGGTAAAGGGATTCTTCCTATCATATCAAATATGCCAAAAGACAATCATAGTGTAATGCAACTATATCTTGATGGTTTTAAAAATAATTTTTACACATTTTTTTTTGTAAATGAGAGCAATTCTCCCAAAATAAATAATAAAGAATTATTAAAACCATACTCTTACCTGAAGAATAAAGATCTTAATGAAATTAAGTTTTCACAATTTAAAGCTACTGAAAAAGTCTTCCAAAAAAAAAAGATACCCTTTAGAAGTTTTTTTGTTAAAAAAAAAAATGAGGAAACATTAGGGGAATTATTTATATTTTTTATTTTAGAGACAATACTACTTGGAAAAGCTCTCAATTTAAATCCTTATGATCAACCAGCTGTAGAGCTGGTAAAATCAGAGACAAAAAAATTTTTGTTAAGATCTTAATGAGCAATAATTATTTTTGAAATACCGTAACTTCTCTCCTCTAAAATTTTAAGATCATCTGAAAGTTGAACATCATCTTTTTTGTGCCTATGGATTATTAAAATTCCATTATCATCTAAAAAATTATTCTTTTTTATGAAATTAATTATTAAATTAATCTTTTTTTCTTTATAAGGTGGATCGGCAAAAATAATATTATATTTTTTATCAGAAATATGATTAGAATTAAAAAAGTTAAAACAATCTTTTTCTATGATATGAGTTTTATCGTTTACTTTTAAACTGGAAATATTATGTTTTAAAACTTTTAAGGCGAGTTTATAATTTTCAATAAAAGTTACTATTTCTGCATTTCTTGAAATACACTCAATACCAAATGATCCAGTTCCAGAAAATAAATCCAAAACATTTGCACCATCTATTTTACAATCAAATTTATTTGAATGCTTTATCAGATTGAAAATTGACTCTTTTACCAAATCTCGCAAAGGTCTTGTATAATTATCTTTTGGAAGAGAAATCCTTTTTCCTTTTAGTTTTCCACTAATAATTCTCATTTTTCTATTACTTTATATCCAATATCTTTCCTAAAAAAACCAGATGACCAATCAATTTGATTTATTAAATTTATTGCTTCATCTCTACACTGTTTAAAGTCTTTTGAAACAATAACAAAATTTAAGACACGACCCCCATTTGAAAAAATTTTTGAATTATTTAATTTTGTCCCAGCATGAAAAATATATTGATTTTCTTTTAGTTTAATTTTATTTAAATTGTTAATTTCAATGTTACTCTCATATTTGTCTGGATACCCCTTTGAACATAGCACAATACACAAGCTTTTTTCTCCAAGCCATTCAAAATTTATTTCATCCAGTCTTTGATTTACACAAGAATATATTATATCAAAAAAATCTGTTTTAAGTTTTGGTAAAATAGTTTGACACTCAGGATCTCCCATACGAACATTATATTCAATCAGATATGGTTCCTTATTTACAATCATAAGGCCTGCATATAAAAAACCAACAAAATTTGTATCGAGTTCTTTCAAACCTTCAATTGTTGGCAAAATAATTTTTCTTAAAATTTTTTTGTTTAATTCTGACGTTTCTAATCTTGAGGGAGAATATGCTCCCATACCTCCTGTGTTTTTCCCTTTATCTCCTTCAAATACCCTTTTATGGTCTTGTGCAGTTCCAAAAAACTTATAACTTTTTCCATCTGAAATTATAAAAAAACTCATTTCTTCACCTTTTAAAAATTCTTCAATTAAAACTTCTTTTGCCTCACCAAATTTTCCATTGAAAATTTCACTCACTGCTTTACTGGATTGTTCTTGATTTTCACAAATATATACACCTTTACCTGCTGCCAATCCATCAGCCTTTACAACTATAGGATATTCACTTGTTAGCAAAAATTTTTCTGCATCTTTTAAGGAATTAAAAATACCAAATTTAGCTGTTGGAATGCCATATTTTTTACATATTTTTTTCGTGAAAATTTTTGATCCTTCAAGTTGAGAAGATATTTTATTTGGCCCAAATATTTTAATATTAAATTTTTTTAAATAATCTACGATTCCGTCAACTAAGGGTTTTTCTGGTCCTACTATTACCAAATCAATTTTATTCTCTAAAATAAATTCTTTTATTTCCTCGAAATTATTTACTTCAATATTTATGTTTTTAGCAACCATGCTCGTACCAGCATTTCCAGGAATACATAAAATCTCACTTACTTTACTGGATTTTTTTAAAGATAGACAAATAGCATGTTCTCTTCCGCCGTTTCCTATTACCACAACTTTCATATAATGATATATAAACTAAAAATGTTAAAAAAATTAGCAAAATTAAAATATTTACCAAATAATTTTCAAATTCTTGAGAGAGGGGATCATGTTATTTGTGCAATATCTGGAAAAAAAATTCCAATTGATGAATTAAATTATTGGAATGTAGATCTTCAAGAGGCCTATTTTTCCCACATAGAAGCTTCTTTGAAAAGGGAAAAGTTAGATAAAAAGGATTAGTTCATTTCCATCGTCCGTGTGTCCAAATCCATTGATCGGGATTTTTTAAAATCATTTTTTCTAACAATTTATTTAACTCAAGAGTTATTTCTTTTGTAGTCAACTTTTTATCAAATTGGATTGGATTACTAAAAGAGATTTTGAAATGAATGTCTTTTACTCTTTCAATATACACTGGCATTATTTTACATCCAAATTTTTTAATTAATTGTGCTGGAATCGTAGTAGTTTTTGCTAAACGATTGAATAACTTAACGGATACCCCTTCACTTACTCTTTGATCAATCATTAAGGCTACTGAATAATTTTTTTTATAAAAATTAAGCAATTCTCTAGTACCACCTTTCCCTTTTTTAATTTGATTTTTACAAATATAATCCTTTCGTATTTTCTCCATTATAATATTTAGAAATGGATTGTTTAGGGGCCTATAAATTGCACAGAGATTAATTCCAACCTTTTCAATTTGCATTGCCATGAGTTCAAAATTATTAAAATGCCCTGATACAAATATGACTTGTTCATTACTTTTTTTAATTTCATTCAAAAAATTTAAGCCCTCTATTTCAATGTAATTATTAAGCCGATTTTGTCTAAACTGTTTCAAGTAAATATATTCTGATAATATTCTCCCATAATTTCCCCACATATTATCTATTATATTTTGTCTATCGCCTTTAGAAAAACCAATATCTGAATTTTCTAAGTTTTGATGAATTTTAAAATTTGATCTAAAAAAGGGGCCAATTTTTTTTCCAATAAATTTACCCAAATTCGAAGCATTTTTATAACCAATAATTTTAAATATTAAAAAGAAAATTCCAATAAATATAAATTCAAAAAAATATTTTATTATTTTCATAGATATTTTTTTATTAGTTCTATGAATTTATCTTTATTATCAATTTCTAAACTAACATCAACGTAGAGACAATTTTGTTTTTGAGTTTTGTCCATTCTATTAAAGTCTTTTTCAGTTGTTACAATATTTGTCAATCTATCACCTCTAATCATATCAAAATCTTTTTTTGAATAATTATGATGGTCGGGAAATGAATATGTTTTTTTAATTTTAAGATTATTTTCTCTCAATAAATCAAAAAAATTTGAAGGATTTCCTATTCCAGCAAAAGCTGTGATTTCTTTATTAATTAATTGATCTAAATTATTAATTTTATATTTTGAATAAAATATGTGAGGTTTTTGATCCTCTTTACAGCTTACTTTTACTTTATTTTCAAAATCTAAATTTTTATCACCATTTATTATAATGCATTGTGCTCTAGATATTGATTTAAAGGGCTCCCTTAATGGCCCAGAGGGAATAGTAAGACCATTACCAATTAGTTGTTTAGAATTAAAACATAAAACTGAAAAATTTGGTTTTACTGAAAAATCTTGAAAACCATCATCTAAAATTGCAATATCATGACCCTCAGTAATTGATACTGATATTCCAGTAGCTCTTTTTTTGCATACAAAAGTTTTTCCTACTTTTTTTAGCATTTCAATTTCATCTTGTAAGTAATTGTAGGATTTTTTGATAAAAGCTGGATTTTTTTTTAAAGATTTTAAAATATTGAAAATTTCAATTGATAAAGGTGTTTTACCAGTTCCACCTAAATAAATATTTCCTACACATATAATTTGACTTGCAAATTTTTTTGAAGGTCTAAAAGTTTTAATTATAAGAAATATGATTAAATAAATAACAGTTAATGGAAAAAGCATTACAGATAAAAAAGAGATTTTGCTGTAATCCCAAAACTTAGGTTTTTTAAATTTCATTGTTTAAAATAAATTTAATTTCTTTAAAAGTTGATTGTAAAATTTTTTGTCCTATTTGCCCTAATTTATATTGAAGCTTTTTCGAATTTAATTGTTTTTTCAACAATTTGTCTAGTTTATTAATCATTTCTTTGTGATTAAAAATCTTTTCGGAAACATCATTTTTTTTTAAAAAACTATAAATTTCACTAAAATTTTCAACATAGGGACCATGAAAAATATTGCAGCCATATCTAGTGGCTTCAAGGGGATTCTGGCCTCCATGATTAATTAAAGATCCTCCAAGAAATACATTTTTACATAAATTATAAAAATTTTTGGTCTTTCCATAAGTGTCAACTAAATAAATATCAGTTTTTTTATCAATTTTTTTTGCTGACTTGTGATTATGTACCTGGAGATTGAGATTTAACATTTCTTCTCTTATTTGATCTGATCTTTCAATATGGCGAGGAATTATAATTGTAAGTAAATTTTTATATTTTTTTTTCAATTCTTTATGAACAATACCGCAAAATTTTTCTTCAGGACTATGTGTGCTTGAAGCACACCAAACTTTTTTTGATAAAATAAATTTTTTTAAGTTTTTATTAATAGATAATTTTTCATTTTCTGATTGAGCAAATTTAAGATTTCCAATAAATTTTACTTTTTTTGCACCCAATTTTATCAAATACTTTTTAGATCTTTGACTAGAGGATAAGCAGATATCAAAGGTTTCAAAAATTTTTTTAGAAAAAAAAGAAAAAAACTTCCATTTTCTAAAGCTTTTTTTTGTAATTCTACCATTTAAAAGGATTATTGGAATTTGTTTTTGTTTTAAATTTAGATACATATTTGGCCATATCTCAGAGTCTATAAAGAAAGCAGAAGAAGGTCTCCAATAATTTAAAAATTTTACAGTATGAAAATTTGTATCTATAGGAAAAAACTGATGAACAACTTTTTTCAATCCAAGCTTATTTAATATTTCTGATGAACTCAATGTGTTAGATGTAACTAAGACCTTTTTAATTTTATTGTTTTTTTCAATTTTTTCTAAAATGGGAACAATACTTTGAAGCTCACCAACACTTGCTCCATGAAACCAGACTAGTTTTCCGTTGCCTCTTTCCTTTGAAAAAAAACAAAATTTTTCTTTAAATCTTTTTTTATCTTCTTTTTTTTTTAATATTCTTAAAATAATTATTAATGGTGATATAAGAAAAATTAGGTTGATTAGAGATCTATACAGAAACAACATTACGTTTTTTTAATTTGTTTTTCGTAAAAGTTCTTATAAACAATTGAAGTCTTTAATAGCTCATCATGTTTGCCTTCACCTATTATTTTACCTTGATCAATAACATATATCGTATCTGAATTAAGAATTGTTGATAATCTGTGAGCTATTACAATAGTTGTTCTTCCCTTTGTAAGAAAGCTTATTGCTTGTTGTATTTTATTTTCTGTTTCAGCATCTAAAGATGAAGTAGCTTCATCAAGTAATATAATTGGACTTTTTTTTAAGATTGCTCTTGCTATAGATAGTCTTTGTTTTTCTCCACCTGAAAGTCGAATACCGTTTTCACCAATTAGGGTATCATATTTTTTTGGCAATTTATTTATAAACTCACTTGCAAAAGAAAAATTTGCAGCTTCCTCTATTTCCTTTTGAGATGCGTCTAGGTCAGCATATGCAATGTTGTTTCTAATTGTATCATCAAATAATGTTGTCTCTTGACTAACTAAGGAAATATTTTTTCTAAGTGACTCTAATTTAGTTTCGTATATTGATTGATTATCAATTTTAATATCACCACTTTCAGGATCATAAAACCTTGGAATTAAGCTCATAATCGTCGATTTTCCTGCTCCACTATGGCCAACTAATGCTGTCATTTTTTTTCCTGGAATTTTTAAATTTACAGAGTTTAATATTTGATTTTCTTCTTTGTAATATTTAAATCTTATATTTTCAAAAGTAATTTGACCGTCAAGAATTTTCAGATTCTTAGAATTTTCCTTGTCAAAAACAATTCGTTTTTCATCTATAACAGGCAGAACTCTTTTGGCACCTGCTAACCCTTGTTGAATAAGTATATTTATTGTTGCTAATGATCTTACAGGTTGATAAGCTAACATCATAGCAGCTAGAAAAGAAAAAAAATTACTTACTTCAAGTTCATTATTTGCTATTAATTTTGCAGATATAAAAATTAGAGCTGCAATCATTATACCAGTCAAAAATTCCATTATTGGAGAAGCTCGAACCCCAACAATTGCAATTTTTCTTATAGATTCTTTTAATGATACTAAATAGTCTTCAGCTCTTTTTTCCTCATACTTTTCCTTTTGAAAAATTTTAATTAGTTTATGATTCTTAAAAATTTCTATTAAATATGATGTTAATAAACCTGTATAGTCCATTTGTTTATAAGCTTCTTTTCTCATTCTTTTCCCTAATGATCTTGCAACAGTACTGGCTAATGGTATCATTATTATTGCAATTAATGACAACTTCCAATTTTGATAAAACATAACTGCTAAAAGTCCAATTAAGGTTAAGCTGTCCTTAAATAAATTTAAAATTACAGTGCTTACTAAAGCGACGATCATATTTACATCATTAGTTAAGTTTCCAATAAATTTTCCTGAGTGCTTATTATCCACTAGTTGTGTGTCAGCCTTAATTAACGATTTAAACATATCTGTTTGGATATCTTTTCTTACTTCCTCAGAAACGTTGATCATTATTACTTTCGCTAAGTATAATGATCCACCTTTTAGTGCAAATGCTAATACAATTAATGCTGGTATAATAAAAATATAAGTTTTCTTTTGTTCTATAAATAACTGTTTAATCGCAGGGTCTAATAAATAAGCAACACTGGAAGTACTCCCTGCAAGTATAATTGTAAAAAAAACAGATAGCAAAATTCTTTTTATATATCTATTTGTGTAATCTCTATAAAGTCTTTTTAATATATCAATATTGTTCATTGTTAAAAAATTATATTTTACCTACTATCAAAGCTATAAATACCATCAAGCCTAAAAAGTTATTTGATTTGAAAGTTTTTAAACAACTTGATGCATTTTTAATGTTTAGCCTAATTAATTGAAAATAAAACATTTGAAAAAAAACTAATGTAATAATTAATAAATAATATTTATTCATTTCTGTAAAGATACCTATTCCGAGCAAAGTTAATGAAAAAATTAAGTAACATGAAAAAAGAAAAATATTTGGGTTTGATTTAAATTTAATTGATGTTGATTTAAGTCCTATTATTTCATCGTCTTTAATGTCTTGAAATCCGTAAATAGTGTCGTAACCAAGTGTCCAAAATATGGCTCCTAAATAGAAAATTATTGGAATTAAACTAATTTGATTGGTTATTGAGGTCCATCCAAGAATTAATCCATAATTGAAGGTGACACCTAAAAATAATTGTGGCCAATAAGTAAATCTTTTCATTAATGGATAAGAAAAAGCCAAAGGCATCGATGCTAAGGCAATTATAATTGTGAAATAGTTAAAATTTATTAAAACTAAAAGTGCCAATAAACAAAGAATAATTGAATAGATTAAACCTAGTGTTACAGATATTTTTCCAGAGGCTATTGGTCTATTTTTTGTTCTAAAAACTTTTTTATCAAATTTTCTATCTAGAATATCATTAACAATACAACCAGCTGATCTCATTAAAACAGAGCCTAAGAAAAATAAGATTAAGTAATAAAAATAATCAATTAAATTATTTGAAAAATCATAGGCTATTGTAAGGCCCCAAGCACATGGCCAAAATAACAGCATATAACCTATTGGCTTTTTAAATCTTGTTAAATCAATAAATAATTTTAATTGGTTCATAAAAAATTTACTTGTAAATAACAAAGGCAAGATTGATAATCAAATTGATTCGTATGAATATAGATTACACAGTTACTGCACTAATGTTTCCTGCTATTCCTTTGTTAATGAACATATATAGCAATAGATTTCATTCACTTAGTAAATTGATCAGAGAACTTCATGATGAACACGTTTATGAGAATCATGTGCCTGCGGAGTGGAAAAAGCAATTTATTAATTTAAGTGGTAGAATTGTTTTATTGAGATGGACTATTATGTTCGCAGCTTTTGGTTTTTTATTCAATATGTTAACTGTCCTTGGTCTTTATTTAGATGAAGTTTTTATAGCTAGAGTAATTTTTGGATCTTGCTGTTTATCAATGATTATTTCAATTATGTTCTTTATTAGAGAAATTCATATTTCTACTAATGCGCTTAAACTTCATATGTCAGATATGGATGTTAGGGTAGACTAGGGAATTATTATCGCAGGACCTAAAATTTTTCTATTTTCTAAATCTTGATGAGCTTTTACAATTTCATCTAATGAGTATTTTTTGAAAATATTTAGAGTA